>TARA_R110002012_G_scaffold64959_3_pt1 | contig 13414 bp, 5 predicted proteins | sample TARA_R110002012 | Tara Oceans TARA_R110002012 (sample SAMEA4396515) | marine metagenome | biome: Westerlies Biome; feature: [DCM] deep chlorophyll maximum layer (ENVO:01000326); material: water (ENVO:00002006), including particulate matter (ENVO:01000060) such as... | depth 40 m
ATTTTAATTTAGGTGATTATATAGGTGATCCAAGACAAATATCTGAATCAACATATTCATATCCTGAGCTAGATGCTTTAAGAGATGCTTATTTTACAAAATATATAAAAAGTTATGATGTAACTGATTTTGTAAGGTTAATTAAATTCTTTGATAATTCATTATTTAAAATGATAGAAGATTTTACACCTGCAAGAACAAGTTTATCATCGGGTGTAGTAATAAAACAAAATTTATTAGAAAGAAATAAACAAGCACCACCTTCAATGTCGTTTTCTATACCAGAATATTCTGGTAGTGTAAAATCGGCACCAAGGGATTATGAAGTATATTATACAGAAGTACCAACATACTTTGATACAGCTCAATATACACAATCTGGGGCTTTAATTAGTAATGATTTATTATCATTTAATAGTGTTGATTTTGTAGGTATTACTCCAGGAGGTTCTTATGTTACAGGTTCAGAATTACCAATAACAGGATCAGTAAATGGAGTTTCAGGTTCAGGTGCAACCTTCCAACTTCATGTTGATAGTGGTAATATAAAATCAGTTTCAGTAATTAATACTGGTAGTGATTATTATAGAACAGAAGAAATAACAATTAACCAAGCAACATTAGCTTCGACTGGTATTACAGCAACAAATGATATAGTAATAACTTTAGATTCTAACAATTTAGCATTAGCTAAAACAGCACCAAATTTCCCTCAATATGCAAATGTTCAGGATAGTGGTTCTTCAATTGAAGTATTTGATGGTGGTACAGGTGGTGTATTTGAACCATATAATAGTTTATATACTGCACCTATAAGTGCATCAGACCAAAAAGTATGCTTTGATAATTATTTCTTTACATCATCAAATTCTGAATTAGATATTCCTCCAACAGTAGGTTCTCTAGGATTTACCTCAACAGTAGGTACAGCCACTAATACAATGAGCATTAACATCTCACAATCAGATGGCCAAGCTATACCTCAATTATATTTACAACAATTATACTCAGCATCGATGTTCTTTAGCCAATCATGCTATGTTCAACTTGATGGAGGGGTAGATGGTATGATTACACATGAAATAAATTTCATGGAAAGCATAGAAGGTGGAGGTTTTGGAGATGCCGATTATAGTGATGGAACAGAAATATCCCCATCATTGTATGGTCAAGAAGCTGTAGTTAAATCATCTGGTGATATTATATTTCACTTAACAGTAACAGAAAACAATCCAGCAGTATCATATATTGATAATGAAGCTTTAGAAGTATGTTTTATTATAGGAGGTTTACCTACTACGGGTCTAACTAATAATGAAATATCAGGCTCAATGTTCTGGAAATTATACCCAGGATTTTCTCAAGGATTTGAAGAATACTCAGAAACAACTTTAGGTATAGGTAGTCCAAATACAGCATCTAAAACATTAGGGGCGGGTCAAGGACAATATACATTACCAAGAATAGATCAACGTGAGTTTTATAATGGTGAATTCCAAGCAGGTACTGGGTCTTTACCAGTAGGTTTAAAAGACATATGTTCAACATTTTTTGGACAAGATGCAATTGTTGATTATCAATTCTTTATCCAATGGTTTAATGAAGCAACATTTACAGAAGATAATTTTTTAAGTCCTGAATTCCAACCATTAGCAGGAAATGTATGGTTTTGGGCAGATACATTAACATCAAGTTTAGCTGATGTATTACTTTTAGGGGAAGAATTACCAATAACACAATCACCTTATACTGTTGCTTCCTCAGGACCAATAGCATTAGGAATAATTACAGGTGTTGGTTCCCCTACAGCAACGGGATACCAAACTCAAGCATTTGATATTGGTCAACATGCAGATACTTCAGTAGCTAATGACGGTTCTGAAGGATATATAGGCACTTACTCATCTTCAACATCGCCAGATGGTGGTATTTCGGGATCATTACTTACAAATGCAAGTGGAGAAGTTATTAGTTTTTACCCAACAAATTTAGCAGGAGGTAATCCTGCAACAGCACAAGTAGGTCAAACTATTAATTTTACGGAAGCATATTTAAATTCTACTCTTCTAGGACCAGGAGGAACAGGAGATGCAGAATTTGTTTTAAAACAAGCTAATGTATCAGTAACATCATACCCACAATCATCTGCATCATCAGCAGCATGGACACCTACACCATCTCAAACTACTTCAATAAGTGGTAGTGGCATTGAAATTTCATTATCACAATCTATTCAAAATGGAACACCAATAATGACAGCAAATATACTTAATATAGGAGCTAATTATGCGGTTGGAGACACATTTGAAATATCAACTACTGATTTAGCAACATTAGACCCTATAATAGGTGCTGTTGTAGATCAATCTTTAATTGTTGCACTAGAGGCAGACAATTTTTCAACACCTATACAAACGGTAACTAATAAAGTAAAATACATAAAAATGTCTTTCAAAGATGTTAATGGTGAATTAACTAGACCATACATCAATACAGCAGATTATGTAACATTTACATTTACAAATGCAGCAGATTATTTAAATAATGCTATTAATGGCTTCCAAACTTATTATATAGGTTCAGCAACTAACCAACCATCAAATAATTTAGGAGATATATCTAATTTATTAAACATATTCTCTGAACCATCATCAGATGCAATTACATCTTTTGATACACAAACTTACGATTTATCCTTTAGTGCTAGTGGAGACTTTATATATCAAGCAACACAATCAGGAGATGATCCTCTTGTAATACTTGAATCAGGTTTAACTTCATCTATACCCCAAGGATATTTCCCACCTGAAGCACAAAGCTTCCCTACAGAATCATTTATTAGAGGTTGGGGTCAAGCTAATTATTATAAAGCAACACCAGGAGATTCAACAATATTTTTAACAACATCATCTGGTTTTTATCATGATCCATTTGGGTTTAATAACTTTACAACATCATCAAGAGAATATGATTATGATGGTTTTGAACCTTATACACAAAGTGTATTACCATGGTTTATTAATGTTACCGCAAGTACAACACAAATATTAGATAATTCTAGTTTAGTAGGTAATTTAGGAACAACAGATTTACAATTATATACAGGTTCAATTACAGCATCAACTGTTGAATTGGGGTTAGGGTTTGATGTATTTACTACACCATCCCCATCCTTAGCAAATATTGGGTTAAGCCCATTAGTTGTACCTCAACCACCAGGAAAAGTAAATACACTATTTAATGGGGTTGGGTTTTATAGTTGGGAACCTCAATATCAATCAGGTGGTACTATAACAGTAGATGTTGTAGGATTAGGAGGAGCTAATGTACAATATTTAACATCAATTAATTATGTTGAAAATTTAGCATACCCAGCAAGTAACTGGTTATCAGTAACAGCACCCGTTACTTCAACACCTAATACTATTACATTAACTTGTAGTTCAATTTCTCCAGGTATTTATCCATCAAATGGAGCATTTGTAAGATCAGCATATGTAGTATTAACACCATTTAACAATTATGGAACAGGACAATCATCACAAATATTAGTACAACAATGGTTTACCTCAAATAATTCTAATGGGTTTGGTGCAACAGTAGATAGTTCATATTTTAACTAAGAAAACGTGATAAATTAAATATTTATAATTATATTATAGACAATGAGTAGCATAAAATATTATTACAAAGAAACAACAAATCAAATATTTGTATCTGGATCGAGTACGAAATCAGGTATGAATACTTTGATCGATAGTATTAAAGACACTACTCCAATATTAAATGCTAATTATACTTCAAAAATTTCCTCTTTAGGTGCTGGAGTATCTTATGTAGTAGATAATGGTGTTGAGCATAGATATTTAGTTCCTTCATCTACAGGAATAAATTATAGTTCTATAGCAGTAACAAATGCTGCAGGTGGAACACCCATAACAAATTTAAATGGTAGTTTAAACGGTACAAATGCGGCATTAACAGTAGTATCAACAGAAGTTGCAACTGGTGTTTTTGCTGTAACACAAGTTAGTATACTATCAGGTAATGGTAGTTTTCCACTTTCTGATGGTTGGCAAATTGGAGAAACAATTACCATAACGGCTGCTCAATTAGCTTTTATAGGAATTAATACATCAGATGATATTGTTATTACTTTACAAGCTAGTAATATTAACTTTACATCTACTACAATACCAATAGGAGACAATCAAGAACTTTATGTTTCTAGAGGATTTAATACTGTTGGTGGGGATGGAGATACTTATAATTACAATCCTTATTTACACAGACCATATAAATCATATATTTTAACAGAAACAGGATCAGGTATACCAGCAAACCCTTATTTACCTGTTGGTAGCCCTGTTAATACAAATGTAGGAAATAGTACAGGAACAATTTTTAATGATGCATATGATTATGCTCAATTATCTGTAGTAGGAAATGAAGGTGGTGGTAATGTTTCACAGTCATTAGATAGTGGTTCATTTACAATATATCATGATACTAGAGATGTTGATTTTTGGATATTTACTAAATATCATACATTAAGTAGTTTCCCAATAGCAGGAGCATTTTATAGCATATACGAAGAGCATGTATCAGAATCATTTAACTCTATAGGATTTAACGCTTCAACAGCAGTAGCAGACCCAGGTGCAGGTAAAGTAGCAATTAATAATTCAACACAGCAATCAGCTACTAAAATATCATTAGCTAATAGTTACGCTATAGGTTTAAATTTAGGCCCTTATTCTCAATCATTTGCTTCACATGGTCAAACATTAGGAAAAATAAGAATAGAACAAAATTCAAACCCATCAAATAATATTATTTATGATGTAACATCTATAGACAATGTTGGTAGTGGTACTTACTGGGAATTTACAGTAGCAAACGGAACATTATCTAACCCAAATCAACCATTTTTAAATGGAGTAACAACAAACGTAGTAATACAAGCACCACAACTTGTTAATAGAATCAATCAGAGTAGAGGTGTTATTGATAATCAAGTAGCACAAGTATCAACTCAGACATTAACGAATGGAGAATATAGTTATACATCAAGTGCATTTACTACAACAGCAGGTAATGGAACTCCAGCTAGTGGTTCTACACAATTTGGTTTACTATGTCAATATAATGATTATGTAACATATAGAGCGGAATTAGATTCATCAGCAGCTACTAATGTAACAATAACATTTACGGGTTCAAATGGTAACCCTCAATATTTTGAATTATTAAAAGGATTTTATGCTGATTATAATGCATTAGTAGGCACACCATCATTTGCGGGTACTATTAATTATAATACATTTTCAAATAATATTACAAACCCTTCATATACAACTAATGTAGCCCCAGTACAGGGAATATTTGCAAGTAAAGTAAATGATGTTTATATTTCATATTCATCTTCATTATCCTCATCACAAGATGGTTTATATGTATTTAATCAATTACCATCAGGAGACATTCAAGTAACAGCTTCTATGTTAGTAGATGTATGGAGAGGTGAAGAACCAGGAGCAGTATTTGGAACAGATGATTATGGAACTGGAGATTATGGTGAACAAACTTCAACCCCTGGTACTACATGGACAACAGCTTCAATATCTATTTATACTGGTAGTTTTCCAAATAGCATACCTAATATAGGTTCAACACCATTAACTTCTTCGGAATTAAGGTCTTCAACCATTCATACTACACCAGAACCATATACGATGAGTTTGTTAATACCCTCGGAATCAATTTCATTCCAGGATTGTTTAAATGTCTCAATTTCGGTATCAAAATCAACAGGGGATGTAATTCAAAATTCACTTGTAGTTAAAGAATATAATTTAGAATTTAATAATCAATTAGCCGGTGGTGGGGCAAAACCAGTACCAACATTAATAGAAAATGCATTTTCAGGATCGGAATCAACAAATGGGTTTAGTAATGCTTACAATTGTCAACCAATTTTAAATAATGTATCACAATACAGAAGAAATAAATTAATTCAAGAAGTTGATTATTCAACTGATCCTTATAGCCCAATTAATTTCCAACAAATATTATCAGGTTCAGCTCGTAAATCAACAGTACCAGAATCTAATTATACAACATTACCCTCAATATTACCAAGATATAATGGTTCACGATCAACAGCTAATGGAGTAAACACAATAGAAGGATTAGGTGGTGAAGGTGGAAATGAAACTGGATTTGGTGTAATACCTGTAGTTGATTATTTAACGGCATATTTTGGGTTTGCAGATCAAATTATAGATCCATACCCAATAGTTAATAACAAAATATTACTTAATGTACAATATTTAATAAATGAAGCAGGAGATGCTTTACAACCTACATTATCACCTTACACAGCTTATGATTTAGAAGGAAGCTGGACAGAAGGAATGTTAGGTAGAATTGGTATTAATCAGGTATCAGGTTCATCTCAATATGATAATTTAAATGGTTTTCAAACCATACATAGAGTAGCAAAAGAACCAGTAGCAGTATTATGGTCACAAACTGGTGCGTCTACATTTGCAATTTCAGGAAGTGAAGATTACCCTAATACTACAAGTTCAATTCCATTAGCAGGTAACCCTGATAGAGTATCTAGTTATAATGCTCCATTTTGTAATTATGGTTTAGCAGCTCAAGGTAACGTTTTTAATGCCTCTGATTTTAATGATAAATTAATTACTTTATCTAATTTACTAGGTGGAATAACATCATCAATAGCAGTAAATACCACGGATATAGATTACCCAACAGATTATGGATTATCAGGTAGTGGAGCTAATATATATGTTTCTTCATCTTTAATAACACAATCAGTATCGGAGCCTAATTATGTGGGTAATGCTGGAGAGTATTATTTCACACCAGACCCATTTGCAACAAATTCAAGTATAACAAGTTTAAACCCACCTTCTTTATCTGATGATTATAAAATAGTTTTAAACTATCAACAAGAATCCTCAGCTATATGGAGGGTTAAAACGGACAATGGTGGTTTTTGGGATAGTAGTGATTATAACGAAAGTTATATTGGTTATATTGTTGTAAAACTTCAAAAAACAACAAATACATCATTAACTACAAATAGTTGGACAAATTGTAAAATGAAATTACTTTCAGACCCTAGTCTATTAGGTTATTATGGTAATGGTTCAGAATCATTTAATTTAAAAACTATATTGGGGCAAAGTAATGCTGGTTTAAGACTAAACAGAACAGAATTTAAAATTAGAATTCATTGGAAACAAATTAAAGATGCATTCACACAAGCAGGTAAAGAACTTAAAAACGCAGATTATTTAAAATATATAATAAATTTATCTAATGCTGATGATGAAAATCTAGTATCAGGTACAAGATATAGATGGTATGTTGATTTAAATTATCAAGCAGAACCATTACAGGATGATCATAATTTTTGGAATCCAACTTATAGTTGGTATACGGATTGGACAAAACCAAACCAAGCAGTTGGTGGTCCATTTTTCGCAACTAATATTGAAGGAGATTTAGGTGGTCAATCATCAACAAATAATGCATTAAATTACCCATATTGGGATTTTTCACAATCAGCAGCACAACCTGTACTGAATGTTATAGAATTACAATCACCAAATGGTAATACATCATATGGTGTTGAAAATGGCTATTACCAAGGATTTTTACCTTATACTGCTTCATCAAATGAAATTTTCCCTGGAGGATTAGAACCAGCAGATACAGTAATTGCTCAAAATAACATACCTTGGTCTGTTATGGTAGGAGATGAAATTAGATTTGAAAATAATGAATCAAAATCATTTAGAATACAAGAAGTAATTACACCACAAGAAAATAATTCACTAAATCAAGTAAACAAATTAAAATTAATATTAGATAATACAGTATCACCCTCAACAAATCTTAACTTCTTTATATTAAGGAGATATAGATATAGCCCAAATTCAATAGTAATTGACAATATTTTCCCTTACGGTGGGTTACCATCAGAAAAAGAATTTGTAGTTAGTAATAATACAACAACTAATTTCTTTGATGCTAGTGGAGAGGTAAAAACAGGTGATGCAACTACTTCATCAGCAGTACAAACTCCATCAGGAAGTTTTATTGATAAGTATCAACCTTTATTAAAGCAAAATAATACACCATCGGGTATAATATTTCCACAATATCCGATAGCAGCAATAGAGCTTGAACCAGATAAAGTGATTCGTGACCTAAGAGATAAGAAACTAATAGAGTAACATATTTATAACATATAACAATATTTATATAAAAAAACAACAATGGGATATTTAAATAATTCAGTAATAACAGTTGACGCAATTCTAACTACTAAAGGTAGAGAATTATTAGCAGCTAACGATGGTTCTTTTAGAATCACACAATTTGCACTTTCAGATGATGAAATTGATTATACACTTTATCAACCAAATCATCCATCAGGTTCTGCATTCTATGGTCAAGCTATAGATGGAATGCCTTTATTAGAAGCATTTCCAGAGGAATCACAAATAATGAAATATAAATTAGCTACATTACCAAGAGGTACAGCTAAATTACCTATACTTAATTTAGGGTATGATGCTATTACATTACAACAGGGTGCTACAATTGCAATAACACCTCAAACATTGAATTATTTAGGTAATGACCAAGTATTCGAAACAGCAGGATACTCAGCTACAATTGCTGATATTAGATTATTAAATACATTTGAAGGAACAGGTATTAATACAACAGCTGCTGCTAGTGCTAACGCATCAGCGACAACAACAATTGGAACAAATGTATCATCAACGATAGTTGGAACACAATTTACGTTAAGAGCAACAACAGTAAACACATTATTTGGAGCAAATTCAACATTATTAAGTACATTAACAGTTAATGGTTTAGATAGTGGAGCAAGAATTACTATTCCAATTACAATAACTAAGTCAACAACATAAAAATAAATAAATGGCATTCAAAAGATTAGAAGCAGACGATTTTGTAGTAAGTGCACAGGCGCAAACAGCTACTTGTTGGTCAAATAATGAACCAACGTTAACAACTTTTTTCACCCAATCTAATCAGATTAACAGTGATTCAGGTGTATATTACACTACCGTTTTTAATGGTAACCCTACATCTTCTATTTCAACTGCACAATTTGAAATTGCCTACGGTAATAAAAGTGGTGGAGGTGCTTATGCCTTCAATTCATTAGTATCAAATATATCTCCAGCATCAACAATTTATGGACAATATAGAACATTAGTATTAGAAGATGAAAATGCAGATTTTGTATTTGGAGATGTAACAGGTAGTTCTATTTATGCTTTAAGTATTGAAAGATCTAGATATAAGCAATCATTATTTCCAGGTTCTTTTAATTTAAGACTAAGTGGAAGTGGTGCAGGTGAAACAACTTTATATTTAACAGATAATTCTCAAACACCAGGTGTTAATTTACCAACATATTATGGTACAACTAGAGCATATCAAATAGTATCAGGTTCAGATGGTGTTGCAAACACATCAGTTAATGTAAACGGATATTCACAAGCAAGTGGATCATATGGTTTATTTTTACCAGATATTGGAACAATATTATTAAATGGAGATGCATTAGATGTTAACGCAGCTTCAGGACTTAATTTACAAACAGAAACATCTGTTAACACACCAGGTTCACCAGTTAATTCACTTAAAATGTGGAATGCAATTTCAGGAAGTGGGTTCTTTGGGTTAAATAGTGAAGAAACAATTACATCAGATTTTGTATTTGTTAGAGCTAGAAACTCAGAATTTAACTATAGTGAAAATCCATCCTATATATCAGGATCAACAGGTGAAGTAATATATGATTATTTTATAAACAACCCTCAAACATATATGACAACAGTAGGGTTATATAATGATTCAAATGAATTATTAGCAGTAGCAAAATTATCAAAACCTCTAAACAAAGACTTTACAAAAGAAGCTTTAGTTAGAGTTAAATTAGATTTTTAAGAATGGATGGCGGCGTACAAACAATTCAACTCACAAGATATAATAGTATCACCTTTAGAATTAACTAAAGGATTTGAATACCAAGGTAATGCTTTAACAGCATCTAATGTTAATATAGCTAGATACTTAGGTAGTCCAATCAATGATGTAATAACTACAGGAACAACTGATACTCAATATACTCAGTCAGCTATATACGCTTCAGTACAACAATTATATTATTCAAATTACATATCAAGTAGTAATGGGGATGTACAACAAGTAAATACAGCATCAATACAACCAGATGGAACATCAATAGGTCCAATAGGAAGTAATGCTTATTTTAATTTTGAACAAACCGATTTAGTACCTGAAAAATACTTTCCAACTAGTTCATATACAGTTTTAACTTTAGATGGAGCAAAATATGGTTCAGCTAAATATGGAGAAGCAGTTTATGGAGTAGGAACAGTAAACCCAACAATATCAGTAATGTCTATTCCAAAGTCACTATTTGGAGACTTTATTCAACCTAAATCATTAAAAATTGTAACACCGAGTGGTAGTTATTTTGATGATGGAGAAGGTAGATTAATGAGAGATTGCCCTTTAAGAATACCATCTCAATCTATTAATGTAGGTAACGTAGTATACGAACATGGAATGGTAATTTTTACAGGGGGACCTAGAAATGTAGGTACTGGAGAAACAGGATCATATGGAAATGTTGAATATGGAGCAGGAAAATATGGTGGTAGAACTGTAGGATTTGCAGATGTAGATAACTTTGCTTTTACTACTAACATAACTGCATCATTTTCATCTTCTTTTACTATTTATGAGACGCAATATAAGTGTACATTAGCAGAAGACGAATTTAATTATTCATTAAATCCAACTACTATATCAGGTTCTAGTAATGATGGAACAGTTTACAATTTTGTAACATCTTCATACTTTTCACCTTATATTTCAACAGTTGGTATGTATAACAATAATAATGAATTAGTAGCAGTAGGAAAATTAGCGCAGCCTTTACCTACTTCTAGAACTACTGACACAACAATTTTAGTAAACATAGACAGACAATAAAATTTACATATTTATAATAAAATATAACCTTATACCATGGCATTAACACTAGATAAAACTAACATACAAACAGGTTTGACCATAGAGGCTTTACAAGTCTCACAATCTGTTGACGCATTCACAGGTGCCCAAAATTACGACATTACAATTGGTAATAGTACGGATCCCGCACTTTCAGGGTCACTTAAAATAACAGGATCATTACATCTATCTGGCTCATACAATAAATTTGATATGGGACCAGCAGTTGCTTCAACAGGATATGTTGTGCAAATTGATGATGCAACCAATACAATTTCAAAAGCATCTATTGCTTCTGGAACAAAAGGTGCTCAAGGTGTAGCTGGAGATAAAGGTGCAGAAGGACCACTAGGACCACAAGGTGCTACAGGTGCAGGCGGAAGTGCAGGTGCTAAAGGTGATTTAGGACCACAAGGTAGTGGTGGTGCTCAAGGTGCAACTGGTCAAAAAGGTGAAGATGGTGCAACAGGACCTCAAGGAACAATTGGTAATACAGGACCAGCAGGTGCTAAAGGTGATTTAGGACCACAAGGTGAAACAGGTGCAGGTGGTGATAAAGGAGATATAGGTACTCAAGGTGCTATAGGTGCAGGAACAAAAGGTGATGCAGGACCAACAGGACCAGAAGGACCACAAGGTGCAATTGGTGCAACAGGACCAACAGGTACAGGTACTAAAGGTGACACTGGACCAACAGGTCCAACAGGTGGAGCAGGTGCTAAAGGAGATACAGGTTCAACAGGTGGAGCAGGTGCTAAAGGAGATACTGGAGCAACAGGACCAACTGGTGGTGATGGTGCTAAAGGAGATAAAGGTGAAGTAGGTGCAAATGGTACTAAAGGTGATACTGGAGAAAAAGGTGCTGAAGGAGTAGGATCTCAAGGTGAAACTGGTGCAAAAGGTGATGACGGTAGTGCTGGAGCTAAAGGACAAAAAGGTGATGATGGAGAAAAAGGACAAAAAGGAGAAATAGGTGCTGACTCAACAGTAGCAGGACCACAAGGTACAATAGGTACTAAAGGTGATGTGGGACCAAATGGACCAAATGGACCAGTAGGACCACAAGGAACAGTTGGTACAACAGGTACTCAAGGTACAGATGGTGCCAAAGGTGATGAAGGTTCAGGTGGTGGATCAGGTAACGTATATAACCCACAAACAAGATATTTAGTTGCTAGTGATGGAGATAATTTCCAATTATATGCTACTGCAACAAGTAATATGTTTAGTGGAACTTGGTCAAGATCAGGAGCAGAATTAACAATATCAGGTTCAGCTAACGGATTAGCAGCAGGTGATAAAGTAGTAGTTAGAAATACTAATGAAAATTACCAAGTAATAGATGTCGTATCAGCAACAGCAGATGGGTTTGTAGCAACTTGTGCTAACACAGGTGGTGCATCAGGAACAGAAGCAGTATATGGAACATTATTTACAGCAGCAGTTACACAAAATGCAGGTGATGTCACAGCAGTAGTAATATCAGCTCCAGGAGGAACACAAGGTGCTTCTCAATTAAATGGTATTAGTTTATTTACTGGAAACCAACAAAGTGCATTAGCAATTACAGTTCCATCTGGATTACAAGAAGGAGCAGGTGGATACTCTGATAAACAAGAAATTAACATAGCATCAATTGATTGTAAAGCATTTAGTGGAACAGGAACATCAGGAGCAATGAGCCCTGTTGCAACATATAACTTAGGTGCTAATTTTAATAGAATAGATGTAAGTAATATTGATAACTTTTCACCAATAAACTTATCATTAAGGTTTTAATTAAAAAGATTAATTAAAAAAAATATAAATAAATGGCATACCCAAATTTAGAATACGCAAGGCTGTCCTATGGTGCATCCGACTTTTACTCAAACGAGAGTAATGCAAATGCGTTTATCCGTATAAATGGTGATACTACAAATGGATCACCTATAATCACAAATGTAGCCGATAACGCAGGTGGTGCATTTTCTAAAACAGAATTAAAAGTGGGTATGACACTTGTTTCTAGTGGGGAATTTGCAGCAGATGTATTTATTACAAACTTAGATTTAGGCAGTAATCAACTTACAGTATCCGCAAACGCAACAGCAACAGCAACTGGTCAGTTAATGAGAATTAGACCAAGTAAAGGAATGTATTTCTTTGCAAGTGCTTCTTTTTCTAAAGTAGGATCAGGTGCACCAGCAGATTTAAGAGAAATAACAGGATCAGAAGATTCCGATTATTTAACAGATACACTTAAATGGGGTATTGCAGCAGCATTAGCAGAAACAGGTAGTGTAACATC
>TARA_R110002012_G_scaffold232462_1_pt1 | contig 13413 bp, 15 predicted proteins | sample TARA_R110002012 | Tara Oceans TARA_R110002012 (sample SAMEA4396515) | marine metagenome | biome: Westerlies Biome; feature: [DCM] deep chlorophyll maximum layer (ENVO:01000326); material: water (ENVO:00002006), including particulate matter (ENVO:01000060) such as... | depth 40 m
TGCATACGCTCGACCGCAGAACTATTATTGGGGCTGCTTGACGACTCTTTTCGTCGAGCCATCAAAGGCGAATTCCTATTTACTGCTTCGCTCAGTGATTTTGGTCCTTTCTTCGTAGAAGAGGTTCCCACTGCGCTTTGAAGGGTTTCATAAATAACCTTCGCCTCATTTACAGAACGAGAATCCGAAATAGCTTCAGCAATTTTTGACTTTTGCCGCTCATTCAGGGAGCTACTATTCAGTACACGATTCGTGTAAAATAATCTGGCGTTCGAGAGTTGCACTTTTTCAAGTGCCTCCTTCATTCCAGAAAGTGTTTCAACAAGTCTCTTGTTCTTAGACTGGGCTTTTTCAAACCGCTCATTCATCTGAGCATAGTCTTTCTTGATGTTCCCAAGAGCTTGTTTCATAGTTTTAATTTCTTCTTGTGCCTCGGTTGAAGCCATCTGTGCAAGCTTCAACTCGGCATTGTGATTCATAACAGACTCAGGCGTTCCAGCCCACCCACTCTTTTGGGGGTTAATATCTACGACCAATTCTTCAAGAATGGCATCAATATTGTCTTCTGTAATTTCTATGTCTTCTTCGAGGTCTTCTTCCTCCGCCTCTTCTTCGAGTTGCGGCGGCTCCTCTGATTCGATGGCTTCTAAGATAGCTTCGGTCAATTCTAATTCTTCATCTTCGTCTTGACCAGCTTCCACGCCAAGATCGGCAACTGCCATATTGCCTGCTGCATCTTCGGCAGGCATCTCATCCATCATAGCTTGAAGTTGGTCAAAATCAATCTCTATCTCTTCATCGTCGTCGGGACACGGGCACAGTGGGGCTTCTTCTGCTGCTGCCAAAGGCACGGCATCAAGTGCTTCCCCCTCATCACCCATTTCATCTCCAAAGTCTAGCTCGTCCTGCTCCAGCAAAGAGTCGATAGCTTTCTTGACCTCTGGGGCATACTTCTCTAAAATCGAGTTCTCTGCACTTTTAAGCGCAGCCTCCTTGAGCGCTGTTGCATCTACAATCGCTTGTTCTAACAAAGTTGACATCTAATAATTCTCCAAAGAAGATTCCATTTCACAAATAAGTAGTATGTAAAAGTTATAAATTCCATCTAATATGCGAGCGTTTTGCCTATTGATCGTTCACTCGACGGTTCTGTTCCAGCTTTCGAAGGACTCTTTCACGTTGTTCCTTCTTTTTGCGTCGTTTCACAGATGGTTTTTCGTAAAATCTTCTTTCTCGGACCTGTTCTATTACACGTTCTTTTTTTACTTTTTTTAAAAAACGCTTTATAAGTCTTTCTGGATGTTCGTTTTTTCGTGGGGTCACTGTTGCATGAGAGGCTCTTTTGCCTGCGCTTGGTAACTTTCTATTTCCGTATGCCATTTATCTTCCTGTTTTAAAATGTACTACAAGCCATTCTTGCTGTTATCTTTGCGATATCATCGTTTGCGGCAACCAAAGCAATTCTATCAATGCCTGCTATGTCAATGGCTATATGTTTTGGTCCACCACTGGCGTTGTCAATCGTTGCAAACGTTGCAGGTTTCCAACTATTTTGAGCAGTGGTGCCCTTGACAGGAACAAACAATTTTGCCCATGCGCCGAATGCATAGTTATATGCGTAAACGATGACGTTATATGCAGCATCGTCATCGCCGGTTATCTGAAGGTGAAGATACCTTTGGTTCTCTGTGGAATAACCATTGTGACCAGCCGTTGAATCATTGAGGCTATCATTCAAGTCGCCTTCCCGAATGACAGTAACGGTTGTTGGAGTCTCTTTTTGTGCTGCCACAATAGCATTGTCGTTCCAGATTGCCTTTGGTCTTCTGGTTCTTCCGTATCCTGCTGGGTGTTGTATAGCCATCTTTAACTCCTAAAAAGACGTACAGGCTGCTCTCACAACCATGTCGTTTAAAGTGCCATCGTGAACAAATGCAATTCGATCAATTCCTTCAATTGGGACGATTATAAGCTTCTTACCATTAAGAGTAGTAAATGTAGCAATCACCCTGCTGGCGTCGGCGGATGTTGGACCGGCAATTTCTAGATAGTAAGGTGCCCACGCGCCGAATGCATAGTTGTATGCGTAAAGTGTCAGTGTGTCGTCGGTGCCATCATTTTCGATCTGTATATGAAGAAAGCGTTGATTCTCAGTTGAATAGCCATTTTCTCCGGCAACAGCATCAGTGAGGTTCGCATTGAGCACGCCTGCGGCGACAGTAGTTACTGTTTTAGCTGTTTCTTTCTGTGCTGTCACAATAGCATTGTCATTGTATAAAGCTTTTGGTCTACGAGTTCTTCCGTATCCTGCTGGGTGTTGTATCGCCATTTCTAACTCCTGTCTCTATAATTAGTGCCTATTGTGTGAAAGCTTTCCATTTATTCGCGCCGAGAGCAACAATTCCTGAAATATCGATTCCGGGGTCACTTGGGTCTACATCCCCAAGGGGGCTTGACGCCGATTGTTCGGGTGAGCGTGGTGCGTTCATGGGGGTAATACCCTCAAAAATGTCAACGCCACCATAAGAATCTTTACCAATTACATCAGCTAGCCTTTTTCTCTGCTCGTTAACCTTTTCGCCCTTATTGGTGTTTGAATGTAATAATGGCGCAGGCTGCGCTGGCTTAGCAGGCTCGACACTCTCTCGAATAACAGGAGAAGCACCTATGCCCTTGACGACCTCGGATATGATACCAGATAAAGCGCCCTCTTCATAAATGCATTCTTTAATACATTCACTTACTAAAGGTTTAATTATTTTTTTAAGTTCAGAACGTTTCACACAATCTCCCTGCTTAGTTTTTAATATTTTTTATATGCTTTTGAAGTGTGTCTTCAAAAGAACTTTTTCGAACCAAGCGAAGGTTTTCGGAAAGTGCCAATTGATTATCGGACTCTGTAGTGACACCCTTGATGCCAGCGCGTGGCTGATTAGCTCGCGCTTTCTGTCGCGCTCTTGCTTTAGCTCCTGCCGAATCTTTGCGACCTCTTCTTTGCGGCTTGTCGTCAAGAGGCGTTTGATCAGGTGGTGCCTCCTTGCCCTTTCTGCGAGTGGCTTTCTTTCCTTTCTTCTTGCCGATATCTTCTGGGATATCTCCAACAACAACTCCGTACTTTTTAAGAATCTCAATGCCTTCGACAATGCTTAGACCTTTCATTCCGGTGCCGCCGCCGCCTTGACGCTTGATAAGGAAAAAAGCTTCTTCTGCGGTAAGTGGTTTATTGCCCTTCTCTTTGACTCCCTTGATAGCCTTTCTCAAGACTCGTGTTCGGAAATGTCGAGGGTTCTGCCCTTTTGTAAGTTCGTTCTCTATTGACTGATCGAAAACGTAATAGAATACGGGTTTCGTTCGTGCGCCGCTCTTGAGCTTACGACGACGACCAGTTTTTCTAATTGCCGACTTCAAGTCTGATGCCCTGTCACCTCTGCCGAATTCTCTCTCAAAGCTTTCAGTGTCTCCGAGACCATCACCATCGGTCTGCGACTCAAAGTCTTCTGGGGCTTCTCTTTCGAATATTTTATTGAAAGCCTCGTTCTCTTCAAGGTCACGACCCATAACGGATTTTTTCTCTATTTCTTTAAGGGCTTTCTCGGCACGCTCTCTGTTCTCTTCTTTCTTAAGAAAGTTAGCCTTTAGTTTATAATATTTTACATCGTCGTCATCAAAGCGAATAAGAACAGGAACCCTAAAGTCTGGCACACCGGGTGGCGGTGGCGGTCCCGGTGGTCTGGGCTCACTGATTGGCTCTTTGGTGCCGTCTCTATCTAGATAGTCGAGACCTTGTAAGAGATCGTTAAGGACCTGAGCACGCGAAGAGCGCAGACCTTTCATCCGAAGTGCCTTAACTCCTGCTGCTGCCGCAACAAGACCAATTCCGAGAGGTGCGAGGTAAGGACCAAGCATTGCACCGATCTTGCCAGCCGCAGTAGTTTTTAAAACAGACTCGCCAGCTTTCTTAACAACTGGTTGCAGCGCTTTTAGAACTGCTTTTTTTCCTAACTTAAGACCTAGAGCGCCTGCACCAGAACTAATAGAAGTAGGAGCGCCACCAGCAGCAAACTCTTGCATAGCCACGTTCATGCCAAGCATGGAAGAACTTCCTCCAGACAGCATGTTGGCGTTACCACTTAGCCCTCCTGCGTTTGAGATAATAGTTTTTATGCTATCAGCAGTGTATGCAGGCGCGTCGGCACCAGCAACTGCTCCGGCTATTTCAGAAGCTCTTGCAGCTACACTGTTTAGGTCTGCATCTGATAGGTTGGACGCATATTGTGCAAAGTCTCCGACTGTGTTGCCCACCTCAGAAGATGCGAATTGGGCAATATCTTGTGGGCTAAGGTCTATGGACTCCATTGGGAACATCTCTCCCAATGTGCCTGCGCCAGAGCCAGAGGCGGTGTTCCACGCATCCAAGAAAGCATTTGGGTCTTCAGAAAGTTGTGCAAGATCTTTGGGATCTATTCCTGCTGCTCCCATTTCTTGAAACATTAGCTGTGGGTTTACGTCAGGACCAAAGTGGCTAGCATCGCCATGAAGCACACGACCCATCATTTGGGTGACACCCTCTCCAGACTCTGGAGATAGCGTTCCAACTACCTTTTCTTGGTAGTCCGTGAAAGAAACATCTTTATTTATAACTTGTGTTGTTAACTCTTTGAACCACTCTGATTCAACAATTAACTTTCCGATAAGACTTGCTCCACCAACGGCGGCGAGGACAGCAGGAAGAAGATTAGATTTCAGACCCTTAACGGTGGTCGAATCTTTTTCTGTGCCTATTGGTCCTTTTTCTTTTTCGTCTTGTTGCTCGTCTTGTTCTAAGAGAGTTTCTTTTTGAAGATCAGATAATACTGCCTCCATGATAATGTCGTCATGGCTCCTATCAACATCTTCCGAGAAGTGCTTATAGACGTCTGCCAAGTCGTAGTCTAGGAATTTTTTAACGATAACACGAAGCTGGCTGATTAGCTCATTGGCAACAACCACTTCCATTTCCCCGTCTTCAACTGCTTTTTTTATAGACTCATAAAAAGCTCCCATTTCCAATGTTTGCTCAAGGAACTCAAATTTATCTTCTTGGTTGGGGTAGCCAGCATCAGCAAAGTCGCCTTGCAGCCTTTTGATCAATACTGCGGAATGTTTTTCGGCAAGACTTTGCAACTTCTCCATAGACTGCATATACTGTGCTTGTGCAGCTTCTGCCCTCTTGCCGCGTCCAAAGATCTTACCGCCCTTTTCCCAAGCGCCAAGAGTTTTAGCTCCAAAGTTTTTTATCTTACTCCAGATGCCTTCCTTCAGAATCATCTCGTTAACAATCGAGGTTGTCTCTTCGTGAATTATCTCTTCTAATCTCTTTTTGGTGATTTTCATTATAAAATGCCCTTTAAATATACTCTAAATAGTACCTAAATACCTTAAACCTTTCTCATGGCTTTTAATTTTTGAGCCAAACTATCTAAAGGTAAAACTGTTTTTTTGCCAGCGGCGCTGATCTCAACTGGTCTACCACGATGGTCTACCTCCCCGCCGTTGTCTGTCCATATTTGTGTTAACTCAGCATAAGTCTTGCCAGTTAAATCGTTCTTATCTGACCCGCCGGGAAGATCCAAAACATCGCCGGGGCTTTTTTTATCTTTTACGAGCCCGCGCCTTTTCAGTCCACGCATTTTTCCACGTTGACGTCCTTGCTTGAAATTATCCATAAACCCTTCTCGCACTTCTTCGCGAATTATCTTCTCAAGCTCAGACATCTTCATCCCTCATAGTCCCCTATGATATCGTTGAGTGCTCTGTTGACTTTATCAGCCTTTGTAAAGATATTAGGGTTCTTTTTAGACTCTTGTAAGGACATAAATGCGTTTGGCGTAGATGGTTCCGAAACAAAGTCAAAGCAAATTAGCTGTAAGTCGTCTTGAACAACTGCGTGTCCTCTTGATTCATCTAGGGAGCCAAGCGCTCTAGATGAAATGCCAAGCTTAACGCCGTCGTCAACTAGCTGTTTTAATATTTTGCCAGAAGGAGTGTTTAAGACTTTTACTTTTCCCATTACTGCGGGACCATCCCACCATACATCTGTAACCATGTGCGAAGCATTCTTAAGGTTGATAACAGAATCGTCTGGGTGGTCCAGTTCGCCAAGGGCACGGTTTTCCTTGACAAGTTTGGCATAGTTTTTCATCTCTCTTTCAAGTACCTTTTTTGGGTATACGCGACCGTTACCATTTTGAACTTCCGCTTCTTGCAGTTTTCCAGACAAAATCATGCCGCCACTTGTCACAAACCTTTTTTCCTCTTCGGTTAAAAGATCTTGACAAATGCCGCCTTCACATAATTCATAATATTCTCTTAATAATACTTTAGACATTTATTTTTCCTTAAGTGCGGGCGCTACCCGCCCGAGTTATGCTCCCTTGCAGCAACGCGCAACAGGACGAAGATACCAACTTCTCTTAGCGATAATCTTAGTGCGTGTCATTTTGTTTCTCCAATTTTTGAATTTTGATTCCGTAATCTCCAAAAACCATGTTTAAAACATAAGAGGTGCCGGAACTTAAACATCCCAAAGCAAAGTAGTTTGCAATTAAATGCTCATAATTAAATAGTTCTGTATAACCGTTTATTCCGCACAAAAATACACCTACCCAAAACCCCATACACATTGGGCAATGAAAAAGCTCACCAAAGCCTCTTAGCCAAGATTTAGAAGGTCTTATAGCATTAAATATAGAGCCATAAACAACAAGCTGTGTCATGCCATAAGCACAGAGTATAAAATACAGAAGCTCCATCACTTCACCCCTACAACATATAACTTAAGAAGTAAGGACTCACTCTGCCGTAGCCGGGTCGAATACCACCTTTCTCATCTGCTTGTGGAACTTCACCCAAGTCAGTAGAGTCTGCTGCATCTGGATCTAGCAACTCGTCGTCTTCCATTTGTTTGTACTTTTCGATATATTCAAAGTAAGGTCTCTCTTCTTCTATAAACTTAGAAATGTTCATAATCACCAAAGGCAAAAACTTATCTTGCTCTGCTGATCCTAGAACAACCCCCTCCATTGAGCCGTAAACATTTCCGGCTCTTACTGTTTCCGGGTTCACTATTCCCTTGCGAGTCAGATAACGAAAGAGACGATTCTGGACATCGTATACGATGTCACTTATTATCTCTCTGGGGAAAACAACTATCTTTTCGCTGGCTATCATTAACACTATGTCTACATCAGGATGATCACTTATCATGATGTTGTTGTCCATAGTACGGCGTATCTTTAATTTAAAATCAATTGGTACCGAATCTTGCCGAGGGCTTTCTTCAGTAGCCCCCTCTTTAGGTTCGGCAGCAGATCCAACTTTAATAGAAATAGCCATTAGTTAGAAAGCTCCATCTCAAGTCCTTGAACTTTAAGAATACTTTTAATCATGGACTCATTAATTTTTTTATTTGCATACCCTTCTAATTCATCTATGATCTTTTGAGTTTTACTTTTCATCTCAATATCCGATGAAATCGTGGAATCTTTGAGAGACTCTGTAAGAATACCCTTGAGACGCCCAATCTCTTCGTTCAGGAACATCTTTAATTCCAGACCATTGTCTGCGAAAGAAGAGATATATATGCTTAGTAGAGATTTTTGGTTTTCGGAAAGTGTGTCACTGTATTTTGAATTAAATTTTTCTACAAAAGTCTTATACACTAGGCTGTCAATTGGGACCATCTTTTCTTCTTTAGGCTCCTCTGAGCTTACAAGCTTACTAATAATCGACGACTCCATCAAAACACGTTCCTTAACAGAAACGTTGGTATTAAAAATTTGAGATAGTGTAGCTAGGCTCTTATAGTTTGGTACAAAGTTAGAAAACACACTCTTTGAGTATTCCTTATTCATATCCTTGATAAGCTCAGTCTGCTCTTCAAAGATGCCAGAATCTCCAATATGATGGCGATGAGCCTTTACTTCAAAAATTAACTTTTCAGCAACAATTTTCTCTAGTCCTGTTGTCTCAGACAGCGCCTTGTACAACTGCAACTCTTCATGCAAGCTCGTGCCTCGACGAAAATATTTATGAATCAACTTCTGTGTTTTTGATTTCTTTTGCATGTTGCCTTCCATGATTGCTTTGGTCAGTTCCGCAACAAGCGCTTCAAATAAAAAAGCTGTATTTCTTTTCTTGTTATGCCTCATCTTTGTTTTCCTTTGACTCTAACCCATTAATCAGTTTTTGAATCTCGTGACTTGTCTCAAAAAGACGTTGCTCTTCGATTACTTGTCTCTTCTCATAATTAGAGCGCTGATCTTCCATATGCACATTTGCTACAGATTTCATTCCACTTGGACCTTTCCAGCCGGGATAAATGGTTCGAGAGCTAATTTCAGGCGTTGATACACTCTTATAGTTCTTTGTTCTTGGACCCCGCTTCTCTCTCCCGTCATCATCAACTGCCTTATAGCGCTTGCCTTTCGCACCCGGCGTAATGTAAGAGCCGTCCTCATCAAGATCTCTTTTTGCTGGGGGCTCCGCTAAAAGAACCCCGTCGTCGGCTGGCTCTGCTGCCCCGGCATCGTCCCCTGTTAGATCATCTCCGCCAAGGTCGCCACCACCGAGGTCATCGCCACCGAGAGCGCCTGCGTCATCACCGCCCAGTAGATCCCCTATATCACCTTCTTCTCCGAAGTCTCCACCGCCGCCGCCTACGGCTGCGCCCAAGTTGGCTTCCGCCTCCCCAGCAGCTTCTGCGGCAGCATTAAGCTGCGCATCGTACTTGCGGTCATAGAACATCTCGCGCTGATTTCGCAAAAACTCTTCTTCAGACATGCTAAACAAGTGCTCTGCAACCCAGCGACGACTAAAGAAGCCCTCTGTTGCCGAGCCTGCAATGTCAAACTTAGTTTTCCAATGCTCCAGTTCTTGAAGTTCAGCCAACTTTGAGGGGTTATTAAGATATAAATTAAATCCGAGTAGGTCATCGCCACGAAAGCCTAAAGTATAAAGATGAATGATTCCAACTTTTTCTAACTCTGTAATGACGGCTCTCTGGAGACGTTGAATGGTTCTTGCGAAGCGAATATCTTTTTGAGCAAGTGTAGTCTTATCTTCGCTGCCCTCTTCACCTTGCGTAAGGTAAGATGCCGGAACCTTGAGAGCGGAGAACAACTTATCCCGAAGATACTTAACATCCTCGATATCTTTAGTATTTTGACCGCCAGCGAGGTTTTCCACCTTAGATGAGGTATCTCCACGAACGGGAATAAAATAATCTTCTTCAACACTCATGGGATTGTATCGAAGATCAACACGACCACTTTCACTGTCGAGAAGCTGATTACGCTTCATCGATGTCATAACTTTCTGCATGTATTGTTCAACATCCGAGGGAGGAATGTTACCTACATCAACATAGAACACTCTTCGTTCTGGTGCTCGTACAATGCGATATGCCATCATCGCATCTTCCATAAGAATTAGCTGTCTCCAGATTCTACGAGCCGACTCTAAAACCGATGTCCCATATGGGGCGTATTTATCGTTGCCTAAAATGCGAAAATGAGCCATCTGCCAATTTTCAAATGTCATTCCTGCGGAGTTCCATTGATATTGAACATAATTTGGATTAGTTTTATCCTCGCCTTCAAGCCGTTCAACCTCTGGGGATGGGAGACCTATCACAGTTTTTACACCCACATGATCATCAATATCCAGATACAAAAAGAAATCGCCGTACTTACACATCGTGCGGCTCCAGCCAAACAAATTATACTCAACATTCATAATGTTCTGGTACAGATTTGAGAGCACAGCCTTGATTTCTTCATTGGTACACTTAATGTTCAACATTGGCTGTAAAGAGGAGTGTGTGGTCATCTCATCTGCATAAATATCTAGGGCGGATGCGATCTCTGGCGTGTATTCCATTTGGTCAAAGTCGGTATACCTTTCGGACCTTCTTTGGTTAGCCATAGCAGAACTATTAATCTGAGCAAACGGATTGTACCCACTGCGCTTAAACTGCTGACCGCTGGCGCTTTTGAATCTAGAAGCAAAATAATCTAATTGAGTACGCTTATAATTTCTTGTCATCTGGGAGCGATAGTTAGTAATCGGTCCAGAGAACAGTCTTGTCAGCCTTCTAAATAAAGTTGAGTCTGAGTTGCGTGGGTTTTTGTTTTGATCAGCCATTTATCTATCCCTTTAAAAGCCATGAGTATTCTTGATATTCTTTTACTTGCTCAGCAGTTTTTCGAACGTAATCTTTATCATAACCTTGTTGTCCCGGTATTTGGGTATTTTGCCGTGTAGTAGTAAAAAACATAGAATTTAAACAAGCCTGCTTATACTCTATACTTCTTCGGTTAACTGTCAAAGCTGTATCCCTCACCCAGCAAGCAATCGCCAAAGACATTATCAGGTCATCATGATAACTGCGCATTGCCTGCGGCTTTCCGTTGCTCCAAATAAAAGTTTTAAATTCGTTAAATAATCTTCCAGAATATAGATTAATTAGTTTGTTTCTTACGAATTCTTCCAACTTAGCCACAATTAATGGACGAGTCTTGGAAGAGGTGGTAAACCCAGCTACTACACCGTTTGATGCTTCAGCGACCGTTGATTCAACATATTCGTGAGTTCCCTTGATTGAATAATAAATGTTAGGGTATTGTAAGTCTTGAAGTTTCTCTAAGACTGATATACCAATGCCTACGTTCTCAACAACTAGAAGGGCGTCTCCATATTCCCGACCAACTTGGTTAAGAATATTTGCATACATATCTAAACTTGGTTTGCCTTGGTACTCTGCCACCTGTTCCATTGTTTCTAACTTAATTACATGAAATACCGAATAGTCAGCCCCGTCTCCCCTTGCTACATCGGCTGATAATAAATATGTGCATTCGGGCTGGTATTCTTCCCATATCCAATAGTTACGGTCGAAACCTGTGCGATGCTTCGGGTCCATCACTGATTTTTGGATTCTTCCTATATCATCGGGATGAATGACCGTTTCTCCCGACGTATTAAAATTGCACTCCAATTCTTGGGCAATCTGTCGGCGAGACATGTTTTTAGTTTCTTTCTCAAACCACTCTTGATCCCTTTCTGGATGTGCATCCCACGGTAAGCTGATGGGTTTAAAATCATTATCCTCTAGTACCGACTCAACATAGGTCTTATGAAACCAGTTACCAACTCCGTTTGGAGTAGAAAGCGCGATGCAGCGACCGCCGGTTGATAGCGTAGGATATAGACCTGTCCACAATTCGCTTAAACCCTCAACGTGAGCAGCCTCATCAATAACCAAAAGTGATAGTGCCTCAGAACGACCGGCATCGCCAGAGGTAGAAGTGGCTTTAATTTGAGATCCATTAGAAAGCTCAAAGCTTGTGCGGTTATCAACCGAGATGTCTGCAATACGAATCCACGGAGGCAAATTTCTCATTACTGCCTTCACCTTTTTAACAAGGTTGGCGGCTGTACTAAACTTGGTTGCCATAACAAGAATGTTCTTGTCGCGGTGAAACAACATAAGCCATACAACATAAGCTGCAACAATTGTTGAAATACCTAGCTGACGGGCTTTCAAGATAATAGTGAAGCGGTGATCGTTAAAATCCTGCAACAAGTCATCTTGGTACTCGTAAGTCCTGAAAGGGATAAGCCCTTTCATTGGGTGAGAAATACGGCAATAGTTATTTATAAAATAGACAGGATCTTTTCCCGACTTAACTATCTGCGTGACAATTTCTTTTTTTGATAACTCATGAGGCATTAGGCACTTTTGCGAGAATCGTTGTCAGGACGTTTTCCATCCCACCCTCCTTGGTCCAAAAACTTTTGAAAACCATCTTGGAGCTTATCGCTACTCGGCTCTAAGATCGCCTCAGTGCCCTTGATGTTTGTAATAATATATGTACGGCTCGCTTGAACCCAAGTTCTAACACGGCTTGTGTTCTGCACGATGAGGTGGCATTCGCCATCAGATTTTAAGGTCACGCTATCGCCAGTTATCTTTTTGTACTCCTTCTTCAAGAAAGACGCAATGTCTTCAATGCGCTGGGTTACTTCGCCTTCGAAATCTCCCTTGTACACTTCTTTGAGGCGTATTTCGCCTTGATAGTTTATGACCATAGTGGGACCACTAAATTTAACTTTAAAACCGTCAAGTGTGCGAGAGTCGTTAACGTAGTGCCCATCTTCTCTTTTGAGACCGATCTCAAGAGGACTGCCTTCAGCGTCATATGCTCCGTCATAAGCATTAGCTGCGGCTTGTGCAAGTCCCTGAAAGATTTTTAATGATTCTGCTGACATTTATTTTTTCTCCTTGGTGGGTCGCCATCCCGATTCCCAGCGTTCCTCTCTTTCCGCGACCCACTGAATATAGCATTTTCTGCAACACTCGTATTTGGTCATGTATACATTATCTTGTATACTAAAGGAAAAAACCTCACAAACTGGACATATTCTCTTATGTTCTCTATTAAGTAGTTTTTTGCTGACAAAAACGCCATCGACTTCAATCTTCTCGTCTTTTTCTTTGAAACGATCTTCTTTCTCAGTCATTTTTTGCAACTGCTTCTTATATTCCTCTTCTTTTTCGTCTGACCAATCGCTGCGAGGATTTTGTATAGTTTCTTGACCATACTTCTTAGCTATCGCTTTTTCGACTCTTACGACGTAGTTTGGGTCTTTAAATTTTTTCATCAGTCCACAATCTGGTTAATGGCGTAAGCTGAGCCTAAGCCAATTATTATGCCTGCGCCTACGCTACCAGCGATAATAGCAGGGATATTCTTTTTTCTGTCCTTTGCAATAATCTGTCGCAAATCTTCTAGTTCAGTGTTTTTTGCCGCCAATTCCTCACTAAAGCGAATCTGACTTTCATCCAAAGAAATTTGCAAATTTGATATATCAAGCTGACAATTTTCTTTCCACTTAGCGTGCTCAAACTCCAAGCGCTTCTCAAACTCTATTTGAGTAAATTGTTTCCAAGTTAAAATTTCTGCTGTAGCCACATCGTTAAAACATGTTGCCTCAAAAGGAACAATGCCGCCCCTTGGCACCAAAGTAAATTGAGCGGTATCTCCTGCCATAGCTGGCGCGGCAAAGCTCATAAGTAAAAAAATTCTACTCAACATGTTCAAATCCAAAAGCAGTTTCTATTTCTCCAATCAAAGCATCAGGGTTGCTGTGGCGAATCTCTGTCAGTTCGACCACTCTATCCGCTTTTTGTTCCTCAACGTTTTCTCGGAAATCTGAATATTCTTTTTCTATCTCTTCCATCTTTACTTGATATTCTTGGAGTGCTTCTTCTTTTCTTTCAAGTTCTCTTTGATAGCTTTGGTTTAAAGCTTCTAGTTGAGTCTCATAACTCTTCACCGTACTATCATAAGCTTTGATTAATGATTTGTGGTC
>TARA_R110002012_G_scaffold7217_1_pt1 | contig 13412 bp, 14 predicted proteins | sample TARA_R110002012 | Tara Oceans TARA_R110002012 (sample SAMEA4396515) | marine metagenome | biome: Westerlies Biome; feature: [DCM] deep chlorophyll maximum layer (ENVO:01000326); material: water (ENVO:00002006), including particulate matter (ENVO:01000060) such as... | depth 40 m
GGAAGAACTCAAAGGAGAATAACACGAAAGGTGAACTATCATGGATGTCCTAACCCCTATCAAAAAGAATGTCATTGACCCTACTATCGCTATTGGGTCGGGAACTATTGAAGGTATGAAAGATACCTTTACTACAAAGAAGGGTGCTTCGGATGTTGCTTACATGGTTGTAGGTGGTATTGCCGCAGGTATCGTCACTATTGGTATTCTCCCACGCATTCCATTTGGAAAACTCCCATTTGGCCGTGAAATCGCTTCGGCTGTCACTCTTGGTGTCGGTGTTTCTATGAGTGCATACGGAAAGAAGACAGGAAGTGGTGTTTGGGGAACAGCAGGTGTTGTCACAACCCTCGCAGGTGCAGGTGCCTTACTTAGTATGACAGGACTTCTCCCATCAAGTGTTTCAAAATACATGGCCGCAGAAAGTGGTTATTACGGTGACATGAACCTCAAGAATTACACCCCTATGGATTCCGTTGAAGTGGACAGGTCATCTTACCAACCAACTCAAGATTACGGCGCAGAAACCGTTGAACAACAAATGACAGAAGACACACCTCAAGTGGAAATTGCACAAGAGATGGTCGGAAACAACCTTGACTCGGTTCGCCAAGAAGCGGCTATGGGTCACGGAGTCACACAATGGTTCGGTGCAGAAAATCTAAACTCCGCAAGTGGACTTAACCGCCGAATGGATATGAAGAAGTTCGCCGCATCCACCGATGTTGGCGGAAACCGTGTCCGAACAGGTGACGATTCAATGGCAAATGTCGTTGGCGGAACCTCTATGGCAGATTCCGCACCCGCTATGACAACCTATGATGTGAACATGGAAGCAGGTATTCTTCCGCAGACTAAGGAACTTGGTGGCGGTATGCAAGATGTCTTTGACACATATATTCTCCCATCTTACGAGATGCCCTCCGCAGGTGGAAGTGGACATGGTGTGACCCAATGGTATGCAGAAAGCAACCAAACAGGTTTCATCGGAAACTTCGTTGCAGGTGCAGAAGGTCATGGGAGTGTCTTAGGACAATAAATCGGAAGTGAATAATATGATGAATCAAATTAAGAAAGTATGCTCAATGACCCAAACCTCAAAAGGCCAAATCGTAGTCGGTGCCTCCGTGCTACTACTCGGACTCGGCCACTTTGGAAAGGATAGTGGATTGATGAATATGTCTGTTGGCCCTGTGTCAATTGGAATGGTTGCAGGTGGAGTCGGCGTTCTTGTCGGTTCTTGTATCTTGATTAACCGCTTTATGTGAAATTAAAAAATGGAAGTGAATAATATGTTGAAAAAATTGTGTAATGGAATTGAAACAAAGAATGGAAAGATGTTGTGTGCAGTATTAACCACCGTTGGTGGATTGCATTTGGCCTTGACTGAATCTCAACCTGTGCTTAAATTCTTTGGCAGACCACTTGATAAACTTGGTTGGTTCAGCGTTCAACACATTCTCGGCTCGGCACTCGTCGTTTGTGGCGGTTGCTGTATTATGAACTGTATGGAGTGATGAAGAATGGATATTAAAAGTATGTTGCTAAACAAGAAAACAATCGGTGCTTCCCTCGTTCTCGTTGGTGCAGGTGTCGCTCTCGGTGCTAACCTCCGAATTATGAATCGTGTTATAATCTCTCTCCCTATGATTGGGGACATTACTCTAACAAGAGTTATGGGAACTGTCGTCGGACTACTTGGTGTCGCTGTCCTAACCGGCTTTGACCCACTTTCCCTTGAAAAAGAAGTTTGATTTTCAACGATGTCCCATCGGGATGTCAAACAAAACCCGACATTTAATTCTTTAGCGTAGCGTATTCTCTAATTTCTCACAAGAATTTGGAGATGTATGCTATCCTTTAGATAGTCAAAAAAACAACAGTAAGATACAACCAAAACGGAAGTGAAAATTATGTCTATGAGAAGCCAAGTATATGAATGGTCAAACCTCGCACCAAGCGGGCAGACCTCAAGCCTACGAAGAACTGTTGATGCAGTTGCAGTTGATGTCCCCGTAAATCGTGAATACGATATTTTCATCGGTGGAATCGGAAACAACATCACAAAACCTGCTGAAACCACAGCGACCCAATTTATCGTAATTGAGGACATCGCTTGTTCCGCTTATCTTGGCGGTGCTTTGCAGGTTCGTATCAACACCACAGACTACTTCCAAAACCCCGATGTCACCGACCAAGCAGGTGTTCCGGGTCTTGCATCACCTTACCCAAGAGGGTCTTCGGATTCTGCGGTTGTTGATGCAACAACTGATACTGTCCAACTTTTGAAGTCTTTTGACCTTTACCCCGATGTTTATGTTCTTCCGGGTCAAGTTTTCCAAATTCTTTACTCTTTGACAAGCACGAACACAGCCACTACTGCAACCACAGTCGTTGCCGCTTTCGTGAAATACACCCTGTATGATGGCCCGGATGCCCTCATCGCAAACAAACTTCTTGAATTAGGTGTGACCATCAACCCAAACAATGTTGATTGGTATAAGCGCACCCTCATTGAACAGCAACAGCGAAGCCGTGTGGCCGCTACTGCAACCAACGGAGGAAGTGCTTGATTCACCCTTCGGGAATGAATTGAAAACAGGAGATGATTATTATGAGTATGAGAAGTCAAGTATATGAATGGAACAGTCAATCAACAAGCGGTGGAACAACAGCATGGGATGATGCGGCGACAGGTCAAACAGGAACCTCCGTGTCAATCTTTATCGGTGGATTTGGAAACAATATCACAAAACCTGCTGAAACTACTGCAACACAATTCGTTGTAATTGAAGATGTCGCAGTTTCCCCAACAGCATTCCTCGTTAGTGGAACATCAAAGGCTGATGTATATAGAGGTCTTACCCAAAGTGGCCCCGCCGCAGGTGCAGGTGCAGGAACAGGTGTCTTCGGAAACCGTGCTTACATTCAAGTGAGAATCAACACTACTGATTACTTCCTTGACCCTGACAATGTTGGAAACGATGGTATTCCGGGCGCATCAAGCCCATACCCACGAAGCACCAACTTCCAACCATGTTTCAACCTTTACCCCGATGTCTATGTGCTTCCGGGTCAAGTGTTTGACGCATTGGTGACTTGCTACGCTACTAACGCCGCAGGGACTACCGTTGCTAACAACTCCCTATCAGCGTTTATGAAATACACTCTTTACGATGGCCCCGATGCCCTCATCGCTAACAAACTGTTGGAAATGGGTATCTCCATCAACCCCGGAAATGTGGATTGGTATAAGCGAACACTTATTCAGTCACAATCCGCCGCACCTATGATGGCTTAAAGCCTAAACAGGAACGGAAGGAGTGCCTTTTAAGGTCTTACCTACGCCCTAAAAGCCGTAAGGCTGAACGGAAACGAGGCGAAGTATCGGTATCACAACCTTTATTAGCCCGTTTCCTTTCGGACTCTTCATGGCTTGGGAAGTTTGGTCGGACAAAGGCGGCATTGATTCAACATACGGACACATGGGTTTCTTCTGCAACACAGCAGATGTTTCATTTGGCCCTGTATTCTTAACAGACACATACTTTGATAAGATGATGTTTTACAAGATGTGGGATATGGCTAACTTTGCTGACCCTCGTTTGGATGACAAGAATCTTTGGAGTCAAACCTCTCGCATCCTTCACTTGATGGATTACAAAGACAATGTTGAAGCAAAGATGACTGTTTATCGTGGCGAGCCACATATTGACAACATTATTTTTATTCATTCCACTAAGAACAATTGGGATAGCATTGACTTTTCACCATTTCACCCTCAATTAGAAGCCCTTTCGGAAGATGCTTTTGACACCGTTAATGACTTGATTGAAGATGCCAACAATGACATGAAGGTTTCTTTGATTAGAGAATTCAATGAGGAAGAAGGTTCAACCACTCTCAAGGGCTACAATGACATTATCGTTGAAATGAAGTGGGAAGTTATAAATGAGTAATTGAAGAATGGTTCATCATGTTTGATGTAATCATTCCCATTTATCGGATTTCAAAATCATTTTTAACTCGTTGTTTAGAGTCTGTCTTTGACCAAACACTTGATGATTATACCGTCTATGTTTGCGATGGAACACCGAAGAAATATCAAGACTACGATGCACAAGCCATCGTGGAGTCATACGGCTTTAATTACCTCCGTCAAGACCCTGCACACCCACTCGTTAGTGGCGCACGGAATCAAGCGGTATCGGTAGGTTCTAACCCCTTCCTTGCCTTCCTTGACGGCGATGATTGGTGGTATGATGGCTACTTGAAAGAAGTCAAAATAGAAATAGATAAATCATTAGAAAAGGTCGCCATTTGGTCTTGTCCTCTTGACTGTCATGTTCCCCTTACCTCTCAAATTTCGGGTGAGCCTTACATGGTCAAAGGATTGTATGGATATTGGGAAAATGATATGCCTTTCTTAAAAAATTACCCCGATTATGCTTACTTTTACCTCTTCGGACACCCCCCTGCACCAACAGGGACTATCATAAGGCGAGAGGCGTTTGAAGCCGTAGGTGGCTACGACGAGCGTATGGCTATGGCCGAAGATACCGAATTACTTTTGCGAATCATTGGCGACCCAAGAACAATACCTGTGGAATCTCGTCGCCATTATATTGTCCTTGAAATGATTGTTGGATTTCACTATGTTGGTGAAGAAAATACTTGTTCGGGAGGAATCCAAACAGGCGCAAATGAACTCGCCGCAAGAGAAGGTAAGGACTTAAACGAGATTTTAGACTCAAATATGGATTTATTTTACGAAAAACATCCGAAACCTACTGTTGAAGATTTGCCCGAAGGTGTTTTTGAAATCTTACCCGACTTTGCCGAAACCTTCAAAGGGGTCATGCGTGACTTTGAATTAAACCCCCTCAACATTTAGATACCTACTCAATGAATGTCTAATTATGCCCGAAAACTTGAAGATTGATACGCCGATTGGGGAAATAACAATTCCATATTCCGAAGAGGCAATTCTCAATTTTTACACTAAATTGGTTAAAGCAAGTGAGGGCGACCCGAACCTTCTTGAAGAAGCCTTTGTTGAATACATGGATTTGTCTTCCCCCGATGATGCCGTTTCGGATTGGTTGTTTTGGGAAGATACTCGGACACCAATTAACATTTATGATTTTATGGGTTGGGTTAATGAGGATTTTGATGTTGATAAAACACTTGGCTTTACAATGGGTAAAACTAAAATCACAGGTCTTCAATATCATCAATTTACATACCCACATGGTCAAGAGAATATGCCTATCCGTGCTACCTTTTTCTTGAGTCGTAAAACTGATGGGGCTAAATTCGTCGTTGATATGACCCCTGTTGATGGACTTCACATTGAGGTTCAAATTATTCATCAACCCTCCACTCAAATTAAGACCTTTCACGAATCCTTCAAAGATTACAGAACTAAAAATAGTATTTTGAAAAATAATGCGGTGAATGCTAATCTTGAATTCATTACGATTGAAGATGTTGGTTGGGATGATGTGGTTTTGAGCAACGAGCAAAGAGAATCTTTTGAAAAGAATGTGGTCAATTTTATTAAACACATAGATTATTTTGCAGATAAAAAACTCCCTACAAGTCGTGGTTGTTTGCTTACGGGGCCACCCGGAACAGGGAAGACATTGACTTGTTCAGCCATTATGAATCAAATTGAATCTTCTATTATTTACATTACTTCGGATGATATTGGCGAGAGGGGACAGATTTCCGAATTGTATGATATTGCCCGACAGATTTCTCCGACAATTATTGTCGTGGAGGATATTGATACACTTGGGGGTCTTGATAGGCAAAAGGCGGGTGGCGACCATCCACTTCTCGGAGAATTTTTGAACTGTTTAGCAGGTGTGGAATCCAATAGTGGAGTCGTCACAATTGCTACTACAAATTATCCACAACATCTTGATAAAGCCTTAGTGGACAGACCCGGAAGATTTGATTTCCGAATTGATTTTGGACTCCCCGATGACAAACTTCGTAAGTGGATTTTGAAGAAGTATTTGACCACTTTTGACCACCAAGATATTGATTTCAAACCGTTGATTAAACAAACAGAAGGCATGACAGGGGCGCATTTGAAAGAAATGGTTATGATGGCTTATATGAACGCATTGGAAGCGTCAAATTACAAGAAAAATACCAAAATTAGTCAAAAGAATTTGGTTAAATCTATGAAAGCCATTATTGCTAATCGTGAAAAATATAGCCACTACAAAAATACTGACAACCAAGTATCAATTCTTCATGGTTGAAGCGAGTCTTTAGATAACGAGAACAACAAAACAACGGTATGGGTCGTAAGCCACGCCAAGAACCTCTCAAAGAATATCTTGAGAATCCTCGCACAACATGGTTATTTTCATCCCCTACTGATTTTACAGAAGTTTTCCCACAGGGAGATAAGGCGACTTCGGACTTGTATCTAAAGCCCGCTACTAAAGGTAATCGTCTTGGTAAGGGAACTTTCCGTATCGTTCTTCACCTCCCTAATAAGCATCACAATGACCGTTCCGCATACCTCACCAAGATTGAGGGTGGCCGTTTGAATCGTTATCTTGAAGGAAATCCATTGGAAGCCTCTCGCACCCGTTGGGATTCGGGTTCTTATCCTTCGGCAGAATTAGTCCTTCACACTCAAAAAGGAAAGCGTGTTAATTTCTTTTTACTCCCTGCAAACCATGAGAAGGGTGCAGTAGTCTATGCTACAACCTCTTTCCCATCTCCTACTTCAAGGAAAATGGTTCAATGCCCTGTTAGAGTTGGTTATTTCGGGGTTTCTGCAAGCAGACCGGGAGAATTCAAACTCACTTTACAAAAGCCACAAATTGAATGTGGTAAGGGATTGGTGGCCGCAGGTCACGCCCCCGCAGAATTCCTAAAGCCCGAAAAGAAAGTAAAGGGTTCTAAGAAAACGGTAAAGGCCGCCGAAACAGAAGGCTACATGAGCGAAGAAGACCACAGTTGCTTTTACGAAGCACAAGGACTTGATATGAGCAAACTCTTACAAATACAGGATGTTGAAATAATGGACAGCGAAAACGAACAAGCACAAGAAAGACAATACTACAACCCAAGCGATGCTATGGTTGGAAACGAAACCCTTGACGGATATACACCATCCGAATCAACAACGGTGGATTTGACCTCTAACCAACCAACGGCTAACTACGGTGCTGAATCAAAGCGCATGATGTGTGCTGATTGTGGTTCTAAGAAAGTAATGTATGCCGAAGGTGAAACTGCTACTTATTCTCCATCCGAGGAACCCGATATGGTTTCATCTTCCTCTTTTGATGACCCAACCAATGCTAACTTTTCTGCCGAAGGAGAGCCTGTTGCCGTTGCAGAAGGAACTTCACTTACAGGATATGCCCCAATTGATTCTATTGAAGAACCTGCCCCAATCGGTCACGGAGTAAATCAATACTTCGGAAGCGATACTGTTGAAGGCGCACTTCTTGATGAATCCACAACAGGTATTACTATTGAAGAAGGCGTTTCCCTTGACGGATATAGCGGCATTGATTCCGTAGCCGTTGAAGCCCCTCTTGGTCATGGTGTCACTCAATGGTATGCAGAAGACTCTCCCGAACCTAACTTTGATGAAGGCATTACAGGTCAAGATGGCCCAAGTGCTGACCCCACCAATGCTCACATGAAGGCTGAATTTTCTAAGAGCAAGGGTCGCAATTACGCAAGAGATTCTAAAGGCCGTATCATTACTCACGATGCACAAGGATATGATGACAAGATGGATGAATCACTTGGTATGCGCCATCGTGGTTCGCACTCACAGTCTATGAAAGACCGAAGGGATGAAGCCTCCGCTATGGACAAAGGACATTCAATAATGGGTCGTAAGTATGACGATGTTATGACAATGGATGCACAAGGCTATGATGATAAGATGGATGAGTCCCTCGGTATGCGTCATCGTGGTTCGCACAGACAATCTATGAAAGACCGCCGAGATGAAGCCTCCGCTATGGATAAGAGGCACTCCCGCATGGGTCGCAAATACGATGATGTTATGACAATGGATGCCGACACCGCAGGTTATCTTCAAGACGGTTCACTAAGCATGGATGGCTACACTCCTTTAGAATCTGTTGAAGTGGACAGAACTTCTTTCCAACCTACACAGAATTACGGTGCTGAATATGCAGGTGAAACTGCTGATAATTTCAAGAAGGGTGTTGGTCTTGGAAGCGGTGCTGTTGTCGGTATTGCACTTCCCGGAATTCTTCTTGGAACCGCAGGTCTTCTCTTTTCAGTATTGATGGGTAAATCGGAGTGAAATAAATGACGACTATGAAAACTATTCTTAGCACGGCGGCAATCACAGGTTTAATCCTTTACATTTTTGATGAGGAATTACAGCCGTTTGTGGATAGTTCAAAAGCATTTATCGTAGGTCTTTTTAAGGGCAAAGAAACCAAAGAGGCTGATGGTGCTAACGGAACCGCAGGTATCAACGAAAGAGGCGATGTCGTTCTCGGCACAAACCGTATCTATCAAATCCCAATCAATTCGGGAGGCACTTCTATGCCTGTTATTACTCCGCTTGCTGAACCTGTATCGGGTTCGGGACAATATGTGGGTCAAACTGCATACCCTATGGCGGCCCAAAACAATCTTGAAATGTTAATTGATGGCGCATCTTGGATGAACGCCGCCGCTTACACCAACGCCGCCTTCGGACAGAATTATTCGGGTAGTGCGGTGGGAAATGAATGATTGACAAAAACTTAGGTATTGTCGCTATCGCAACCTTAGTCGCAGGTGCAGGTTTTCTTCTAAAAGGAGGGGAAACTTCAAATAAGAGTGCTGAAAATAGAGAATTTATGGCGCAAAGCGGGCGAGCAATTGACAAAAGAAAACTTCAATTTATCATTGATTTAAAGAATTATTCCCATCAAAGGTATAGCGATGAGTTCACACAACCTATCCGTGAAGAAATAATTAAAAAACTAAGCCGAAGGGGTTTAATTCCTGATTTCGTTGCATCTCCCGATTATCCATCCTACAAAGAATGGTTGATGAAAAATCTTGAAAAAGGCTCTCGTCAATTAGAAATCCCTCACTTGAATACTTACAAAAATGGCTATCAAATACCAATGTATGATAGGCAAGCAAGATTCCCTTCTCAATACGATTCTAATGGAAACCAAATACCATATCCCGATGCTCAAGTATATGTCGGAAACATTTACAACCCTAATGCCCGATTTACTTACGAATCATGGAAATACCCTACTCTTAATTGGAAGTTTGTCGCCAAACAAAGAGCGCAATATCCGATTGATATGGCGGCAGGGGTTTATGGAAAGTCCTATCAAACCTCTATTCAAAAGCAACCTTTAACTCCCGACATGAAGGGAACTCCGTTTGCTTACTTAGTATGGGGGCTTAGTTTGGCTTTGAAACATTGGATGGAATTGAATCCACAGGTAAAATACATCACTTACAAGGATGGTCGCTACGGAAGAAAAGACATTCGTTATTTGAAAGACCTTCCTCCTTCCTTTACAAAGGGATGGCCTGTGTATGGTGGAACTCAAATACCTTATACTCAAATGACTCATAGAAAAAAGGTATATCTGCGCCTTCCCGATAAATCCGTTGTGGATAAGCAAGCCAAAGAAGCATTTGATTACTTTGTCATCCTATGGAAAGAATATCTCAACGCTCAAATGATTGAAAAGTATTCGCAAGAAATCTTGGCTGACTATCAAAAAGGCGTTCAAGAAAAGGCTATGTGGGCTAACTTCCAATCTTCGGGCAAATTGAAAGAGTATCTCTTCCAACAGTTTGACCTTAAGCGAAGCGTAAATCCGCCTGTTGGTTATGTCAATTTCACAAAATCGGTGTGGGAAGAATGGAAAGAGGCTCAATTGAAAGGAGTCATTGATAGCCACAATGCGCTCATGTCTAACTTTGAGAGCCGAATGTCGTGGTTGTAAGCCATTTTCGTTTTACGGGCTTAACTTGATTTTACTTCAATACATCGTTTTTGACTTTTTGACTTAACGCTGTGAACAAAACCTTTATTAACCCGTTTCTGTCGTTGGAGAAACATGAGCAACCGAGCCATCCGACGAGAACAACTAAATTTTGACCCACTCTATGCTGACAAGCAGGGGTGCATCAACCAACCACTTAACGATATTATGATTGCCGACATGAGTGTGTGGGAATTTCTTCAAGAAGCCAACAACCTATCAATTGAAGTGGGTGGAAAACAGGCTTACCACTACCGTCAAGAACTTACTAACAAAATAAGCGGAAACCATCATTATCAAAACCTTCAAAGTAATGTTCACCAAATCGGTTCTTTTATTGTGTCCGAAACACTTGAAAAGGCACTTACTCCCGCCCTTCGTCAAGACCTTTATGACTTCGCCCTCATCATGCGTGATGAGTTTGCTAAATTGGGTTCAACCACTTACAACCTCCATCCGACTCATCAAAATTTTTCTCAAAAATACCGTGATGCTTATGATGGAATGATAGGTCTTCTTTCCGATGTTGCTACCTCCACAAAGACCCGACTTAACTTACATGGAAACACTATTCACCCTCGCTTGTATGAAGGCTACCTTACAGGCGGTGATGAAGCCTTAGTCAAGAACCGATGTTTTGACACACCTATACTATCTTTCTTCAATATGAACATAACGGCACACATTCCTTATGGAAGTTTCCAATCTGCACCTTACAACAAAGTCAAACCCGCCGATTTAAGTTTCATCACAAAGTCTTTCACCGATGTTGAAATCAAGGAAATTTTGGAATCAATGTTGGAGAAACAAACAACCCTCTATCTTGAAATTGCCACACTCCATGAGTTTGCTCTTGCGAACCCTCAAGTCAATTCTTTCGGTCAATCTTGGACTTCACGCAACCGTTCCGAAGATTGCTACTTCAAGCAGACTTTTGACCAAGTTTCTAAGAAAAACACCTTTGTTTGTGCTTTAATGTCCGATATTTTCCCAAAGCACACTCCAACCTTTGCCGAAGTTAAAACTGCATGGAAGCCTCAATTGGATAAAATTGTAGCCGACCTTAAAATCGCAGAACCTCTTTTGGGTAAAGCCCACGCACAACACGAACAAAACGAAGCACAAGCCGTCATAAATTGTCAAGTAGCAACTGTCAAAAAAATCAATGATATGCTCTCTAACGGTGGCGATGAAGAATTGGATGCGCTTGCGGTTATCTGTGGGTTTGCAGGGATTACAGGACAACGCATGACTACCAATTACCCTGTTTCTTATTATCATCAAGGAAGCGGTCAAGACCACACTATTTGGCTACAATGGAACACCTTTAGCCAATATGGAATTGACTTGACTCAAATCCCCTTGACTGATGCTCAACAAGCAATCGTTTTTGCCCGATACCAAGAACGCCAAACTGAACTGACTGACAATCACGCCGCACAATGCGCTCACTTGGCTCGTCAAATTGCTCGTCAAACCACTAATCACGATACTCAAATGGCGGCTCTCCGTGAATCTTTCGTTGCCTATCAAGCATTGGTTTGAATCGTCGGTGTCTTTAGATAACGGGAACGACTAAATGAAACTATGAGTGCTGTCCTTGACTTCCGTGATTTGCGAGATAAAGTCCTCGCAGGGGAAATGGATGAGGAAGAGGAACAAGTGGACTCGGCATTAGGTTTGGAAGCCAAGCAAAAAGGAACGCTCGCCGCCCTTTGCCTATCCGCCGCTTCTTTCGCAATCTATGGTTATGATAAATTCGCTAACAAGGATGCCCCGATGTTTGAGGGTTCACTCTCCACCATTGTTTTGACCGTAGGTGGCTTCTTACCCCTCGGCTACGCTCTCGGAGGACTCAATCGTGGTATGGCCGCACAGACTGAAAAGGAACGCTATGAACGCCTCCTTGACGACTCCCAAGCGGTGATTGAAGAACAACAGGAAGAGATTGAATCAATGGAAGCCGAAGCGGAAGAGGAAAAAGAAGCGGAAGCCCAAGAGGATGATTACCGCTACGATTACCTTTCCGATACCGATTCCAAATTCCATTTACCATCCATCGGTTCCATCCCTGCTTTCGGTCAAGAAGGAGTTCTTTACAGACCTAAAGACACAGGAATGCTTTGGTAATTTTCTCCATAACGCATGGAGAATTGTTCATGGAGAGTATTAGATAGTGGCGTGGTCAATGATAATTCATGTCCAAGACTACATTTTTAGGTTATGTCCCCTCCTTGAAATCTAAGCACGAAGCGACCATTGTTGGACACAAGGCTATTGAATCTAAAGGCGGTTCTATTCGTTATACCCTACAAGGTGAATATCAAGGCCGAAAAACCCTCCCTAAGACCGTTTCTAAGGCCGACTTTGAGAGCGTCTATGGATTTGATGCTAAGGAAGCGGAAGCCGTTTATATCAAGGGTAATAAAGACCACAACGGAGTTAAGAATCCACAAGCAATTTATCACCAAGTAGGAAAAGAAGACGAAGAAGGTTTTGAAACAACAGAAATTATTCCTATTGAAAACAAAGAAGATGCGAGCCGTGTAATCAGCAGGGAAATGCACAAAGATGACAGAATCATTCACAATGTCCTTCCAAAAAGGGCTGATACAGTAGGTAGCCCTTCCCCTGCCTCCGTTGAACCCCCTGCACCTTCGGAGAGTCCATTCCCGCAAGAGCCGTCAAATGAAAACTTTTCCGCCGAAGATTATGGTTGGGTTATTACTCACAAAGATTCGGGTTTGCGAACAGACTCATTTAGAACCAAATCGCAAGCCGAAAAATATCGTGATGAATTGAAACAAAACAAAACTTTGCGAACAGGAATGAAAATTGTGAAGGCTAATTCAAATGACGAAGCAATCACACCCAACATATTGAATTATTTGGATGTTAAAGAAGCATTTGGATTTGGTAAGAAAGACGAAGAAGAATCCGAAGAACCCAAAACTCAAGAATTCACAGTCGTTTTACAAGAAGGCGATAAATTAGAATTGACCGATGTTGAAGAAGAACAAGCCGCCCCTGATGACGAAAACACGGAAAAAGAGGCTGAAACTCTTGAAATCACAGATATTGATTGGGAAACTGATGACGAAGATGTGGATTTGCCCGCTTCGGTTCTCGTTCCATCATCCGTTGTGGAAGATGAAATTGCTGACTATCTTTCCGATGAATATGGGTTCTTGGTAAGAGGCTATGTTTTGAATGCGGAAACTTATGAAGCCGTGCAAGCAAAGGTCACTCGCCCTGTCAAAGAGGATGAAACCGAAGATGACGAAGAATCGGAAGGACTTTCCACATTGGCTAAGGTCGGTCTTGGTGTCGGTGCTTTAGCGGTTGGTGCGGCGATTTTTGGTGCGGAGGGAGAATACCCACAAGAAT
>TARA_R110002012_G_scaffold50936_1_pt1 | contig 13407 bp, 16 predicted proteins | sample TARA_R110002012 | Tara Oceans TARA_R110002012 (sample SAMEA4396515) | marine metagenome | biome: Westerlies Biome; feature: [DCM] deep chlorophyll maximum layer (ENVO:01000326); material: water (ENVO:00002006), including particulate matter (ENVO:01000060) such as... | depth 40 m
GAGTAGGAAAACCAATAGAGTCAACTCCTGACACATGACCTGTTTGACCACGATTTACAGTTCCACTTGATACCAAATCTGCTGACATTGTTGAATCTGAATTTTGTGCTGAAGCTGTGTTTAATAGATTTCCACTAGATTCATTCATCTTCCAATATGCCTTTAGTCCTGATGTTTGAAAATCAGTTGATAATCCTTGTAATCTTCTGCCACTATGGTAAGTTACCGTCATGGGGTTATCCCACCTGGACTTCTACTATACTGCCGTTCTTCTTCATCTTTATGAAAAGACCTTCATTGTTAGTGTCAATAGTTTTAACATACATGACTCCTGTTCCAGAACTAGGATTAGAAGGTGCTGAGGATTGAACTGTCCAATCTTGTGTTGTGTGAGCTCCGCCTGCTGTTACTGCTGCCCAGACCAATCCTGATGCTGCCGTTGAATCTGCTTTAAGATAATAACCGTTAGTACCTGCTGCGAGTCTTGCGTTTGCAGAACCTGTATGAACATAAATATCTCCTTTGGTTGTCAAAGGACTTGCCTCTGCTGCTGCTGCCCATTCAGGTGCAGTTGCTCCAGAGTTCATTGTAAGGACCTGTGCTGCTGTTCCTTTTGCTAATTTTGCTAAAGTTGTAGTTCCTGAAGCATATACAATGTCTCCTGACGTATATGATGATAAGTTAGTGCCACCGTTTGCCACAGGTAAAGTTCCTGTAACTCCTGATGTTAATGGCAATCCTGTAATATTGGTTGCCACTCCGCTTGCAGGAGTTCCCAATGCAGGGGTTGTTAATGTTGGAGAAGTTAAAGTCTTGTTTGTCATGGTTGCCGTCTTGGCATTATACGCTGTTAATACTGCTCCCAATGTAGCCTTTTTTGTAACGGCAGTTCCAGATACGTTATCTACTATAGCGACTAAATCTGCCTCTACAGGGGTTGGTTCATCAGTTAGAGCAGTAATCTTTACCATGATTTTTAATAAAATATTATAACAAAGAGAAGTATTTAACCTATTACCATATTGTCAGAGTTTGTCTGTAAAGCACCTGCTGACGTTGCATCTGAAGCCACAAGTGAGTTATTTAGATATAATTTAGTACCAACTGTAGAACTGAATGTTAGCCATATATGATTCCAAGCATTAGGGTTAAACGAGTTGGTTATTTCCTTGTCTGTTATTGTGTCTCCCTCTACCGTAACGGAATCCTCAGTTTGTAATACTGCTCCTGCTTCTGTAGTTATGTCAGCAACTGCAAATACATTGACTTTGGCCCTTAGTTGATTTGCTGCCGTACTGTGAGGATCTACAGTTAGTTCATAGACTCCTTTTGTCATTAGATTCTGAGATGCTGAATCTCCTGAATCTGTGGCAGGGAGATAGAACCATCCGCCCATTGAGAACTGTGACAAGTCTAATTCTGAATGACTTGGTATTGTTACATATGATGATCCATCAAATGTTGCTCCTCCTCCCAACTTTGTAGCATCTCCTGTAAATGACAAAGTTCCTGTGGTTGTATGAGTATGTGGATATACGCTAACAGTTGGAGGTACTCGTTTTGTAAACACAAAGTTCTGAATATCCCTGTCGTCTGTATTTGCTACTGTAGTTGATCCAAATGTTACCGTACTTGTTCTTCGTTTAACGTGAGGTGTAAATGAAATCCTTTGCTGTAATCCCTCTGACTCAGGTTCTTGTGCTACTAAGTCATGGATTAACGATAGTATCTTGTTGATGTCTCTGCGAGAGGACTTGTCAGTTGGTCGAACATAGTCGTTGATATTGCTTGACATACCTAAATACTGTATAGCTCGTCTAAGGAAAGTTTTATAGAGTCTGCACCTAGCCTGTTGTTGTTGCTGTGCATCTCTATTTCGTATGAGTCAATAATAGCCTTAATGTCCAACCCTGATTTAGAGTCTTGAAGTCTGCAATATGCTGCCAATGGTATTCTGTCAGTAGTTGGCGTAATCATGACATCTTGATATGCCCTTCTTTGTTTTCCCAAGATAAATCCTGCCTGTATCATAGCCTGTCTAACTGTCTGCTCTTCCAAGTCTCCCCTGATTGGCAACAGTTTCTCTCTAGGTTCTGGAAGTTTTTGTGATACTACAGTATTTTCCAATGATGTCATAAGTCTCTTTGCTGAATATACCCTGTATGCAGGAGCTCCTGTTGCGTTGGACCATGTTGTTCCATCTGAGCTGTCCTTGTAAGTTCCTGTTCCTGCCTTGTAATTGATGTTAACCGTATGACCTGATGTTCCATACTTGGGAAATACTATGTATAGCTGTTCATTTGGTGTGATTTCCAATTTAGGTGTTACAGGATATTCTGCCCATTCAGCAGGGGTTGAAGTTCCCAATGCCTGTAGTGTTTGTTTTGGTATTCTGATTACCCTTCGTATATCCGTAGCATCTGGACTTCCTGAATCATCTCCTACTATTCTAATCTCATGTGCTGAAGCAGGCGTTCCTGTCTTTGTCATTCTTAGTGCAATCTTGAATATGTTATCTCTAGTTGGCGTGATTGGTATTGCTATGTGCGAGGTATCTAAGTTGTCTGCTGCATCTGGAGCAGTTGAATATCCTACGTCAAGTGACGGAGCAAAGTGACCGAATCCATGAATCCAAGAATACAGAGAGTCAAACGTGGAATCTGTCCAACCAAACACCTGATTCTTCAAATATCCTATCTTTGTTGGACTCCAACCTACTGCATCCAATCCTGTCAAGTTGTTTGTAAACAGAAATCCTGAGTCATATGAAAAGGCATCCCTGACAATGAGTTTCTTGTCTGAGTCTATGTACCAATCTGCATTTGCTATGCCTGCTATTCTTGAGATAAATCCTGCATACGTGTTTCCCAACTCGTTTACGTTTGCCACCTTCATATTCAAAGTTGTGGCATCCAATCCTGGATTGGCTACTGCTGCTGTGATAGAGTTTATCTGCTGAATGTTCTCATCTACCTGATGGTCCACCTTGTTGAACATATCCAATATAAGATTGTCCAATCTTGTCTTGTTATCTGAGTCAAGCAAAGTCAATCCGTCTGCATCCTTGTCTTGGTTTCTTACTATCCTTGTAATCCTCTCTTTTAGTATGACACCCCATCCAACGCAATCTATTGCAATTCCCTGCTGTCCTGTTCCAGGTCTTATCACGTTTGCAGATACGATCTTTCCATAGAACCATCTTGACAATGTTGAGGAAGTCTTTCCAAGAAAAATCTGGATATCCCATTGTCTCTTGATCAGAGAGCCTTTTCTCAATGTTGCATCTACAAGGGCCGAACCATTGTCTGCTATTACCAATGTTGCAGAGCCGTAATCTCCGTTTCCATCCATCTTGATTCTAAGGTCTGTGAGTTTAAAGTTCTGAGTCGGGCTAGATGCTATGGTTGCTGACTCGTATGTGTACTGTGTAGATCCGTCATAATCTGTAATGATTACTTTGGGAGAAAGTTCTCTTGGATCATACCCTGCTGTTACGGTCATAGCGGAGAAGTTCCCGAAGCCATAGCCTCTAACTGATCTACGTAACGCAACCTGTCCTGAAGCTCTCTGTCTCCTCTAGTTGAGTTAAATCTGATAGAAAATATCTGAGAGTTTGTAAGACTTAGTTTTGATTTGGATTCTTCTACAACTTCTGTATTGTTAAAGTTGGTTCGTTTTGTTGCTGCAAGCAATCCTATATTATGATACAATCCATGTCCTGAGAATCCTGCTGTATTGGCCCTTGCTATCATTGATGAGCCGAATCCTATTGCACTCATACTTGAGTTTATCATAGATACATATTCTTCTGCTATTGATGATGCTGCTCCTATTGCTGCATATGCCTCTCTCATGTTATCTTCAGATTCTCTATCAACATCTGGAATGGCATTAATTCTGTCCATAAATTCAGAGTTGCCTTTCATTCCCATCTGTATTGCTTGGCTAATTATTTTTTGTCCTGGAACTCCTGTAAATCTTCTGCTTTTAAAAATATCCCTGTGACTTGAACTGTAAACCATTCTACCTGAGCCTTTCAAGTTGTTTATCTGATTCATAATCAAACCGCCTAGTCCGTTGTTGAATGAATTCTTTCTTCTTATTCCATCATAAAATTTATCACTTGCTCTTATTGAACCTCTAGATACTTGATATGCTGCTGTAGCGTTTCCTCCTACTGCTGCTATTGCTAGATTTGCTCTTCCTCCTATACCTTGAAAATGGGAAGCCATTCTTTGTAAAACCCCAATTCTTTCTGCATCTGCTTTACTATAGTTATCTGCTGCCTTACCTATATCTACTCCAGATTTATCAAATGCTGCCTTACGAGAATCACTCCAATCATGATAGTCAAATATATTAGCGAGATCTTTATTTTTGAATTGTTTTCCTCCTGATTGTGTTATTGTTTGTCTAAGTAATTGATCAAATGGATCATCCTCATCAAACATCCATGACTTGCCTGCTAATGCATCTCGTAACCTACTAGGAGCTAGTCTTGCATTTTTTTCTTGATATACTAATTCTCCTTGAACATATCTTACTCCACCTAATTTCTTTAATGCACTCTTATCTAAAGTTCCTTTGAATAATGAATCTGATAAAGGTAATGAACCTTTGAATGTTTGGAACAACTGTCTCATTGAACCTCTCATAGATTTTTCTTTGCCTAACATTTTGATTTTATTCTTTACACTTTCTTTTGCATCATTCTGAACTTTCTTAAATGCCTCATCTCTTTTAAAATCAACATAAGAGTCAGGCGTAAATACTTTAAATTTTTGATTATCTGCTCCTGATAATTTGTTTTGAATTACATTTAAAATTATTCTTTCTTTGACTTTTAAAAAGTCAGGATCACTCATATAAATTTCAATGCCTTCTTCAGTTGATACACCTAACGATAATGCTATGTCTTTTCCTCCTTCCATTATTGCTTCATTCATGAAACTTTGAATAATTGTGTTAGCAGATGGTCCTTGAGGCATAAATGAACCGTCAGTAGTTTTTGTAAATCCGTAAATTGGTGCTTTAGCACCGTCAATTAATCCTAATTTATGCTCTAATCCTTGCCCTACAGGTATTGATATTCTGCTGCCTGCTTCTCCAATAAATCTATTTTGTAATGTGGCTTGTACTCCATGAGATTGATCTGTTGGTTGCTGTGAACCTGTATCTGCATATGCCATAGGTAATCCAGGAATACCTTGAGGTATTGCTTGTCCTGCTGCTGTTTGTTGGGTGGTTATTCCACCCGAACTAAAATTTGGAGACGGTTTTCTAACTGCTGTTGATGTGGAATTATTAATAATTATAGCATTAGTATTTTCATTCACTACAGCAGTAACTTCTTTATATTTATCCTTGATATTTTCTAACTCTCTTACAAGTCCAGAATATGATGATGGAAGAGAGAATAGTTGTTTTTCTTGATCTCCTAAAGCCTTATTAAATTCTTCAGTAGAATTTCTTGATTCGTCAACTTGATCTTGAAATGAGGGTTGTATTCCAAGATATTCATCCATAGCAGTTTTAGTTCCCAATATGTTAGTTTCATGTATTGCAAATGCTACGGTACTTGCTGCCATAGCAGCTAACAATAGAGGGTTACTAGCCATGAAAGCTTTAACTGCTGCTGTTAATCCTATAACTGCTCCCTTTAATCCTATTGTTGCTCCTGTAGTAGCTACTGCTGCTTTTCCTTGTAAAGCAGTTGCAACTGATGCTGCATATGATGCTTTTGCACTTGTAAACATTGAAGCATTTGAAATTTTTTGAACAACTATTTTTGCTTTTGTTGCCATAATATGATTCTTATCAAGTATTGCTAAAGTTTGCATTGAGGATATTGTAACGTTTGCTATGTTTGTAGCAAATAACATATAGATATCGTTTACTGCTGCCTGTTCAATTTCCATTTTTTCAGTTTTTACTATAAGGTCTTGTTCTGCTGTGGCAATTTCTCTTTGCATATTGGTATATTTATTACCTGACACAATGCCTGCTTGTTGCATTTCATTCAATCTTTGAAGTTTATTATTTCGTAAATCCTCTGCTCTTGCTACTGCTATAATGGACATCTTTGCCCTGTTGTTTGCCCTGTCTAAGTTGGATATGGATGTGAATGTTTGAACTGCTGCCGTTGACAAGTTGAGCATACCTTGAGTTGCAGTTTGGAAATTAACTGCTGATGTGGTTGCTGATTGACCTAATCTCTTAATATCTTGATCTGTTTGCTTTATTGTACCACTTGTTTTTTGAACACTACCACCTAATTTTTCAAGAACCCTAGTTAATTCTTGAATTGCTGCCTTTGCTTTGGCACTATCAATCCTAAATGTAAATGTAATATTATCCCTTGCCATGACCTTTATTCACTTAAAAATGATATAGAGAAGTATTACCCTAACTTAATTTCTTTTCTTGCAGGGTTAATACTTGCTCCTCTTCTACGTCTAAGTGACAATCTACGCTTTAACTGTCTTCTGCCTGTGCCTGCTCTGACCATAGTTACCCTACCTGCAAATGATGTACCACCTCTAAATCCTGCTGAGGTTCTTCCTACCTGTTGAAATCTTCTACCTTTTCCTCCTGGTAGATTTTTAAAAAATCTATGATTTTCTGCCAATGCTTGTGATAGTCTAGCCATAACCATGTTATCTACTTGTTGATTAATTTCCATTACGAAATTTCTCGGATTTTTATGTTTTATAGAACCCATCAAATGCCATGATAATAAATCCTGTTGATCGTTAGCAATAGTAACTTCATTTTCAGTTTGTTGTAAATTCCATGAATCCCTAAGATTACCTGTATCTACAGGAGTGTTGGCCCTTAACATATTAAGTGCTTCTACGCCTACCATATCTAAAAATCTTGATTTAATATTTGGTATTTTAAAATCAAATTTCTTTAATTCACTTTGAAAAGAATCAAGTCCTTTAATATCAACGCCTGCCATTATCTAACTCTTCTTCTTGTTGAATAATAGAAAGTATATTCTGAATTTCAATTAGTTTATCAATACCTAATTTTTCTTTAAGTTCAAAGACTTCTTTCCAAGTTCCAAATCCGTTACGGACTAGGGTTATTAATGGTATTAACTCTGTGAGTTCTGGGTAGTCTTTGTAAGCTTGGGATCTTTCTTTAGGATCTCTGGATCGTATAAAACGAACAGCCTGGCTTTTTCTATCGTTCCAAGATTCGCTAAAAAATTGTAAACCTCCGACATTAACTCTCTAAAGTCAGGTTCAGAAATACCTGTATCTAGTATATCATCCATTGATTTGCCTAATCCTACTTCACAAGTTTTACTCCACCATTCCTCATCTACTGCCAATGCCTCAGTTTGTGTAATATCCTGTTTCTCTTCTCTTTCTGCTGCCCACTTTACTTTATCCCTAAACCATTTCATCTCTTTCATAGGAGTGTCTTCTATGACAGGAATCTCCAAATCCTTAATAATCCAAACCTTTTTATCTACGCTTAAAAATACCATATGATTGATTTATATTTTAAGTATTTAAATCTATACGTTGGTGCAGGATTCTGCTCTACAGGTAATTGATTCTATCAAGGCATCAGTTGAACCTGCTGCATGGGTTTGTGTACAATCTGTAATAATTGCGTTTGCAAATGTCAATGTCTTGCTTGGAGAAGATGTGAATTTGTAACTTGCTGCTCTTTTTGTTTTGCCCTCATAATCGGTGTACATTGAGGTTGTATTGCTTGCTGTTCCTGCAAAGACGTCTGCTGTGAATGTAATTGATCTGTCGTTTGCTTTGGTATAGGTAATGTCTGTTTCTCCGTTTACTGCCATAACTGCCATGTTTCTAGTTACTGTAGTTGAGAATGATCTTTCTCCGTAATTGACAGTATTCCAAGTGAAAGGATTGCCTCCACCGTCAGAGTGTACGATTGGGGATGATGTGGTTTCTGTGGTTGTATAAACAGGTGTTCCTCCATCTCCTGTTGATGTTGCAGGTACTGTAATGTCTTTTGCGATAAATGTCATTGATTGTTCCCATACTCCTCTTGATACAGATAGAGTTCCTGATGTTGCTCTACATCCTCTCATATGTTGGAAATGCTCTGTTCCACCTAAGTTGTAAGAGTATGTGAATGATAGTGAACTATCTGGGCTTCCTGCTCCTGTTCCAGAAGAGTTCCATAGGTATTTCCATAAGTCCAAGTTTATTGGATTATTTCTAATTGTAAATGCGTATAATGATTGTGTTTTAACTGCATCAATAACATCTTCAGATCCTAATACTGCTACATCCATATGCTGAACATCAGGTTGAATGTTAATCTCGGTGTTGTTACCTACTAGTGCAAATGTTGAAGATGTTGGGGTTACACCGTATAATGCAGGGCTAGTAACTGAGTTACCTTCTGTGACAAATTGTAATTCTTTAACTATATCTCTTTGAGTTGTTACGTTGTGTGCTGAAACCATAATATCATTACCATAAAATTTGATATAAAGAAGTATTAAGTTTTTATCTTAAAGTAAACACATTTTAGTTCTGCTTGAGATGTAGGTGTCTGATCATCGTCTCCCTCAGGTTCTAATCGTTCAAATTCAGGTTCTGATTCCTCAAAGAAAGCAACCTCAGATGCTGCTCCGTCACTCTTGTTTAACCTGGTTGCTCCGTTAGGTCTATTCTCCCATAGGATTCTATGTACCTCATCTTCCATATCTAGCAATCCCTGTAATGACTCTCCTTGAATTTCAATAAATAGAGTACATACCCAAGCGTGTTTGTCGTCTCCGTTTAATTCAAAATCATCTCCTTGATATTTCAATCTGTTTGAGTAGTTTACCCTGACTTCTGCAACCCATGATCCGTCAGATCTTGCAAGTTGGTCAGGTTCATCAGTATCAGATGAAAAATAAGGAGTTAAGTTGCCGTCTATGTTGCTTGCTGTCCAATTATCAGATAACAAATCTGCAATAGTCTTGTCAAGATTCTCTCTTGCTCCTGATAGATTGGTAAATGTAACGGTCAAGTGTACCACACGTTACCCCAACGTGATTGGTCGTCAGGTGCTTGGTCCATGTAATTCTTGAGTAACACTACCAACTGATCATAGATCTGTACTGTTGTTAGTTCTGTCCTCTTTCCCAAGTTTCTTAACATTTCTGAACCTGTAAGGTTGGCAACGCTGTTAATGGCAGCAGGTACGGTAGTGAAATCAGAGTTTCTGTTTAGTATAAGGTTGATCATATCCGTTACGGAATTCTGTATGGCAGTTACTGTAGCAGGCGTTGATCCTGATTTAGTTCCTCCCCATGCCAATTTCTCCATTTCGTCAGTTGAACCGTACTTTGTCATATTGATTGTTATATACTAATCAATGAATAGAAGTATTTATGTCACAAATTTTTTACCTTGATTTAGGTTTGGAATGGTTTAGGCAATCTAACAAATATTTAGAGAATTTAGTACAAATTTGTACCTCAAATTACGGTAATGTTACCGTACAGAAAGAAGAAGAAGATAAATCCTTTGAAAAAGAGTTCGATTATATAATACAAAGCTTAGGGCTTTAACCCCTCTTTTTATTTTACAAATGATCTGATATCTATTATGGATAGAGTGAATTTGCTCCATCTAAACCTGTTCCAATACCAAAAGTTTGCCTGGAATCGGTTATCTATGTTATCATGCACTCCTGATACAAAGTCAGGAGTTCCTATTAGGATAGCATGACAGGTTTCATGCATGATTCTGTCACTATTCTCTCTTGACTTGAAATCATTGGTAGAGTCATGTAGATACAGGTCCATTCTGTATTTTCCTGTTACCCCACTTGGCATATTTGTATTTATCTTCTGTCCGCTTGTTGTTCTGATGTGACCAAAGTATAGAGGATTGGTATCTTTTAAATCCCATACATGAATATCCCATTTGTTTATCCAACCTGATAAGTCTCTAATTCCTGTATTTGCCAATGTATGTAATATTGTTTGTTTGACAAACTGTTTATTGATATGTTCAGTATGGTATGTTATCATAAAAAAAAGAAAGAGAAATAGGTATAAAACCCCTATTCTGAGTCTGCTTTATGCTTTAGGTAGTCAGCACCAATTAAGATTGCAATCGGAGCTAGCAAAGCGATTGATGTTGTTTCATCCAATGCTATTGTACCCATAGATGTCCATAGAGCAATTAAGCCTGTATAAGCACCAAGAGCATAGTATCTTAGATTTCCTGCCATACCCAATCCTTTATCTTACCCTATATAACCATTGTTGTCTATATTATGCCTAGAGTTCTACAAACCTCTATAATTGTCAATCCTACTGCCATAATTGCCAATGTGTAATCCCTACGTTTTAACTTGTTGTCCTGTTTCTTCTCCATGTCTGATATGTGAGAGTTGTATTCGTTCTCCATAGCCGTCAGCCTTATGCATAAATCGTTAATCCTTTCCTCTATCTTGTCTAGCTTCTCGAATATACGTGCTTCGACATCCATACAAAAATGTATGGAATTAGTATGTTTTAGAAGTAAAAATAAAAAAAAGATTGTGTGTCTAGGAGTTTACACTAGATACAATGATGTATGTGTTAGGATCAATCACGTTGACACCAATTCTGTGAGTCCAGACCAAGTCCCAATATTGTCCTGCGACTTGTTTTTGTAATTCGAGTTCCATTGTTCTTTGTGAAGCTAGTCCAAAAGATGCACCTTTTACGGCTACAATGTTACGGTCGGCATTACTAACGTCTCCCTTTACTTCGTTGGTTACAACTATGTCAATACCGTACAATCTTTCTAATTGTCCTAATTTAGTAACGCTAGGGTTACCAATTTGGGCATATTCTGAGATTGCTGATGATGTTGCAAGTGATTCAAATGCTCTTGGTGTCAAGAAAGCTACTAACTTTCCAGGACCAACATCTTGACCGAGTTCTTGGAGATATCTCTTAGCAAATGTAAGACCATCTTCATCAAATTCTCCGTCTGCATCTTCTTCAGTTGTGTTGCTTGTTGCAGCACCGTCAGATCCACCAATGTGATACGGAGCTGTAGTTACGCCACCATAATCTCTTGCAGTTGAAGCTAGGTCCTCTAAGATGAGTTTGTGTTCATCTCTGATTGCCTCTAATCTTGCAGTTTCTCTAATTGCATTTAGGAAACTTGCAGGATAATCTTCAAGTTGTGCTTTGAGTATGGTTTGTCTCCAACCTCTGATAGAACAGGTTACATCAATACTAGTTAAAGTATGTGTGCTTGCTGTGATGTCAGATGAGACAGATTCGGTAATTGCACCTGCATCAGGTACTGTGATTCTGTAGAATCTTGCAGTATTTTGTCCTGTTGGTAAGGCTTCAAATTGACCGTATTGTCTAATGGAGGTTGCGGTTTTAGATCCGATTTGAATTGAGACGTTTGCACGTTGTTTTACACCTGGAATAGTTCCTGATGTAGATACGGCTTCCTCAACACTTCCGTTGGCAGTAATTCTGCCTTCTTGGGTGTGATTCTCGATCCAACCCTCTTTGTCGATAACTAAGCGACCATATCCGTTTTCAAAGACTTTGTCTAAGAATTTTTTAGCGGACTCGTCAGTAAATGCTTCGTCAACATAACCTGAGTCAGTTGATTCTGCAACTTCTGATTTTGGTTGCCATGCATCTTTGACAGTTTCAATAACTGCTTTAAGAGTGTCTTCGTTTGATTTCTCAATACGTTCTGCGACCTTTTCAGTAGCAATTTCTGCTTTTGGTGCTTCTTCTGTTGTTGGAGCTGGTGCTTCAACAGCAGGTGCTGCATCTTCAGTTTTTGCTTCTGCTTTACCTACTTCTACTTCGCCATCGGTTTCGATAGTGACTTTGACTTTTTCCTCTACTTTATTGTCTAAAGTTTCGTTTGTCATGTGTTTCTCTTTTTCAGTAGTTTGTATATTGGAAGTAATTAATTCAGGTTTTGCTTCTGAGAGTATTTTTATGTACTGAACATTGGATGACTCAATAACGTGTAGTGTTGATTCTGGGATTCCAGGAACTCTAACTACGGATAATTCTAATATTTCATTTAGTACAGGTGCATTAAGACATTTTGCTCTTACCTCGTCACACAGTTCTCGTTGCTCCAATACTGATGCTCCTATTGAAACCTGATACTGTTCGTTGCTTAGTATGTCCTGCCATTCAGAATCAAATACTGTAGCCTCATATTTTACCTGACTCTTCATCTCATCAAATGTAAATGTGACCTCTCCAATGTGAGTGTCCTTGTCATGCTCAACTCTTAGCGGTACGGAAACACCGTCAAATTTCTTTAATTCCTCAGTATCATAATATACACCATTACGTGACTCTCTAGGCATTAATGCTATGCCTGCTATGCGTTCTGCCATATGAATAATCTGAGTTTAAACCGATATAGAGAAGTATTATATCTCTAGCATTTCAATAGCCTTGATAAGTTCATCATAGTTCTTCTTGCCTTTTATTACTAATGACTCATTAACTGATCTTACCTTAGATCCTATCATCTTTCCATTTATCTGATTGGTCCTCTTTTTGTTAGTTCCTACTATCTGAACGCTTTCTTTGACCAACCTTACAGTACCTTTGTACTGTAGTGAACCTGATGTCTGTTGTGCTATCTTTGATGTTATAGTTATTACCTGATCTTGTTGTGGTAGTCTAGTTGATCCTCTCATCTTTACTATCTTTTCAAAATGTTTAATCTCTGGGAAGAACAGTATCTTCTTTCTGCCGTATCTCTTTGGAGGTGGTACATATGATTCTCTGTTTAATTCTATTCCACTTTCGGTTTCTAAAGCTAACCCACTTTCGGTTAGTAATGCCATTAGCCTATGAATATATCGCCTGAGAATTTAAATTCAGTTCTTAGCGGTTTTCTGCTGTCTAGTTTTGGTGTCCAATAAACAGATACCTCTTTGACCTCGTTTGCTTCTAAGGTTTGAGGAGCTTCAAATCTAAGTTCTGGATTAGTGTTTTCAATCTTGATATTATGTACGGGCCATTCGGTATCGGTGTTCTTAATGAATACGGTATATTTTTTAGTCTCTCCTAGTAGGACTCTTCCTAGATCTAGGGCCTCTATGGTGTTGGTCGTTTCTGAATCGGTGTATATTCTAATCGTCATTTGATTTTAACTCCTTTATGAATTTCAATATTTCTGATGTGTTCTTTCTTTTCTCATGTGCTTCCAATTCCTCTCTAACATTTACCATATTTTTAAGATCTGTCATGACTCGTTCAAATACCTTTTCTTCTTTGTCATTATCAGAAGTTTCTGGCTCTTCTTTAGGTTCTTCCTGTGGTTCTTCCCTGTTGTCTTGCATCTGATCAGTTGGTGTCACACTTGTAATAGGTGGTTCGTCATCCATATCGGTTTGGTCAATCTTTACGTTGGTATTGTC
>TARA_R110002012_G_scaffold67924_1_pt1 | contig 13402 bp, 5 predicted proteins | sample TARA_R110002012 | Tara Oceans TARA_R110002012 (sample SAMEA4396515) | marine metagenome | biome: Westerlies Biome; feature: [DCM] deep chlorophyll maximum layer (ENVO:01000326); material: water (ENVO:00002006), including particulate matter (ENVO:01000060) such as... | depth 40 m
TAAGGTGCAGAAGAATTTCCATTATCAAGAACTAAATTCCAATCATCAACAATTGTAGTAGAAGTAATTTTTCCATGGTTTCCAATCCTCATTCTTTCATTAGGACTATCACCATCATTACCATCATTAGTTGTAAATACCAAATTACCCTTTTCGTCATCGGCAGTGCCTTGATGCTCTGCTCCAATTTGTGCTAAAGTTGAAATTTCTCCACCACTTTGCGTACCTTCATAATTAATATAACTATACCTTGCACCAGAACCATCGGAAGCAGTTGTATTTCTAAGCCCTATGTAATTGGTCGTGTTTGTACCTGCTGATAAAATTTTGATATGACTGTCAGGTGTACCTGCAAAACCTACGCTTACTTGACCTGCGGAATTAATCCTCATGCGTTCAGCAGGAACATAAGAACTGCCATCATGTGCAGCAGTATAAAATTGGATGCCCTGACCACCCCTTGAGTCTAACATAATACCAGACATGTTTTCGCCATTGGTTTCATAAGCAACAGATCCATCTGTAGCTAATAGAAGGTTAGCACCAAGCATGTAATAACTACCTGAACCATCAGAATAAGAACTAATCATAAAGTTTGGCCCAGCTGCATTAGTCGCATCAATGGACAGTGCTTGTGTTCTAGTGTCAGAAGCTTTGATTGCAAGTGTTGAGAAAGCAGCCCCAAGACCATTCCCTGTCGTTGTGTCCAAGGGGGACATATTAAACCCAACTTGACCATGCTGATTAATACGCAATTTTTCAGTAACACTACCACCTATCCTAGTAGCAAAAGCTAATTCTCCATCTGCATCTCCACTATTAACATCACCAGTAATCGTTGCCCCAACAATATTAGTACCTGACCCATTAACTGCGCCAATATTAATATCGTAACCTCTATTGCCTGACGAATAATTTCTTATGAAATTAGACATATAATTGCCAAGCACAGTAAAGTTGTCGCTAGAAGAAGCAGGGACTTGACCGATTCCTACATTTCCACTCGAGTCAATACGCATACTAATGTCCCAAGTAAAGGTAGCGTTATCTGTGCCAGCAGCTTTCCGATCAAATCGCATATCCCCTGCATACTGAGCTATCCTTGTGGCTGCTGCACTCCCTGCTGCATGTTTATAATTTGTGCCATCAAAGTAAGCTTGATACAGCCAATCAAAAGTATCTCCACCACTGATTGTATTCCAAGCTAAAGCACCATTATCCACTGCACCATCGCCTAGTTGAATAACGTGACTGTTAGCACCCCATCCTTCCAATGCAGTACCTAACGTAATGTTAGTTCCAGTAATAGTACCTGCAAAAGTAGCTGATTGATCTGATCCAAGTGTTAAAGCAGTAGCAATACTTCCAGCTTCAGGTTTAGTGCTAAATACAATCGTACCACCACTGTCATCACCAGCATTACTATCAGAGGTAACTGTTTGAGAAATAATCCTAGCAATCATTTTACCATCAGCATCTACGCCATCATCATCACCATTATTTGCATTGGCAAAACGTATATCACCTACATTTGTAGCATTACTATTTGTTTGTGCAGAAAGAACTAAAGTACCAGCATTAGTTGCACCAACTTCTAAAAATGTATTTGAACTATCTAAAGTAAATGTATTCGCATTTGTTGTACCTACTGCACCACCAGTTGTTGAAACTGTAGAAAAAACAGGTAAAGCATCATGGTACATAGAAGAAGTACCGCCCTCAGCAGCAGTGAAAAAGTTTTCTCCACTAGAATGTTTTAAAGCAATATTAGAACCTGTTGTAATAAAATTACCACTTGCAGACGTTACATCAGTACCAATAGTAGCACTACCACTTACATCTAAATTACCATTCATATCTATAGTAGTTGCATTTATTTCAATTTCTGTATCAGAAACTAAATCTAAAACACCATCAGCAGATTGATGTATGTATGTGCCACTATCACCAAAACGCAAATGATTAGTAGATGAAATAGTTACCGTTCCAGTAAATGTAGGAGATGTAGCACTAAGCTGAGTAGCTACTGTATTTATATTAGATATGTTAGACGCAACAGAATTAACATTAGATATTGCACTAGCTACTGTACTTACATTTGAGGATATTCCAGCAACAGTAGTTACGTTTGAAGAAATACCAGCAACAGTTGTAACATTACTTGTTACTCCAGCTACAGAAGTTACGTTTGCTTTTATAGCTTCAACAGCATTTAAATCAGATACAAAGTCACTTGTTGCAAGTGTATTTAAATCACTAACTATATCAGTTGTTGCAAGAGTATTAAGATCACTTACTATATCTGCTGTTGCTAATGTGTTTAAATCAGTAACTATATCTGAAGTAGCTAAAGTATTTAAATCAGAAACAATATCACTTGTTGCTAATATATTTAAATCTTCTACGATTGCAGTTGTAGCTAATGTGTTTAAATCAGAAACAAAATCACTTGTGATTAAAGAAGCTACACCAGCAACACTAGATACAGCAGAAGATATTCCAGCTACTGTCGTTACATTACTACTTATTCCAGCTACAGTTGTTACATTGCTAGATATACCACCTACAGTATTAATATTAGCAGTTATTGCTGATAAAGCATTTACATTTGCTATTGTTGGGCCAGCTTCAGCTGCACCAGTTGTTGCATTAAAACCTAGTACAGTTCCAACTCTGCTTGCTTTTAATGGCAATACCATTGAAGCAGCATCATCATTATCGTTTAATCTTACTGATCTATCAATACGATCTTCACGATCATCAAGAAGAGCAGTAAATCTATCAAGCTCTGTATTAAGAGTAGCTATTGGAAAAGCACCAGATGTTGGAAAATCTGTTGTTCTTTTAAAAGCTATGTCTCTAAATATAATTACTGTACTTCCACCAGTACCACCAGTAACTGATAAACTTACAGTTCCAGTAGCACCACTACCACCACTAACACTATAGTGTGTAGTAATAGTTTTTGTTGTACCATCAACAACTACCTTTAAATCTGCATCATCAAAAAATTCAAAAGGTACTGTAAAAGATGTTTGGGTAACACCTTCTCCTACAGTATACGAAACACGTGGGGCATTATCTGTTAAATCAATAGTCATAGCTGAAATATACCTTTTCTTTTTATTAAATCAATTAAAAATTATTTCTTACGTGCCTTTTAACCTCTCCAAATAAACCTTTTAAAAACCATAATGACCTTCCCGGTGTTGTATTTATAAGAGTTTCTGTTCCTTCAGCATAATTTTCATGATGTAATTGATATAATCCAAGCCCAATATCTCCAACTAATCCACCAGCTGGACCAATCCATTGACCAGCTACATCTAAAGTTCTTTCAGCACCTTCAGTTGGTACTTTATATTTTGGACTTATTTTAAAATTATCGTCATTAGCATAACCAAGTGCTGTAGCATTATTTAACACTGTGTACGCTAAATCGGAATGTAGTGCTGCTAAACCAGAGGCATCAAAAGATCTTGCTAATTTATCTTGAAAAGACATTTCGTCTAATATGTATGGATACATTGCATATTTTATTTCTAATGACATATAACCTAATCCAAGTGCAGCAATTATACCAGTAATTGGATTTGTTATTGTTCCTTGAGCATATGAAGCTGTAATTTTATTTGCAGCTGCAAATGAATAAGATAAAAATTGAAAAGGTAAAGCTAATAAACCATTTTCAATACGTGAATAACCACGCACTCTATTATCTTGCTTCATTCCAAACATACGACCAATTCTAAAAGGTACATAAAATACACCATCAACAGCTATTGGCTTGTCTGCTGGTGTACCCATAAGAATAGTATTAGAAATACCACTATTCATTGATGATCTAAAACCATCTAATGTTTCTTGAGAAACTCCTTTAGCTAACCAAGTTTCAGAATTAGGTAAATATAAACCAGTATTATCTTTTTTAGTATTTTGCCAACCAGCATTAGATATTTCATCTATCATCTTTGCAGAAATATTATTTCTTGCTAACCATTCTCTTTGGAATTGTGTTGCTTTATTATTTTTAGCTTTTAATGCATAATCAATAATAGTATGACTACGCATAATGCCATCAAGTCTTTTAGCTATATTAGTTAATGGTGCTAAACCATTAAGAAAAAAGAAACCTTGCTTAACTTTGTCCATTCCTTTTGCATAGAAACCATCGCCAAAAGGATTGTTAATCATATCATCACTAAATCTCAAATGAGTATCACCCATTAATATTTCTAAAGCTTCACCAGCTATGCGTGCTTCACTGTTATTAAGGCTAACTCTTTGATCTCTTAATAAACCAAATAAAGTTTTAGTTACTGTACCTAGTTCATGCTCCATAAGTATCTTTGCATAATCAGGCAAAGTAGAAAATCCAGCAGAACCTAAGAAGTTAAGAGTAGCATAATCATTTAAAACTCTTCTTACTTTTTGATTAAATGCGTGTGGTTCTTTAACCACTGTTTTCATAACACGGTCATACAAAGAAACAAAATCTCTATGTACTCTTTGTACTGTCTTTTGACTTAAGCCAGATTTAATAATAGCTTCTTCTAAATCACCTAAAGTTTTTTCTAAACCACCTTTACCAAATTGCATTGCCCATTCATAGTGTGGAGCAATCTTACCAGTATATGCTTTCATTACTGATATTGGATTCATTTCAATAAAGTCTTTAACTAAATAAGTAGGTATATCTAAGTTTCTGTGTTTGATATGTTTAGATGAAACTTCAATAAAACCTTCAAACATAGTGTTTGAAACAATATCTTGTGCGTCAATATCATAGATATCTCCTTTATTTTCTATTGCTTTAACTGTTGCTTCAGCTCTTTGTCTAATAGATGCTTCAGAATTTAGTAAAGTTAATTCTTTTTCTGTTAATGTTTTACCAGTTTTTGTGTTTACAAAACCTTCAGAAAGAGGATTATCTTGATAATACTTAGCAATAATATCTACTAATACATTTCTATTTCTAGATATTTTACTTAAACTCCAATAACGAGGAAGATATATTCCTGATTCTTTTTCTCCAGAAATTAACCTTTGTTTATAAATTTCTAATTCTTGCTCTAATGCTTTTATTTGACCATTATATCTATCAGCTGATCTACCTTGTTTAATAGATTCATTTGCTAATATTTTTTTTCGTTGAAGTTTTTGTTCTGTAAATTTAATTGCATTATTAATATAGTTTTTACCACCTAATAACCCAGCATCATCTAATCTTAATCTCCAAGTATCCCAAAATTTAGTTAATAAATTCTGAGCTTCGCTAGCAACTGCAGATTCACTTCTAATGCCTTCTATTCTTTTACCTTCTAAATCTTCTAACCACTGTATAAAATGTCTATTGTTAGTAAGGTTATAATCAAACCCTCCAGGATTTAATATCTTTTGATCTGTTTCTTTTGTGTATAATTTAACAAGCTGATCGTAAACAGATACCCATTCACCATCTCTTATTTTAGATTTTTGATACACACTAGGATCAATGCTTACTCCATATTTATGTAAATTTAATTTTACACCAGTATCACCAGCTAATTTAACAAAAGCAAACTTAACAAAATCAGGTAATTTTTCATTTTGTAAAACTCTTTTTAAAGGTGTGGTAATTCCTTTATACATCCAAGAGTCTGTAAACCAAGAACGAGCCATTCCAAAAGCGTTTGTTATATCAAACTCAATACTTTTTTCTGTAGCTGTATCTGTAATAACTTCTCCAGTTTCATTGCTTCTTAATTGAAAATCATCACCAACATGAGCAACAGGTGCAGTTGTTTCACGTGAAACAATTTCTTTGTTTTTATCTACTTTCTTAGAAACAGTAACTTTACCATCAGGGCTAATACTTTGAACTGATATTCCCTTTGAAGCACTTTGTGCTTCATCCATATCTCTCATAAGTTTTGCCATTGCTTGGCCTTTTCTTGTAATAGGAATAGAAAACAACCCACCAAAAACAGCACCACCAGCAGTTGCCATAGCAATATTAGCAGCAACTTCTTGTTTTGTATTTAAAGGATCAAAAGGCGCACGTAAAAGCTCTTGTCCAACTTGTGTCAAACCAACACCAGCACCCACCTTAAGCATAGAACGACCAAGACCAACAGCTGGTCCACCAAAAGGTAATGCTAATAAATTAACAGGATCAAAAAAACCAGCCATTAGATTATAGCCTAAGCCAGCATCCCCTATAGTATTTCTTCTTCTTACATTTTCATCAACACCACGCTTTAAACTTTCCATATGTTTAGAATTTTGTGCAGATAATAAATGTTGTGAATATTCTTCATAACCTTCTAAATCTTGTAAAGGATTATATTCGGGATCATGTTCTGTTCCTACTACATATTCATTATATAAATATTCATGAATAGGATCATAGTTATAACCAAATTGTGCAGAAACAACTTGACCAAATGATGGAGATCTTTTCTTAACTCCAACACTTCTTAATGGTAAATAACCTTTATTCATTTGGAACTCTAACATCAAATGATGGATTATATATATCTGGTAATTTATGAATATTATTATTTAAAAGATTAAAGAATTTAATACTTTGTTTAATTGTAGAATCTACAACTCCTTCTGTAAAAGATTCTTGTCTTATAAAACGTGGATCATTTTGATTTGCACGATTTTTCTCTGCTGCTTCTATTTCCCCAGGAGTCATAATTGCTTTTTTATAAGCATCCCCAAATGACTCAACTGCACCTAAAAAATCTTTTGGATTAATTATAAACGTGTTTCCATCTTGTGGATTTAACAATGGTTTTAAACCACCACCTGGAGAAGAAACAGCAACCATGTATGTAATATCAAAAACACTTTCTTCAGAATTAATATTAGTTCCAAACTTATTAGGCAATGGAATAAGAAACATATTTCGAATAGTAGAATTATCAGCAAGTGTTAATTTCTCGCCATCTTCCCCAATATCTCTTTCATATGGCTCACCTCGCATAAGAGCTGTTGTAAATTCACTAAATACGTCTTGTGAAATAGCTTTATTTTTACTGTAATCAGCTTGCTTTGCTTCATATTGTAAATAATAATCGACTAATTCATCTTCTGAAGGAAGAAATCCTTCACCTACTGGAACATAAGTTCTTATATATCTACCACCTTTTTTCTCTAATGTTACTCCTGTTCCACCCATAAATGTTCTCATAATAACTCTATCATCTGATAAAGAATCAAGATCACCAAAATCAAAATCTATTCTTTTCTTAAAAAATACATCATCTGCTTCTCGATCTGTCATCCCAGAAGGATTAAAAGAAAAAAATGTAGTTTGTACTTTATCTTTATTCCAAATAAAAGCATCGTCTAAATTATTAAATTGTTCATATCCTGGTTTCATTTTTTGAGTTTCAAAATCAAAAACTTGCTCCATATAATATCTATCAAATTGTTTATTAACTAAGTGTTCTATTGATTGTGTAAAAGCAACAGCAACTTCTGGTTGTGAAAATATTTGATTCAAAGAAAAAATACTTTTATGTGGATTTACAGTATTAAAACCATCATAAACAATTCCATCAGAACCAGTATTTATTTCAACGTAATCTTTAATCATTGTTTTCAAACTATCTTTATCAAATTTAGTTCCAACCATTAACATATATTCTGTAACGTTTCTAAAATCTTGTATTAAACTTGGGTATTCTTCAATAAGTGATTCATCAATAATTTCATTAATTTGTTGTAATGGACTTTGATTGCCATCTACCTTAAACCCAGTAAACTTAGCTGCTCTATTTAATTTATCTAAAAAAGGACTATCATCTTTAATGTCAAAGGTATTCATTAATTCAAATGCTTCTGTAAAAGATGTTATAGCTTTACCAGTTCCTTCTACTAATTTTCCATTTACATAATCAGGAATAGGTGAAGTAAGACCTAACTTAAGTAAACTATTAACTGCATAAAGTTTTTCATTAAAAAGTTTTGTGCCTGGAACATTCTTTAAAACATTTCTTACAACTGGAGTTTTATCATTAGGTCGATAAGTTATATGCTGTTGTGCAATACTAGCTAATACATAAGCAGTTTCAGACATATTATTACTTTTAATTGCAGCTATTAATTGATTTGCTACAGTACCTTTATCTAAAAGTTGTCCAAATAAATCCATTACTTTTTGATTTTCAAATACTGTTGGATCATTAATCCAAGCTGCAAAAGGTTGCGCATTTTCATCTTTGCTTAAAACTGAATTTTCATATGTTGTTTGCATAAGATCACCAGCTGCATTTCGATAATCTTCTGTACTTCCATCAAAAACTTTGCCATTGTTTTGAGTTAAATTGTTTATTCTTTCAATTCTTTTAAGTTCAGTACTAGTAGGTAAAGTAGCCCAATTTTTTGTTCTTTGATTGTATGCACCTGTTATAGATTGAGTTGAAACACCAGCACTTGATAGTTCCTCAATAGTCTCAAAAAGATTTTTAAAGTTAGGACTAGCATCTTTTAATGCTTCATAATCTCTTTTATCATCATCTGAAATAGGCTGTTGCCCAGGTAATGAATAATAAGCATTGTTAATTAAATCGCCTCCACCAAGTTTAACAAACATCATTTCTTCTTCATCACTGAACCTACCAAAAGCACTTGCTAAATATCTATCTGTTTGTGCAATTCTTATGTTTGTTTTAACACGATTTATTACTGATGGATTGGAAGCCAAATATGGAAACTTAGAAGAAATTTCTGCAAATGCAGTTTCTGATTGGCTTATAAGAAAATCACCTAAGTCATCATCCGTAGCTGGATCAAATAAAGGTAAACTAAATACAAATTGTTGAGCAGATGATACAATAGGATTAGCATTTTCAACTGCACGATTAGATTGCTCTGACTCAAAAGCATTTTCTGCAGATTGTATTCTCGTTTTAACTCCATTAGCTATAGAGTTAATACTATTTAATTGTTGATTATCTAATGAAGCTCTTGCATTTAATAGTTCTTTTTTATCTTCTTTAGAAAACCCATTTAATAAAGATGGGTTATTAGTAAGAAGAAATGTTTGAACATTAGCTAATAGTTTTTTATCTTTTGTTTTTCCAATAATTTTTCTAAATGAGTTGTAACCATCCATAGAAGATAGCTCAAACATTAATGCTTCTTTTGAATTTTTAGGAATTAATCCTAACGATTTAACATTATCAGTTAATTCAACAAGTTGTTTTTTTAGTAATGCTTTTGTATTTGGATCAGTTGTTGCATTATAAGCTTGTAATAATTGTGATCTTTCTAATGAATAATAACTTTTAGTATCTGATAAATGTTTACTTTCTAAATAAGATAATATACTTGGCTCAGTAGCAGCAATAGTATTACCACCAACTTCTTTTATAAATTCTGCATATTGACCACTAGAGTTCTGATGCATTTCAGACAAGTATGTTTTCATACTTGATCTATAGTTAGCTAAATAGTTTCCGCTTCTTTTATGCTTTTGAGAAAATTCTTTTGATTTAATACGGATTTCATTTTCAATACTGGAAAAAAATCTTTTATCCACCATATCACGAAATGCTTTACTTCGTGTAATACCCCATGTTTTTGGAATACTAAGTGCTACAGGCTTACCAGTATTTTCATCTAATGTTGTAATTTCGTTTATATTTAAATCTTTACCAGCATCAAGTCCTTCTTGTTGAGCAATTTCATCAGCTCTTTTAAAGAAAGCATTTGAAGCATTGTTTGCTGCACTTGATATTTGATTTAGTGAATTACTTACATCTGTACCAGAAGTAGTATTAATTCCAATATTACCACTAAATACTTTAGTTTTTTCTCTAACAACTCTAGCCATTAAGCAGTCCTAGCAGTATTTAATCCAGCGTTTATTATCGTTGAGAAAGCAGTAATGCTTCCAGCTCTTTCAGCATAATCACCAGATCTTCTTAAGTTACTTGCATGAGTATCATACTGCAAACTTCTAATTAGTGATGTGTTTGCTATTCTTGTTATATCTTCAAAAGCTATATCTTCATTATAATCGAAGAAAGCTTTTGTTGATTGGTCATTTGCATCTCTACCAGCATACGCAAAGAAAGCTTCATTAATTGATTTTGCCTCAGCGTAATCACGAAGTCTGTTGTTTTGTTGTTGTTGAGCTTGAATTTGAGATTGTCTTTTTTCTATTTCAGCGTTTTGTGCTTCTTCATATCTTAATCTTCTTTGCTCTTGTCCAGCTTGATAACTTGCACTTGCACTTGAGAAAGCTGAAAATATACCTAATGCTATAAATAATGGATTCATTATATTTGTACCTCTGCTATTATACTATTAATCTGTGCTGGTAGAGGGGCAGATTGTGTCACTGTAATTTGTGGATCACGGCTATAACCAAGCAATCTAAACTCTTTTTTGCCAGTAACTGCTGTTCTAGATAAACTAAAATCATCATTAACGTTTCTTATTTCTAGTTTTCTAGTATTAACTGATATAGATAATGTATTATTTAAATCTAATATAACTCTTCCTAAACCTCTAAGCATACCTGTTGTTGGACCACTTGAAGTAATAATATCTAATGGATTTGTTTTTAAATTAATATCAAACTTAAATCCTATTTCTACAGAAGAAAGACCAGATTGAACTGCAGATACATCTATATTGCCACTAGCAACAGTAAACTGTCCTAGATAATCATTCCCACTAATAACATCTAAAACTGCACCATTATCAAATTGACTAGAAACAGAGAACACACTATTTGATCCAGAGTAAACTCTTGCCATATCAAGGTTTAATGTATCGTCTATTTCCATAAGTACATATTTTTCTGTACCACCATCACCACCTTTATTGTATTGACCTACAACAAAAACTCTTTCATCAACAGTACATATAGATTTAAACTTACCAGAATTGCCAGTAACAAACTGTGTCCATCCAGCTCTTTTTTCTGCACGATTAGAATTAAATACAGCAATAGTTCCATCTTGATTTACTAAGAATATATATGATTCTGGTCTTTGTATTGCAGCTTGCAATGTTGTCATTTGAACTGGAGTATCAATTAAATGTGATGATAATGTAGATACTCCATTAGCAATATATGCTGCTTCAGAGTCTGAGAATATAAATTCTCTAACCACAGTACCTGATCTTTGAACATACAAAGTAGCACCATCAAAAACAAATGGCTTTACAGTACTAGCTCCATAAGGAGTTTGCCTACGGATCATAGCATTAGTAGGAGTCACAGGAGTATTTTCAAACGCAGGGACAATAAACTCTGAGCTTTCTGTAAATACTTGCAAATCTCTATTTGAAACTAAATGTTTAATACTATCAAGCTGACCAACACTAGAAGATAATTGTATTGATTGATTATCTAAAGCAGTGCCAGCATTAAAATTAAAAAACTCTCCAGACTGAGAACCCCATAATCCATCAGGTTGTGCAAGCGTACCACCAAACCACAATCGACCTTCATGGAAAACAACTGCTGCTGGAAATCCTCTTACATCAGAATAAGATTGTTCTTCAAAGTCTGCTGTTTCTGCACTTGTTGTTACCTTTGGCGCACCACCTCCATCACCAGATGCATTAGCAGTAGCACTACCACCAGCAGTAATTGTAAAAGTATTTTCATCAATAATAGATTGAACTTCAAAAGTACCATTTAAATTACCTGTTGTTAATCCATTTACAGCATCAGCTTCAGAAATAACAATACTATCACCAGTACCACTTCCTCCATCAGAAAGATTATGCAAGATCATAGTAACCTCAACAGTGCCAGAACCACTAATTGTTCTAAAAGCATTAATGCTTAACTTCACAAACAAAGTATCCATTACTGTACCAGTAGCTTGTGATCCAGATTGCACAGAATCTATTTGTATTTCTTGGCCTCTATATCTAAAGGTAGTATCTACGTGTTTAGAATTTGGATAATTAGAACCAGATAATGAACCTGTTGTATCAAAATAATTAAATGAAGTATACTTAACAGCATTTGCATTTGTTGTTAAAGGTTGTGATCCACTTGATGAATGAGCAGTATTAACTCTAAATATCTGATTTAACCCTGTGTCTTTAACTAAATCACCAACAGAATAAGAAGTTGATGCAGCCCAATTAGTTACTGTACCTGATGGTTTAACAGTTAAAGTAACTGAACCAGTTGTCCCACTTGGAGTCATTGTAACTCCAGGAGATTGAAAACTATAATATGGTTGAAAGATTTGTTTGTTATCAGATCGTTGGTCAAAAGAAAACTTAGATAACTCAAATGTAACTAATCCAGTTCTTACTAATTTATAAGGCATGAAAGTATGATGTGCCATAAACAATACATCACCAGATTGTGCATAAGTAATATTTTTAACTATTGCTGTTGTAAAGATACTAGATAAAGAAGCTCCATCAACATCTGCTGTTAATGCTTGGATACGTGTTATTGCTCCAGTAGATACACTTCCACTAGCATCAAAATCTAAAATAAAAACTTCAACTAAACCTTCTGATAAAGCAACAATGTATCTTTCATCATCACTAAATATAAATGGAATGATTCTAATTTTCTGATCAGTCCCGGAAACAGTTTGAGTAAATTCATAAACGTGTTTCATCCCTGATCGTTTTATTAAACCACCTTCTGCTCTTAATAAAAAGTTAGTTACCTTTTGTGCAGAGTTAGTATAAACAGCAATATCAGTTCTACCAATTAAAGAGGGACTAATTTCCCCATATTGAAAATTAGTAAATGGTATTCGCACCGTTTGCATTAGCTTCTCCTAGCAGTTAAAAACCTACTTGTTTCAAGCTTTCTTGTTGTCTGCTGTTGTGAATCTGTACTTCTTGCTTTTGCCATTGCTGCATCTGCTCTTTGCGTCATTAAAGATGCTAATGCAGAATCCCTAGCAATAGATGTAGCTAGTATAACTGCTAGTGAAAACTCAACGGCTATTGTGAAGTAGGAGGGAAAATCTTCTTCACTTGCACGGAAAGTATAATCAGCTATAACAGTGTCAGTAGATGCTGTATCAGCATAAACTTTATTACCATAAAGCTGATAGTCTACAAGATTATCACTAACAGTTATAGCGTGCAACATAATGAGATCGCTTGGCAGTTGATATGCTAAGTCGTATCTACCAGTAGGTGCGTCTGATAATTGATTTAAAACTTTTTGATTTGTTGCAAATCTCCATCTTGTATTCACTAATGCAGATTGAACAATATCTTCATACAGATTAACACAAACTAATGCTTCTGTAGTTCCATCATCAAAAGAACTAATAGGTTCTGCTCCAATAAGTATTAATGCTCTACTTGAAATATCTAAAGCAGTATCTGCTGATGAAGGTGTTAATGCCATATATAGTTATGGGGGAGCATAACTCCCCCATCTCCTTTTTTAATCGCCATC
>TARA_R110002012_G_scaffold3568_2_pt1 | contig 13380 bp, 23 predicted proteins | sample TARA_R110002012 | Tara Oceans TARA_R110002012 (sample SAMEA4396515) | marine metagenome | biome: Westerlies Biome; feature: [DCM] deep chlorophyll maximum layer (ENVO:01000326); material: water (ENVO:00002006), including particulate matter (ENVO:01000060) such as... | depth 40 m
CTGTCTTTAAATCTTCTGCAGAACTTGTTGATTCTTTAGTATTTTCAGTCATATATTCACCTATCCTTTCACGTATTTGGCGTATTCTTCTAGTGGCACACCCAATTTTTTAGCAATAGTTACTTGGCTTGGGGTGAGTCTAACCTTTTTGCGCCCAGATTTACTTCCTCGCGAGACACTGGCAACAGTCTGAGCGGTTTTTTTGCCGGTCTCGGTTTTTTCAAACTTGTGAGCGAACTCACTTTTAATTCGTTTGTCTAACTCATCATAGTATTCATCGGACTTCGGGTCAAATCTTTCTTCTTCGACTAATTTTTTGTGCATACCGAAAGCCGCAAAAGTCATAGCGTAGTCTTCTCCAAACCAATCGTTTTCAGCAGCCCATTTTTCTGCTTTAGGGTCAGGTGGCGGTGGAGGTTGTTGTACGTTAGCCGGTTGTTGTGGATTAGCTTCCTGTGCTTCATAGGCAGCTTTTTGTTGTTCTTGCTGCGCTTTTGCTTGGTTATACCTATCCTCAGCTACAGCTAATTTAGTTAATTGCCGTTGAGCATCTACGGTAGCTTGCGAGTCACCTAGCTCTACCGCGTTTTTTAATTGTGCTTCAGCTTGAGCTTGTTCTGCGGAAATACGACTGCCATATTCAGAAATGTAATTTTGATCTAAAGTCTGTAGTCTGTTTTTAACTTTTTCTGCTTCCGACTTCATAGATTGTGCAAAACGAACAGCTTCTTCACGTTCACGTTCCGTGTCTTTTACACGTTTAGTTAATTTGTTAATTCTTTTTTGAACAGATTTACTATATTGCTCTTGCTCTTGCTCAGTTGATTCTTCAGCTACTGTTTCTTCTTGACTTGGGGTTTCTTTTATTTCTACAGAGTTGTTATCTTCTTGTAGTTCAATTTCAACCGATTCGTCAACAATATCTAAAGGCATCTCTTTATCTTCTACTTCTGCTGGTTGTGCTTCTGTGGCAGCCATAAAATAGTTCCTTTTTAGTTATGTAAAATGTCTTCAGGGTCTTTGATAGTAGCTAAAATTTCGTCATCATTAAGAATACGAACTTCACCACCTTCAATTTTAAAACGAGAACCTGCGTAACGAGCAAATACTACCCATTGATTTTCTTTACACCACGGTCCTGTTTGAAATTTTTCTTCATCTTTATAAGCCAACGGCCCTAGTTTTAAAACGTAGCCTGCTACGGTTTGTATTTGAGCATCATCTAGGTGTTTATCAGCTAATAAAATACCGCCTTTGGTTTCTCTAGGCGGTCTATACGGTAGAATAAGCATTCGCCATCCAGTAGGAGAGGGTAAACGTTCTAGTATAGGTTTATCTATTAAAGTGGGGTCTAGTGTTTTTTCTTTAGCTTCTACATAAAGTGAGCTTAATAAATCTTTTGCGGGGTCTTTCTTTGTTGCAGCTTCAGCCATTTAGCTTCTCCTGGTTTTCTAGCATATCAGAGAGTTCTTGGCGTATTAAATTTAAACCATTCAACTCTCCCATAAGTTCACGGTACTGTTCCATGTTTTTTATACCGTTATTTTCTAAAAGTTCTCTAATTTGAGTTTGTCTTTCTCTAATAACTTTATAAGTAAACTGAACAACGTCGATTTCATCCATACTTCGATCTCAATCTTACAACATCTAATACAATCTTACTAGGTCTTATATAAACTATATTTATGTTTTTTGCCATTCTCTTCCTTCAAAAAAAAGAGCTTCTGCATTTCGTCTACGTGTAAGTCCTTCTAAGACTTTTCCGCCAGCTTTGTTCCAGCGTTTTATTTGCTCAGGTACATTTTTATATTCACCAGAGTTTAATACTTTTAACAAAGTAGAGGATTTAAGATTAGACGGGCCCAGGTTGTAAACCCAAGAAACTAGAGCATCGAATTGATTTTGCAATAAAGATACTTCAACCATATCCTCGATATAACTTTGATACTCATGTAATTCTTCGTGCAGCCACTCTTCAGCCTGTTCTTGAGAACAAGTGTCACCTTCTTTGACTTCTTTTATTCTGCCGTAAGCAATTGTCCAAATGCCAACCGCGTCTTGGTAAGCCTCTAACTTACACCCTTCAAACTTTTTAATTAGCTGGATGCCTTCGTCACTAATCTTCATTTTTTTCTTGCCTTTTTTTTAGCTACTTTCTTTTTAGCAACTTTTTTCTTTAATTCTTTTTTTGTCCAAGCTTCATTTTTATCTGTAGTAGGATCGTCTGCAACAAATCGACCTTTACAGTCTTTGGTGCGGACTCTTTCATATTCTACTTTTTCTGCAACTTTAGGTGCTTCTGCAACTTTAAACAGTGATTTAAACCAACTTACTAAACTCATAACTTATTCCTCTTCTTTTTTATTTAAGTTTCGATAATACTCGTTTATAGATAACAGTTGTCTTATATATCGTTTAACTTCAGCAATATTATTAGACAAGTTTTCATAACCTTTGTTTGTTAAACCATAAAAAGCTTGCGCGGGTGCTTCTTGTTTTTTTAAATCTTCTAAATACTCTCCCATTGTAGCAGGAGTTAAGACTTTCCACTCAACCGGTAAGGCGTTAATTTGATTAGGTAAGGGCGGATGATACATTGGTGCAGGTTTTTCTATGGTAACAATCTCAACGGGCTTTACTTCAGGTGCAGTAAAACGAGAGTCAAGAACAGAACAGCCATTAAGAAGTGCTGTTAGTGTCAATATCTTTAGTATCTTCATTAAATTGATCCGGATCGGTAATCTCTTCTAATTCTTTTCCTACTTTAGCTGTTGCTCTATTTACAATACGCTCTATTAATCCAGGTTTAGCCATAGATAAAACATTTAGGTCATGCTCGGCAAACTTTTGTTTTAAGTTGTTTACTTGTACTTGAGCAGCATTGTTTGCCAAAGTAAGTTCAGATATTTTTAATTTATTTTGCTTTTCGTTCTCTAAAAAATTTTCTATTTCTTGGTTTTGTTTTTGAATAGAGTTTTCTAACAAAAGTTGATTATCCATAGATAACTGTAGTTGCGCAGTTAAAACAGCTTTTTGTGCTTCTGCACGATCGTAATAAACTTTAAAAGAAACTACGGAGGTCAATAGTAACGTACCTAAAATTGCAGATATTTTTAAATTCATGTTTGAGAGTATATACAACTTTTTAAAGATAATATACAACTTTATCAGAAAACACCTAGCTGCCTTGTTTAATGTTAATGATTGAAGAAGTTCCTCCGTTTACGCTAACTTGATTAACTTTACCTTCTTGATCTATTCTTATGTCATAACTTCCATTTCTGGAAACTTTAATTTCTAATTTGTCTTCTACTTGTCTTATTAGTTTTACATCTGAATCAGTAACAAAGCTAGAGATTTGAGTTTGGCTATCATACCCAATTGCTGTACCTTTCAATCCTTGTTCAGATAGCTGTGCGTCTGCTTTACCAAGTTCATCTACCTCTTGAATAATTTCCAACAAATCCTGTAAAAAGTCTGCTGCAAGGTAATCTATATCTAATTCTGTATATTCTAATTCATCTGTTTCGAGAGCATCTTGGTCAAGTTCGTCAAATTCAAGATAATCTACGTCTAAGATTGTGTTGTTATTACCGGCCCTGGAATCATCTGTATTTAATTCTCTTTCTTTTGGTGGGTTTACAATCAAGTAGTTATCTATCATATCTAAGGTAAGATCAAGTATTATTGGATTTGTTGGTGACGTTTCTAGGTTATATACCGTAGTAGCTTGATAAGGTTTATTGAGCACTACACTACCTAATGCTGTAGTTACTAAAATCTCACCAGAGCTATCACCATTTTCATCTGGCAAAAGTATTATTAAACTTTCTCCAGATTCTGTAACAGTAATTGTGAAGTCCGTCCCCCTTATTCCAATCGTGGCTGAATTTGTTTTAATACTAATGTTATCTTTAGGTATGCGTCTTTTAGTTTTAGAACTTATGAACCTGCCAGTACCCTTAACGAACGAAAGAGCCATTGTAGATTTAGCAGGATTAGGATCAAACACAAATTTATCTATAGTTACATTGCTGTGCTCAGTAAGACGTATAGTCGTATCATCACGAAACATAACTCCCATTCTGCCATTACTGGTTTCTAAACGATCCATAGAGTTAAGAGAAAAATCTATTGCACTTTCGTAAGGTTTATCTCTTACTACTCTAGTATTGCCTTTGATCTCAGTTATATTGCCAATATTCTCAGCAAGAGGTGCTTGTGCCTTGATCTGACTGCTGAATGCAAAAAGTACCCCCAGAACCGTCAGATACGACGCGAAGCCAGTCATTGTCTTGCGTAGACTGTTGATCGATATCAAAAGCTCTTGTTGAACCATCGTGTTCAATTTTAAAATATGCTCCTGCATAACCATCCCCATTGTAATCTATCGTATTACTATCACCATCAAAATCAATATAGTTAGTTGCTGAGTCTACATCAAGGTCAATATGAACAGTATTGCCTGAACCTTGAATTATAGTGTCTATATCTGCACCACTTGCTAAAGAAGTTTTAGCTAAGTCTAATGTCATGGTATTTGTAGAACCATCCACATTTACATTTACATTTGATGAATCTGCACTATTGGCATTGGTCGGATCAACCTGTATTGTATAGCTGTTAGTATCTCCATCGAAGTCAAACAAACCTGTAAAGGTGTCTGCATTAATATCACCTAACATCTTGTTATTATTACCTATTTGATTTACATCTAACGTCATACTTGTGCCGTCTAAATCAAAATTTGTCATAGAACCATGAGCAGATAATAATCCACCTATAATGTTTCCAGAACCTAACTGTTCTAAATCTATATTAGCAGTAGCTCCAACTTGATCTACATATATTTCATTATCATCTGCAACTGCAATACAACAAACTAATAATAAACTAATTAACTTTTTCATATTCCCAATACCCTTTTTCAATACCTATTTTTACAAGTTGTAATACGCCTTCTTCTATGCTTTTTTGTAAAGCAATCGAAGAGCTTTCGGTTTCTGTCACACCACCTTCAACTTCTACCAACTGTGTGCCTTCCTCTATAAACCTAAAGATATCTTGCGATAAGCTAACTGAAAGGATTGTTTTTGAAACAAGTACCTCAACTAATATTTCTCCTGTAGAAACTGAAACTAACCTAAGACTTACTGTCATTAAGTTTTCTACGTACTGCTTAGAAGAACCTATTCCTAACCACCTAGCTCCCGCACCGCCACTTTTTGTACTTGTATCATAACTCAATACACCACCTTGAATCAAAAGTCCAGCAAAAAGCAAAGGTTTTACCGCAGTTTCTTCTTCAAAAGATTCGCGTGTACTTCTGATAATTTGGCGTTCTTTTGTCAATGAGTCAAGAGCTACACGTTCAGTTACTCTAAAAAATTGTCCGTTAGCTGCATGTTTGAGTGCGCGTATAAGATAAGCTTCTGGGGCCTGGGTTATTGCAGTGCTAAACAAAGCAAACTGCCCATTACTTTTTCTTTGACCTGTATGATCCATAAAACTATTTGGATAAATAGCTATTATTGGTTTTCTTTTTGCTGCTGGTAAATTTTTTAATTCATCAGACTGTAAATCAACTACAGAAGATTTTTTAATAACAACGTTAGGAACACCCGCCCCCTCTAATACATTCCTAGAAGCGCAACCACTAGAAAGTAAAATCACCGACAGGAACAGAAATTTCAGTTTTTCCCCCGTTTTCATCTGTAATGGTAAGCGTAATTGTTTCATTTTCAACAATATACTCAATCGTGTTTCCCTCTAGTTCTAGTTTTCCTGACTCTTGTGGGGTTTCCCCAAACAACTGTTCTACCATTTGCCTAGATAGTTGTGCGTAAATTCTACTTTCTAAGTTTCTTATAAATCTAGCAAGGGTTGTGTTATCAGCATCTCTGGCTAATTCATCTTGATATGCTTCTATCTCATCTTTTAAAGCTTGTCTTCTACTTGATTCTTGTGAATCAATTGTTAAGAAATGTGAAGAAGTGTTAAGACCTGAAAAGCTGGGGCTTTTAAATTTGAACGATAACGTATCTGCATTAACGTTTAAACTAATTAACAATAGAAGTAAGATTATGTAAACATAAACTACTAAAAACCATGCTAAACTACTTTTCATTACTGTTCTTCAGTTTATTTTCTTCTTTTAATTCCAATACTGTATTCACCTTTTGTTGTAAGCGTATCATATCTTGGTCTAAAAGACGTAATTGGTCTGTAAGCCTTATGATTGTTATCTTCATCTCTTGCACAGCCGGGTCAATTTTATTATTAATTGTCTGCCATACAAAATAAACAAAATAACCTAACCCCACAACCATTACCACAGGAAACCCAAATTCAGATACCAGCTTTACAACATCCATTACCTAAACTTCTTTTGTATGTATTTAATACCAGCGTAAATTGATAAACCATAAATCGCAAATAGCGATAAAGAACCGAAAACAATAAAGTAATCTGAGGGATATAGATAAATTAAGCCAAATAAACCGTCAACGACTGCTTCTGCATCACCTATTGGGGCTAAATTAATCTCGTCTTGCATCTATCTTTCCATCTTCAACAAAGTTTTCTGCTCTTGCTATTCGTTCTAGGTCCGGTGATAAACCTAACGCACTCGAAACACTGGTATCAATGCGTATCATATCATTGTTCATAGTTGCGGCGCGGGTAATGAGCATTTTAGAGATAGCTTGCACAGTCTGAATTTCACCTACAAGACCATCCATAAGTTGTTTCATAACTAAAAATATAAAGTAAGCCATAATAAGACCACCGGCTACCGGTAACCCTAATTCAGCTATTAATGTAAAACCCTGTTCCATTCTTCAAAACTATCTTCGGCAAAAATCATATCAAGCATTCCTACTATAAATACCTCGTAATGTTCTGCTTGAAGCTCTGCGTCCTTATAATTTTTAGCAATTATTTTAGGGCCAACATAATCTTTTCCCTCGTATGTAAATTCAGTAAGAAAAATTTTCATTAATCTTCGCCTTTAAACTTCTTACTTTGTCCAGAAGTACCAGCGTAAATACCAAATACCGCTGCCATAGCGCCTGTAACTACAGATACTAAGCCAGCTTGTTCTAGATTAGGCTCTGGAATAGTCATAAACCAAGTAATAACTTTGTAAAGTAAAACAATATAAACACCAACAAAAATACGTGGAAATATTCTCCAAGCATCTACAGTTTTAGCTAGATGAATCCATTTATAATAAGGATTTGCACCAATATTATTAGGAGTTACTTCAACCTCTACTTCAAGTTTTTTCTTTATTGGTTCTTCCATTTTTACCCTCTTTTTCTAGCAGTTTTGGATGCTCTTTTAAAATCAGACTTTTTAGGAGCACCTTTAGCTCCTTTCTTACGCATCTTTCTACCTTCTTTACGCTTTTTATTTATGTTGTAATAAAGTCCCTTACCAGCCATATCTTTCTCCTATTACCATTTAACTCTGTTAGCCCAATAAGCAGCAGACATTTTACCTTTGGCAATGTTTTTTCCATGACGAGCTTTAAATGATTTTCTACGCATTTTTTGTTTACGTGACTCGCCTTTTTTTGGTTTACCTGCAGTGCTAACGCCCTGTTGACCAAACCGAATAGTTTTAATCTTATCACCTTGTTTAGCAACAACAACGTGTGATTTTTTTGGGTGAGAAGGAGTGCGCTTAGGTTTGTTGTAACCGCTAACACCTGCTCTAGTAAGTCTTGAATCTTTTTTAGCAGCCACTATCTTTTCTTACCTTTATGCAAACCATGTTTAGCATGTTGCTTACCTTTTGCCGTAGCTGCACGTTTCTTTTTATTAGCCGCCGCTAATTTACGCCTTCCGGCGGCAGTGGATTTCAATCTTTTTATCTGTGCTTTAGGGGCATAAACTTCACCGGTTTTAGATGATTTTTTGCCACTAGGTGTTTGCCACTTTTGTTTAGTCCATTTTTTAAGAGAACGCTGAGACTTTTTAAGAGCCACTATTTATAACCTCCGCCAGCAGATTTATACTGTCTAGCTAACATTTGCGCTTTTCTTGCAGACCATTGACCCGGCCGACCACCTTTACCCCCTGCTTTTATTTTGTTAAACAAACGCTTTCGCATAGTAGGTTTAGTGTAGTTACCTGCTTTATTTACAGTAGATTTCTTTTTAGCCATACTAACAACTTTTAAAGTTACCGCCGCGTAAAGCTGCTCTCATTCCTTTTTTCTTACCCGTAACCATTTTTCCCATTTCAGTATCAGGAGTAGCTTCTTCAACTAAAGTAGAATAAGGAATAGAACCCTGTCCATCTACGATTAATTTAGACACCGGCTTAGGTGCATCTTCTCCAGGACCGCTAATAATGTGTACTTTACTCATAATATTTACCTTTTTTATTTAATAACTTTTCCGTGACCCCTAACTGCAAGACCACAAGATTTCTTTGAATTTACTGCGCCACCTTTGTTAAAAAAGTCTTTTGTATCAAGTTTACTGCCTTCTTCTTTAAGAACTTTTTTAAGGTTTTCTCTGGAAGATTTTACTTTTTTTTCTAATTTTTCTCGGGAATTTGCTTTTGTAAAACCGTATTTTTTTGCTTCTTTTAAATTTCCTTGTGCTACTAAAAATTGATCTCTTGCCGAATCTTCAGCTAGAGTTGTCTTTTTAGGTTTAACATAAGTTCCTGCTTTCTTTTTTGCTGCTATTCTTTTAGCCGCATCAGCAGCTAACTTGGCGGCTCGTTCTGTGACGGTTTTATAAACCATTATTTAATTCCTTTGCTTCATCATTTCACGTTGTTGTGCGGCTTGTATTCTAGCTGCAGTTTGACGTTCTTGACTTGCAATACGTTGTTGGAACTCGGTAGATCGTTGCCCTAAACGTTCTCTATCAAACTCAAGTTCTTGTTGGTCATTAGATAAATTACCCTGTACTTGTTGTTGCTTGATTGCTAACTCTTGCTGTTTAAGACCAATTAAAGGATCAGGTCTTTCTTGACCGGCCCCCGATAATTGTTGACTCAAGACTTTAACTTCCTGCATACCTTGTGCAATAAACTGAGCTTTTAATGCTTCAAACTCCATGCTTCTAGGCGGCTCTACTTCGCCCCCTTCGGCCATAGTTTCTGGTGGTAGCATGTTTTGCGGAGCCGCTTGTTGAATACCATTTAAAGGTTGCTGTTGCGGAGCCATCTGTTGCTGTTGCATAGTCGCTTCCGCTTTTTCTTCGGCTTGCACTCGAACATGTTCCATTACGTGTTTTTGTAAATCCATAGCTACCTTCGGCATTTGTGCAATCATAGGCGAGCTTCCAAAAATAAGGTGCGCTGTAATGTGTGCTTGATGGTCTTGACCTTTAAATACTTTTAACGGTACATTTTCCATAGCATCTATATTCTCTTGAGCCGGGTCGCGTGGTTCGGCATTATCGGTAGTATGCGAAACTAATATCTTATCTACATCCCGAACGCCTAAAGCTTCGTACATGCGACGATATACTTCAGGAATGTTATGTATCTCAGGAGCTTGCATAGCTAACTGAAGTTCTGTTTGAGCTACCGCTATACGTTGCGATTGAGAAAACGTGTTTGGATTAGAGACCGGCATAATATCTACGCGATCATCAAAATCCATACGTTTAACCGACTGGTCTGCACCGGCTACACTATACGGGTAACTTTCTGGCAAATAATCGGACATTACTTTAGCTAGTAATTTAAACTCAACCCGCATGGCGTAATGCAAACGTTTATGAATGGCGCTCATTACCCGCGTGCCTTGTTCTAACATAGCGATAGTAGAACCTACCGGAGCATTTGGATTAGCGTCGCCTACTTTTAAATCAGTGATGGTAGCAAAACGTTGTGCCGCATCTACTACAAAACCTAGTAGCTGGAACAAAGTTTGATCCGGACCTTTAAATGGCAACGCCATTAAGCTATCACGAATCGCGCCACCCGGAGCGTCTACATCTCGGAACTCGCCCGGTTGTAGTGGCTCATTATCGTCTCTAATTCTTAAACCGCGGGCTTTAAAACCAGCCGGTAAATTAGATAGTGTCCCAGCATCGATCAACTGCCTTAAAGCAGCGGTTGCGGTACGAGACAATCCACCGATAGTGTGGATTAAACCAAGTCCGTAGAAACCAAAGCCTGGGAGAAACTTGTAGTGTATAAAATATTGTATTTTGCGTTTAAGTTCGTCTTCCTCACGATAGTTCCTACGAATAGAGAGCACCTGACCATTATCTTCACTAACGGTGACAACGTAAGGTATTTTAATACCCGTAGCTTCGCCATCTTCGCCAGTTTCTTCATAGCCCGGTAAATCTAAATCAACGTGACACTCTAACAAAGTACAGTCATAATCAATGTTAGAAGGTTGTGTCCCGGTAATGTTATCTATTTCATCACTTACACTGTCGGTGTCTTCCTGGGCGGGAATAACCGGAATGTCGCGATAAAAACCAGCTAGTTGTTTCTTGCGTAAATCATTTAAAGACATACGTACGACATGCGTAATATTAGGGCATGTTTCTAAATCATTAGCTTCGTACGGTACAATTAAATTTTCTGCCGGAATAAACTTACAGACGGCTCGATCTAAACCTTCGTCATAATAAACTTTTTTAAAGGTAGAACCGGCTAAAGGTAAATAAAACAACATCTGGTCAAACTCAGGAGTGTACTCTTCCATTATGTCTGTAATGTAATAATTCATAAACTCACGAACACGTAACGCTTGATCTTCTTTAGCATGAGTCGGAGCGCCTAACACTACCGTTCTAACTGGTCCGCTAGGCGGTAACAATTCATTAAATGCTTGGGCCTGAAACTGCACGGCAGCTTCGGCTAAAATAGGGTGAGTTACACCAGTAGCCCCGCGAAACGGTTCGGTGCGGTCTTCGTAATTAAAACCAAGTAATTCAAGCCCTTTAGAATAAGCTTCTTCCCAGTCACCGCGAGAAGCTTTGTTAGATTCATACTCAGATAATAAGTCACTCGCAATAGAACCTAATTCCCGATCATCCATGTCTTCAGCAAGGTTGTCGTAAAAGTTTTCTGATTCGCGAGCCACGGCCATTGGATCGAAGTCTAACGTTACGCCACCGTCTTCTTCTTCTACAATCTCTATGTCTTCTGGCATGTCCATAGGAACATCGCTAATTAAAGCTTCGATTTCTAATTCTTCTACTACTTCTCCATCGGGAGTCATGCCCTGACGTTCTATTAAAGAAACTACTGGTTCGTTTTTTTCTGCCATATTAAATACCTTTAATAATTAGGGTTCAGGCTCATAATACCCCCGCCTTCTGCTTTTTGTGCAGCACCCCTACTAAAATCAATAGGGGCTATATAAGGAACGGCGTTAGGGTCTGGATTAATTCCCATTGCACTCATAATTGCATTAAATCTAGCTGGATCACTTTTTTGTAATTCGTCCATGTCTAATGGAGTGCTGGGCATACCTGTCTGATTAGGCGTCATGCCTATCGGTCCTCGATACTCAGCTTGATTTAGTATTTCTTGTATATTTTCCGGGCTGTAATCAAACTCTGCAGCTAAGGCTGGATCGTAATTACTAAACACCGGCGATGGTACCCCGCCTGCCATTAAAGCTGGACCCTCAAAAGGATTAACAATACCTAACTCAAGGAGCGGTCTGCCACTAACACCCGTGGTTTCTCCAGCTAACATACGGTTATAGTCTTCGCGTAAATTAGCTCTATCCGGGTAATTAGGATTCATTGTTCTTTGACTGTCTAAAAAATCTATGCGTGCTTGTTCTGCATCTATACCGGCTTGGGATTCAGTAAACGCATTTTTAGTAGACTCACCGCCGGGTAATGCGGTCATGCCGCCGTACAAAACATTCATTGCTTGGGCTTTACTCGCTCTATCCATAGCGGTGTCCATAGCGTTATCAAACTGTCTTTGATTAGCTTTAGCTATCATAGCTTCATCACCTAAAAACGCTTGTTCAGGGTCCGGTACAAAAGCGGCACCCATTAAATCAAGGGAAGAACCTATTTGAGATGGACTGCCATACATCGTGTCTGGACTGCCTACGCCAACCGGTGCAATTTCACCAGTAACCGGTGCAACTTCTTTGGGCATTACTGTAGCTGGGTCTACTAACCTTAATCCAGGTAAAGATTGGTCCGGTCTAGTAGGTGCAAAGTAACCCATACTGCTTGGCGGCACATACGGTCCTCTGGGATCAGTAAGTGCTTGCGAAGCTAAATTAAGATTAAAATTAGGTTGCGCGGTAACCGCTGGTGCAGGTGCCATACTAAATAAACCCCCACCTTGTTGAAAATGAGGCAATGTTTCACGTGGAACATTTAAAGGTCCCTGGGCCGTGTTTCGCGGAATACCCGCTATTCCCATCATTTTCGGTCCCACCGCACTGTCTCCTGAATTTAGGTAAATATTAGTCTAACATAAGTTAACCGTAATACGCATTAACTTTTAAGCGTTCGCCAGCGTTCTCAAAACCCCAATCATCAGTAGGTGTTTGCACAAAATTACCTTGCCGATAACGCATTAACGCTTGGGTCATGCTATCCACTAAATCGTCATAGCGACCATTGGGAAAAGCAGCACACTCTTCAATCATTTCTTCGGCCCACGGCTCATCTGGAGCCCAAACCATGCCTGATTCAAACAAAGGCGAAATAGAATGCACTCGAGAAAGCTTATCATTCCCTTTACTTGGTGTAAAATTGATAACCGGAATACCCATTTGACGTAATTCGTGGGTCAAAGGCAGACCGGAAGCTTTGGCTTCGATAATTACTGTCTCTGGGTCCCAAAAATCATACTGTTCTTTAGCTACCGCCTTTAATTCAGGAAAATCCCACCGTCCTTTCTTGACATCTAGCAAAATAATAGCGGGTTCGCCCCCTATTTCTTGTGGATAAAACACACCCCAAGTCGTAATAGCACTAAAATCAGCCGTTTCGCGTTTAGAAAACGCGGTATCGTAGCTTTGAATAACGTATTGTAAGTTAGGTACCTCTATTTTCTCCCATTTCTGCCACCATTCGCGTTTTAAAATAGCTAAAGTCTCAGAAGTAGGGTTTTGTTGATACTGAGCGTTCCATTTATACGCGGGCACCGAAGCTTTTACCCCCATTAACTCGTCTTTAGACCAAAACTCCGGCCAACAAGGGTTTCCAGAAGGCATCAAAGCCGGTAGTTCTACTATTTCCCACTGATCGGCAATGGGGTCTTTAGCTTGAGCTCTAATTAATTGTCCGGTCATGTCTTTTTCGGACCACCGAGTTTGCACTAAAACAATAGAACCCCCCGGCTGCAACCGTTGCCGAGGACCCCCGGTGTACCAGTCCCAAGCTTGGTCGAAACCGTTGTTAGATAACGCGGT
>TARA_R110002012_G_scaffold183573_3_pt1 | contig 13377 bp, 13 predicted proteins | sample TARA_R110002012 | Tara Oceans TARA_R110002012 (sample SAMEA4396515) | marine metagenome | biome: Westerlies Biome; feature: [DCM] deep chlorophyll maximum layer (ENVO:01000326); material: water (ENVO:00002006), including particulate matter (ENVO:01000060) such as... | depth 40 m
GCGGCAGGCATCGGTCGCCAGCGGATCGACCCAGAAACCCTTCACCTTCTATCTGACAGCGGGCGTGCTTTATCTCGTCCTGACGGCCTTTTCGAACAAGGGCTTCGGCCTTGCGGAACTGTGGGCCAATCGCGGCGTCAGGAGGGCCTGAGCCATGGATTTCAAGCTCATGGCGGAAGCCTTCCCGAAAATTCTCGACGGCTTGCCTGTCACCATGGGGCTGGCCGCGTCTTCGCTTTTCATCGGCTTCTTCCTGGCCATCGTGATCGCGTTGCTGCGAGGCTCCCGGTTCCGGCCACTGGCAACCGCCGCCTATGCTTTTGTCTATGTGTTCCGGGGCACGCCGCTGCTGGTGCAGATTTTCCTGATCTATTACGGCTCCGGCCAGTTCGAAATTATCCGGGAAAGCTTTCTCTGGCCGTTTCTGCGGGAAGCCTGGTGGTGCGCGATCCTGGCGCTGACGCTGAATACCGGCGCCTATACCAGCGAGATCATTCGTGGCGGCATTGAAGCTGTTCCGTTCGGCCAGATCGAGGCAGCCAAGGCCTGCGGCATGAATGCTGTGATGCGGTTCCGGCGGGTCGTCTTTCCCCAGGCTATTCGCCAGGCCCTGCCGGCCTATGGCAACGAGATCATCCTGATGATCAAGTCGACCTCGCTCGCCAGCACGATCACGCTGCTGGAGATGACGGGGATCGCCCGCAAGATGATCTCGCAGACCTACAAGCCGCTGGAGATTTTCCTGATCGCGGCCGTCTTCTATCTGGCGCTTGTTTTCATCGTGACGCGCGCCGTTGCCTTCATTGAATACAGACTGAACCCGGAACGGCGCGATGCGGCCCGCGTGCCCGTGGCCAAGGACCTGCAAACGGCGCCAATTGGCGATATCGATGCCGGATTCCGGTGACACGGGAGATTTTCTTTTTCGCGAGGCAGTGCTTTCCGACGGAGAAATCATCCACAGATGGCTTTCAGCGCCTCATGTGACGCGCTGGACGCACCGGATATTCTCGACGATCTCCGGTGCATGTGACGGGGCATCGCCAAGCGCGGAATCCATGCTCTATATCGTGGAATTTGCCGGCGGAGAGATTGGCTGCGCGCATGTCTACAGCGCGCATGGCGATCCGAACTGGACTGCCATTCCGGATGTCACCGGGCAAACCCGCGCCATTGATTTTCTGATCGGCGAGGCTGATTTCCTGAACCGGAAGATCGGGCAAGCCATGCTTCGGGCCCTGGCCGGAAAGATATTCCGGGAAACAGAGACGGACCGCATCGTCGCCTGCCCGCACCCCGACAACTGGCCGGCTGTCATTGCTCTCAAGCGGGTCGGGTTCCGCGAGAAGGGCCGCCATCCAATCCCGACCATGAACGCGATGTACCTGACCGTGACGCGGCAAACCTTCAAGGGTTAGGTCTCAAGCCCTCGCTTCCGGGCATGACGACGCCTCATTCATTCTGGGTTGGAATTTGTTTTGCCGGTGGCGCAAAAGTAAGCTGCGTAAATGGCAACAGACGCACCGGATGCTGCGGCATCTCCTTCCAGCACACTGACGAACTCATACGGGACGGCTGTTCTCTTCATGCTCGGCGCGATCACGGTACTGCCCTGCATGAATGTGCTGGCGCGCTATCTTTCCGCTGACTATTCGACGACCCAGATTGTCTGGGCGCGCTATACAGGCCACCTGCTGTTCGCGCTTGTTCTTTTCATGCCGAAGTACGGGATAGGGTTGCTGCGGGCGCAGAAGCCGGGCGTGCACATCATCCGTTCCGTGCTGATGTTCTGCTGCACCTGCATGTTCTTTCTGGCGGTGCGCTATATCGAGGTGCCGACGGCGAGTGCGATCAACTTCACTTCGCCGATCATCGTGACGGCCCTTGCCGTGCCCTTTCTTGGCGAGAAGGTCGGGATACGGCGCTGGATTGCCGTGCTCATCGGCTTTTGCGGCGCCTTGATCATCATCCGGCCGGGCGGGGCGGAGAGTCATTGGGCGATGTTCCTCGTCATTGGCACCGCGTTCTTCTATGCGGTCTATCAGGTTCTGACGCGCAAATATGCCAGCAGCGATTCCGCCGAGACCTCGATCACCTATATTGCCCTGATCGGTGCCCTGATAACGAGTGTGGCCCTGCCATTCGATTACCGGATACCGGATAATGCAACCGATTGCGGCCTGTTCGTCCTGACCGGTTTTCTCGGTGGCCTCGGGCATTTCTTTGTCATCAAAGCCTTCCGGCTCGGCGAGGCCTCGCTGTTGTCGCCGATTAATTACGGCCAGCTGCTGATGGCGACATTGCTGACCTTCCTGATTTTCGGAACCTTGCCGGACGCCATGACCTGGCTCGGCGCGGGTATCATCGTGGGCAGCGGTCTCTATATCACCTACCGGGAAACGCAGAAGGCACGGTCAAGAAAGCTTGCGGCCGGAGCCGTCGCTGCCGATCACTGAGGCTGCTTCAGAGGGAGAGATCTGCCCGGAGCTGTCCGGCAAGGCGCTGCATCACCGGTTGCCAGTCCAGCCCTTCATTCCCGCGTCTGATGTCGACGGTGATTGACGGGAAAAAGGGCATGCGGCCGCTGCCGAGAGAAACCCAGTTCAGCACATGCGGCATCGAGTAGCCCGTCTTTCCGAGGGCGCCGGTAAGACTGAGCACCAGGTTTTGGGGCGAGACAACGGCATCAAGCGCGGCAATCAGCGCGCTGACCCCATCCAGATCATTTGTCAGATCCAGACCCGGCGGGCGCAGGATGCGGACAGTGTTCTCTGTTTCTATCCGGGTCAGCTCCGCCGGATCATCGTCATATTGCAAGGTCACGAAACGGGCGCCGGGAATCGTGAGAACGGGGGCAAGATTTTGGGGCCCCGGATAATAAACAGCTCCGAGATCACGATTGGCGCGTGACCGCCAGGACAGTCCGATCCAGGGGCCTGTCCCCTGCTCCGAGAGCCAGTGTTTCCAGTGCGCGACCTTGTCCGGATCCGGTATCAGTATGGTGGCGCTGTCCAGGAAACGCGTGTGATCCGGCCGGAAGAATTTTGGCAGACTGCCGGTTGCGATTTCGTGGGTGCATCCCCGCTCGCTGACAATCGCCGCGTAATCGGCCGGGTGCAGGCGTTGCTCCTGCTTCCGGATGCGATCGAAAAAGCGGAATTCGGGGAAAGACCGCTCAAACAGTGCGCGGAGCCGGTCGGTGCATTCGATCGTGACGCTTCCCAGAGCGCCCTGCGCCAGCCGCTCCTGCAACTCGGGAAAGCATGTCGCGAACATGACTTCGTCACCGAGACCCTGCTCGGTATAGACAAGCAGATGGATGTCCGGCCCGGAGACGTCCGGGGTCCAGCGCTGGGGCGGAAGATTGCGGGTCATTTTCCGGAGCGGAATCAGGCGGGCTTCATAGAGTGACCAGCCGCGGGCCAGGTCGCCGTTTGTCAGAAGATAGATCGCGAGATTGAGGGCGGCGGTCGGGTTTTGCGGATCGAACCGCATGGCTTGCGCGCCGTTCGAGATTGCCGCGTCAATCCGGCCAGAGCGATAAAACGCCTGGGCGAGATTTCCGAAAGCCTCGCTATCCGCCGGCGCGGCAATCGTCGCCATGCGTCCGTATTGTATTGCCGCCGCAACAGTATCCATTTCCAGAAGCGTGGCTGACAGCGAGGACAAGAGGCGCCCGGCTCCGGGATTGATGAGCAGCCCGTCCCGGACACAGCGCTCCGCATCGGCCCGGCGGGTCATCCGGCGTAGCAGGGTGCCCAGATGTTCCCAATGGGCGGGATCCGCCGGGGCACGCAGGCATGCCTGCTTCAGGCAGGTAAGCGCTTCGGCGTTCTGGCCAAGACGGATCGCGCAACTTGCCTGGCGCGCCCAGTAATCGGCGCGCAGGGCCTCTGTTTTCGACGCGCGGCGAAACCACAGCAACGCCCTGGGGTCGTCCGTGGCGTGAACATAAAGCGTTGCCAGGTTGCTCAAGACGCTGCCGCGTCCGGGTTCGAGCAACAGAGAGCGCCGGAAGGCGTGTACGGCTTCCGGACCGCGCCCGGGCAGGCCGGTACAGGCAACGCCGAGATAATCATAGACGGCACTCTGGCTGGCGTCGGCAGCAAGGCAATCCCTGTAATAACCGATGGCGGCCTCAAGATTACCCGCCCGGTGGGAGGCGAATGCGGCCTGAAGCAATGTCGCGCTCATGCCGGTGCCTTTGCGCTGAGTGCGGCGGTAATTTCGGAGATTGTCTGCTCCCAGCTTTCCTCAAACGGTTTGCCGAAGCTCCGGATGCTCGGGAAGCCGGGGAAGCCGTCCGTGCCGTACTGCACGAAAAGGGGCCGGGGATGAAACAGCCATGTCTCTTGTCCAAGGGCGCCGCCGATCCAGCCGAGCGTGCTGCTCGGGCAGATCAGCACGTCCACGGAGGATACGAGTGCGAGGATGTCATCGAAATTATCGGTCAGGTTTAGGTCCGGCAGGATGGTTGGGCCATGACCTGTCTCGCGCTTGAGGGTTTCGATCTCCGTGTCCCAATCCTCGCCATATTGGATCGAGAAGGTCTGGATCCCGGGCAAGGCGAATAGCGGCAGCCAGTCTTTCAGGGCGGTATAGTGCGTGTCCCTGAACGCCGTACTTTTACGTGATCTCCAGGCGAGGGCGATCTTCAGGCCACCGCCGTTTTTGCCAAGCATGTTTTGAACTTGAAATATCCGTTCCGGATCGGGCTTCAGGTAAGGCCGGGTTTTTGCGAAATCGGGAAGCGACCGGCGGAAATAAAGGGCGAGACTGCCGGCATCGATGGCGTAATCGACCGGCTTGTCCTGCGGTAGCCAGTCGTATTTCTGCACCGGCCGGAAGCCATCTCCGGCACGGGCATAAGCGTGCACCAGCGCATCAGGGAAAGAGCGCCGGAGGACCGGGAGCAGCCGTTCGTCGCACTCGATCACCAGCTCGGCGCCCAGCGCTGCGACTTCGGGGAAGATGGAGGCGTAGAGGATCTCGTCCCCGACGCCTTCCTCGGCACAAACCAACAACCGTTTGCCAGCCAGCGGTTCCCCTTTCCAGACCGGCGGCAGGCCGAGCCTGCGTACCCGGTCCGGCGCCTTGTGCCGCCATTCGCGCTCCTGCCAGCCTTCTTCCAGCCGTCCAGCCGCGAGCAGCCGGATGGCGTGGCGCAGATGGATTTGCGGCGCGTCCGGCGCGAGGCGGAGCGCGTTTTCGGAATGACGAAGGGATTGTTCCAGGTCGCCGGAGAAATAGGCCAGCTCGGCGAGACCGGTCTCGGGCGCGGCATAGCCGGGGGCCAGCAGGATCGAGCGGCGGAACCATATTCCCGACTGCCCGTAGTGACGCTGGTTGAACAGGAGAAACCCGAAACTGTTCGCCGCCTCGGCCAGGGCCGGTTTCAGGAGCAGGGCGCGCCTCACGGCGTGGTCCGCTTCCTCCAGCTTGTCCCGGTCCATCAGGGTGGTTGCCAGATTGGCGTGGCTTTCCTCGCTCAGGGGGGAAAGCGACACGGCTTGCCGGTGGGCGGTCTCGGCTTCGTCGACCCGGCCGTCCTGCCGGAAGGCATTGCCGAGATTCATATGCGCGTTGGCATGCCCGGGCGCTTTCCGGACGGCCTGCTGCAGGAAGCCGATGGCGTCGGACACCGCCCCGCGCTCCTGCAGCAACGCCCCCAAATTGGCGAGGGCATCGACAAAATCGGGCGATTTGTCGAGGGCGTTTCGGTAGGCGGTTTCCGCGTCTTCGGGCTTCCCCAGTGCTTTCAGGATCTGGCCGAGATTGCTCAGGTAATCCGGCCGTTCTGGCGCGATCTGCACGGCGGCTTCAACAAGCCGGCGCCCGGTTTCGTGCTGTCCACTCTGGTGCATCAGCACGCCGAACAGATGCAGTGCATCCGGCTCGCGCGGCGTCTGTTGCAGTACTTTCTGATAGAGCGCGGCCGCTTCCGGCAGGCGGCCCTGCTGGTGGTGTGCGAGTGCCTGTTGCAGCAGGTGCTGGGGGCCGGGAGTAGGCATTATTGCTTCGTAGACCATCCGTGCTGACGTTTCATCCGGATGCTCATAGGGCCCGGATGGATGCAGTGATCGAGTCTGTTACATGGCTCCATTGCTCTGTCGCCAGTTTGAGAAAACATTTGAGTGTCGGAAAACCCGGGCAAACTTCCGCGCCTAACTTAGGGAAATATGGCCTGAGTGAGAACTGGTAGACTGGTTTGTCGAGGCTCGCCCCGACCCAGACCAATGTGCTGCTCGGGCAAATCAGGCAATCGACCGAAACGGCAAGGGCAAAAATATCTTCGAAATCATTCGTCATATCGACGCCGTCGAGCACGTGCAGACGGGCGCCGAATGCTTGTCGTGCTTCCGCGATTTCCTGCTCCCAGCCGGTGCCGTATTGCATGGAGACGATTTGCAGATTTGGATCCGTCAGCAGATCCCGCCACTCGTTGAGCCGCGTGTTGAAGAGGTTGCGAAAGGGATCGCCCACCCTTGACCGCCAGGCAAAGCCGATCCTTGGCCCTGGCGGCAATGCGGCCAGTTTCGATTTCATCCGTGCGATCCGCTCCGGTGAAGCGGTGAGATAGGGGCGCTGGTGGTCGTAAGACGCACGATCCGGGCGCAGGCGCGCGGGCAGACTGCCGCCGTCGATGGCATAGTCGACGGGCGAGTCCTGCGGCAGCCAGCTGTAATCGTGGGTCGGCCTGAACCGGTCGCCGCTCCGTCTGTAGGCATGCACAAGACAGTCCGGGAAAGAGCGCTGAAACACGCTGACCAGACGTGGAGCGCATTCTATCACGACGGACGCGCCAGCCGTCAGCAGGTCGGGGATCAGCGACGCGTAGAGGATCTCGTCGCCGACACCTTCTTCCGCGCAAACCAGGATGCGTTTGCCTGCCAAAGGCTCGCCCTGCCAGCGGCGCGGGAGACCGATCCGCTGCACGGCGTCCGGCCGCTTCAGGCGCCATTCGAAGTTTTGCCAGCCCTCCTTGATCTGTCCGGCGGTGAGCTGGCGCATGCCATGCCGGACCCGGATTTGCGGATCGTCCGGGGTCAGGGCGAGGGCCTGTTCCGAAAAACCGAGGCTGCCCTCCACATCGCCTTCGAAGTAACAGACTTCCGCCAGACCGGAATAGGGGGCGGCATAGCGCGGTTGTGCTGCGATGGTCCGTTGGAACCACCGGCGCGCGTCGGTGAAGGTGAGGGTGGTGATGCCGAGAAACCCGTAGCTGTTTGTGGCCTCGATCAGAGCGGGTGCAACCAGCAGGCATTTTCGCAACAGATGCCGTGCGACGTCATGCTGGCCAAGGTCAATCCGGCTTTTTGCTTCGGCAAACAGGACAGCAGGATCGGCGGGACTCAAGCTGAGCAGGTAGCGGAAAAGCGGCGCTGCCGCGACGACCTGACCGCATGCGCGCCGGGCTTCGGCGAGTTCGCGCAAGGCATCGGCGTCGGAAGGATCCAGCAGCAGCGCGGACCGGAAGGCGGTGTCGGCCTCGGCGTGGTGCTCCAGACGCTGCAGAATACGGGCTTTGCTCGCGCGAAAGCTGGCTTGCCGCGGGGCAAAGGCGATGGCCGCGCCGACAAGATGAAGGCCCTCTGTGGATTTCCCCGCCTGATGCAACAGACAACCCAGAAGATGCAAGGCATCGGGATGCCGTGGCACGGCCTTGAGCACCTGCTGATAGAGTGCCGCCGCCCCGGTGAGATCGCCCGCCTGATGCTTTTGCAGGGCCTGGTGCAGCAGGCCCTGCGGGCTGTCGTCCGTCATCTTAACCCGTAAAACCCTGGATCATGTCCGATGCCAGAGGCTCGCCGCGTTTCAGGGCACGGGTTGCCGTCTTTCCGAGCACCCCCTTCAGATGGCGCGGCATCATGCCGTTGGCGGGGCGGATGGAGCGGATGTTTGCGCGGGTGAAGGTCTCTCCCTCCGCGACATCAGCGACGACATAGAGCGAGCGGCGCATCGGCAGGGTGATCAGCTCGGCTGCGGTCGGCCGGTAGTTGGGCTGGCCGATTGCGGCATGCACCGAGCGCAGATCCCTGACCAGTTGTTCCAGCTCCGCCGGCTCCAGCGAGAAGGTACTGTCCACCCCGCCATCGGCCCGGCTCAGGGTGAAGTGCTTCTCGACCAGCACGGCACCAACCGCAACGGCGGCTGCGGCAACGATATTGTCCAGCGTGTGGTCGGACAGGCCGATGGCGACATCGAGGCGTTTTGTCAGATCGGTGATGGTCGAGAGATTGGCCTGCTCGACGGGTGTCGGATAACCGCTGGTGCAGTGCAGGACGAGGATCTCCGTCGCCCCGGCGGCGCGCGCCGTGGCGACGGCTTCCTCGATTTCCTCGAAACTGGCCATGCCGGTGGAGATGATCAGCGGTTTTCCGGTCCGGGCGCACAGCTCGATCAGGTCGAGATAGACAATCTCCGGCGAGGCGATCTTGTAAGCCGGCGCGTGCAGCCGTTCCAGCAGCTCGACAGCCGTCGGATCGAACGGGGCGGAGAACATCGTGATGCCGAGATTACGGGCATGGGTAAACAGCTCCGCATGCCAGTCCCAGGGGGTATGGGCCTCCTCATAAAGCTCGTAGAGCTTGCGGCCCTTCCAGAGCCCGTCCCTGATCAGGAATTCCGGGCCATCATGATCGATGGTGATGGTGTCCGCGCGATAGGTCTGGATCTTCACCGCATCGGCGCCCGCCGCCTTGGCGGCTTCGATCAGGGCGAGGGCGCGGCCGACATCGCCATTATGGTTGCCGGACAGCTCCGCCACGACATAGGGCGGGTGATCCGGGCCGACCGGGCGTCCGTTGATCTTGAAGGTGCTGGCCATGGTTCCCGTGACTTGGCGATGTGAAGTCGCCAGAATAGCTTTTTTTACCGGGGGATAGAAGGGATGGCCGAAAGGTGAGTCCGGGGATGCTGGCAATTCGGGCCGACGCCGACGGGCGGATCGGCCTCGGCCATGCCATGCGCTGCTTTGCGCTGGCCGAAACCTGGTGCGCACAGGGCGGTGAAGCGGTGTTTTTTTCCGGTGCGGCGTTGCCTGACCCGGTGCTGGCGAGGCTCGACGGTGCAGGTATCGAGCATCGGGTGCTTTCCGCGCCGGATAACGGCCCTGACTTTGCCGGAGCGGCGGCCGGGATCGGCGCGCGCTGGCTGATCATTGACGGTTCCTTCGCGACGTCCGGCTATCTCGATCTTGTTGGCAAAGCAGGCCTGCCGATCCTGTTGCTCGACGATGCGGCATCGGCGGAGCACTATCCCTGCGATCTGTTGCTGAACCAGAATGTGCAGGCATCGCCCGATAAATATACCGGGCGCACCGGAGCAAGGGTCCTGGCCGGACCCGGATATGCCCTGATCCGTGCCGATATGCGCCAGGCTGTGCCGCCCCGGACGATCCCGGAGCGGCCGCAGCGCATTCTTGTGCTGGTGGGAGGCGCGGACCCCGGCGGGCATCTTGAAATGCTGGCGCAGGCAGCGGCGCAGGCGCTGCTGAAAGCTGGTTTGGGAGACGGCCATGTCGATGCGGTGATCGGCCCGGCGAGCACCTGGCAACCGCCGGCGGATGCAGGTCCGATGATCGCCTATCATCGCGGCGTGAAGGATATGGGCGCCTTGATCGGCAAGGCGGATCTGGCGATTTCCTCTGCCGGCTCCACTGTGTGGGAGCTGTCCTTGCAGGGCACGCCGATGATCCTCGGCGCCAGTGTTCCTGTGGAAGAGCCGGTGGGCGCGGGAATGGCGGCCCGGGGAGCGGCGCTTTATCTCGGACGCTTTTCTGACTGCTTGCCAGAGCAACTGGTGGCGGAAATTGTCAGGCTGTTGCAAGATTCAGCCATGCGTCGAAAGCTCTCCGCCACCGCATCGGCTCTTGTCGACGGGCGCGGGGCGGAACGGGTGATCGACGCCATGCTGGGAATTGAGGCGGGGACGGGAATTCCGTGAAAACTGTTGTGATCATCCAGGCGCGCATGACCTCGACGCGCCTGCCCGGCAAGGTGCTGAAGGAAGTCCTCGGGAAACCGCTTCTCGGCTATCAGCTCGAACGTGTCGGTCGTTGCCGGACGGTGGATGAGATCGTCGTCGCCACCACGGTGAACGCGACGGACGATCCGGTGGCGGAGTTTGTCGAGGGCGAAGGACTGCGCGTCTGGCGCGGCTCGGAAGCGGACGTGCTGTCACGCTATGCCGAAGCGGCGGAAATGGCGGGCGCCGATCTCGTCGTGCGCCTGACCGCCGATTGCCCGCTGATCGACCCAGCACTGGTGGATCAGGTTGTCGAAACACTGCGGGACAGCAATCCGCCGCTCGATTACGTCTCCAACACCACCCCGCGCACGCTGCCCATGGGGCTCGACGCCGAGGGTATCCGGGGCACCGCCCTGATGGCGGCGCATCGCGAGGCCGAGGCCCGGCAGGAGAGGGAGCATGTCACGCCCTTCCTCTACAACAACAAGGACCGGTTCGCCTGCCATTACCTGCTGCACGAGCCGCCGATCACAGGGCATCGCTGGACGGTGGATCACCCGGAGGATTTCGAACTGGTCCGGCGCATTCTCGAAGCGCTTTATCCGGTGAACTCGGCCTTCACCTATCAGGATGTGCTGGCGCTGCTGGAGCAGTATCCGGACTGGCCGCTGATCAATCGCGGGGTTTATGAACGTCCCCAGCCTGTGAAAAATGACAGCGGCGCCTATCCCGATCAGGCCTGAGCCGCCGCCAAACCGGAGTAACCCGATGACGGACACCTACCGCACCGAGCAGGAAGCCTTCTGGGCCGGATCGTTCGGCAATGCCTATATCGACCGGAACCGGGACGCCGCCATCCTGGCCTCCCGCACGGCGATGTTCACCCGCATCCTGTCACGGGCGGGAAAAGTGGGCTCGGTGGTCGAGTTCGGCGCCAATATCGGCCTCAACATGCTGGCCCTCCGCACCCTGCTGCCGGAAGCGAAACTGTCGGCCATCGAGATCAACCCGGAAGCGGTGAAGATCCTTGAGACGCAGGAGCGGCTGAACGTCCATCACGGCTCGATCCTGGAGCCGCAGGTGGATGCGCCGCACGACCTCTCCTTCACGTCCGGTGTGCTCATCCATATCAATCCCGACGCACTGCCGAGCGTCTATGACAATCTCTACGCGGCCAGCGGGCGCTACATCGCGCTGTCGGAATATTACAACCCGGCCCCCGTCGCGATCCCCTATCGGGGGCATGACGACCGGCTGTTCAAACGGGATTTCGCCGGCGACCTGCTGGACCGGTTCCCGGACCTCAAACTGGTCGATTACGGGTTTTGCTATCACCGGGACCCGAATTTCCCGGCGGACGACATGACCTGGTTTTTGCTGGAGAAGAGGGTTTCTTGAAATGTAGTGCAATTTGCACTACATTTGGTGCAAAGGAGACAGCCATGCTGGACTTTGAAAGCAGCGATTCCGATAGCGAAAAACAGACCCGGACGACGCAGGTTCGTCACGGCGACAATCTCGGTGACTTGATCGCACGGGCCGCGTCGGCTCTTGCCGTGGATAAATCGGTTTTCCTGCGCGCGGCGATTGCCAAGGAAGCGAAGCGTGTTCTGGAGGCGGGCTCCCGCCACACTCTCACACCGGAAGACGCGGCTTTGTTCGCGGCTGCTCTCGATGCGCCGCCCGCGCCGACTCCCCGCGCTCTTGCCGCAGCCAAGGCCTACAAGCGCCGCGTCGTGCATGCCGACTGAAATCGGTGATCTCCGTATTGAGCTTTTCGATCCGGCACGGCACGACCGTGCCGGTTTTTCATGCGGGGTGGAGCGTCTCGACAATTTTCTGAAGCTCACGGCGAAGAAGCAGCAGAAGGACGATATGACGCGGGTCTATGTCGCGGTCGAGGATGGCGAGACGCGTGTGTTCGGATATCACGCGATCAATCTGGGTATGATGAATGCGGACCAACTCGCCAAGCGGCCACGCGGCGCGCCGGAACATGGCGAGCTGCCGATCCTGTTCCTCGGACAGGTCGCCGTAAGCGAGGCGGCGCAAGGTCAGGGGATCGGCTCGATCCTCATGCATCATGTTTTCCAGAAAGCTTGCGGAGTGGCTGAACAGGCTGGCTGCTACGCTGTGGTACTAGACGTGATGTCCGATGGCGGTGAGGAGGCATTCCGGCGCCGGTGTCACTGGTACGGGGAGTTCGGCTTTCAGCCTTTTGCAATCAATCCAGCACGGATGTTCATGACCATGAAGCAGGTCCGTACTCTGGTGGCTTGAAATATGCTCCTTCAAAGAGGGAAACCTTACGCAATCCCAGTATCCGCAGTTAGGCTGTCCGCTACCTCAAAAGAGATCAAAGAATGACGATCACAAATCAGGATGAACTGGACGGGCTGAAGGAGATCGGCCGGATTGTCGCCAATACCATGCGGGACATGGCAAAGGCGATGGAGCCCGGCATGACGACGCGGGAGCTGGATGAGATCGGCCGTGCCTTGCTGGAGCGCGAAGGGGCCGTTTCAGCGCCGCAATCCAGTTATGATTTTCCGGGGGCGACCTGCATCAGTGTGAATGAGGAAATCGCCCATGGCATCCCGGGCGGCAGGGTGATTGGGGCAGGCGATCTGGTTAATATCGATGTCTCGGCTTCGAAGAACGGCTATTTCGCCGATACGGGCGCGACATATCGCGTTGCTCCTGTTCTTCCTTCGCTGGATCGCCTTTGCCGTGATGGAAAGCGTGCCACGCAGATCGGGATTGCCCAAGTTTCTAGCAACAAGCCTCTGGCGGGTATCGGAAATGCAATTGGGCGTTTTGCCGAGAAGCGGGGGTATACGTTGATCCGGAATCTTGCCAGCCATGGCGTCGGCCGGTCGTTGCATGAATATCCCGGTGAAATCGCGACATGGCCCACGCGTCACGATAAGCGCCGCATCAACAAAGGGCTCGTGCTGACTGTTGAGCCGTTCTTGTCTACCGGCGGCCACTGGGCCGCCGATGGAGATGACGGCTGGACGCTTTATAGCGATCCGCGCGCACCTGTTGTTCAGTATGAACACACCGTCGTTGCGACGGACCGGGGGGCACTTGTTGTCACCTTACCTGGATAAGGCGAAATGAAAACGGCCCCTCGAAAGGGGCCGTTTCTCGCATGTTATGATGCGAAATTATTCCGCCGCCTCAATCCGAACCTCGGAACTCGGTGCTGACGCCTGACCGTTGATGATCAGCTTGCCGTCTTCCGCTGTCACCTTCACATGGCTGCCATCGAGGATGGAGCCTTCCAGGATCTGGTTGGCCAGCGGATTCTGCAGCGAGCGCTGGATTACTCTTTTCAGCGGCCGGGCGCCATAGACCGGGTCGTAACCCGTGTCGGCGAGCCAGCGCAGGGCGGCCTCGTCGAGG
>TARA_R110002012_G_scaffold40871_2_pt1 | contig 13375 bp, 27 predicted proteins | sample TARA_R110002012 | Tara Oceans TARA_R110002012 (sample SAMEA4396515) | marine metagenome | biome: Westerlies Biome; feature: [DCM] deep chlorophyll maximum layer (ENVO:01000326); material: water (ENVO:00002006), including particulate matter (ENVO:01000060) such as... | depth 40 m
ATGAAGAAGAGCTTGCTCTTCTCGTGTACGAAGAGGACTTCCGTCAACCCGAGCTAGCAAAATTCCTCGTGTCCGCGAAGAGACGCGAAGAGCAGATTTGGGAAGAAGAAGAGTTCCTCGCGCAAAACCGCGCGGTAATTACGCCCGCAGTTTACGACTTCGAGGCTGAACTTCAGAGACGCGAAGAGTCAGACCTACCGAACCCGCAAGACCACGCGATGAAAACCGCGCTGTCTCAGGGCTTCACCATCGACGAATCATCCGACGGTAACACGCGTTGGAATCACCTCAACGCGTAGACTGTAGCCGACAGGATACACAACCAACCCTAGACGGTCTATCCCTTTGGGATAGCTAGGTTCGAGTCCTAGCTAGGGTTCAATTCGCCCTATCCCTTTAGGGATAAACCGACCAAAATACCTTGGGAATGGTACGCGAAGGACAACACCCTAGGGAGTAGGTAGGGAGTAGTTTTTAACTACACCCTAAACACCCAAAAATGCTAGAACGTCCTATAATGACGGCATAGAACACCCTAGCACAAATAAAAACCATAGCCGTCGAAATGGAGTAAACACCATGAAAGACTTTTCAACACCCCACATCACACCCTGCTACTATACCAACGACATAGTAGTTGCTGTAGAAATCACCGAGGATGATTTCACTTTTACAAGAAATCTCGTCGGCTTTTCAAAGGACGATGTAACTAGGGATGAGGTTAAAGCAAGGCTTAGTATCGACCTACTAAACCAAATTGCCGAGAAAAATTGGGTTTCTCACTACCATGAAGGCCACTACTACACCGACATGGAAAATAGACTCTTTATAGAGTCTTTTGCCGGATGGAAAGCTGATGCTTTCGAACTAGAGGATGCTTTGATTTCATTCGACGGCTTGAAGTGGAGAATCTCTAACGACGAAGGACAAGAAATTGTCCTTGATGATTGGAGTAAAGACCGACCATTTTTAAGATGGGTTCATAATTCAAATCAACCATTTAGCGTATAAAACGCTAATCAACTAGCAACAGGTAAGGTTTCTAGCTTTGAAACACTAGTGAAAAAGCTAGTAACCTTAACCAAACAGGAGACAAAATGGAACATATGATAATCGACATATTGAAGAGAGTAATAGCTAGCTGTGAAAAGTTGGTAGAGTTTTACTCTACACTTCAAAACATAAAAGAAAATCCATCAGATACCAAGTGTAATTGCGGTGATGATAATCACTGCAAATCCCTCGGTCAAAAGATGGCAGAAACAGAAATAACCGCTGAAATAAAAGTATTAAAGAAAAGCTTTAATCTTTTATTTGGCACTATGGAGACAAAATGAACATAAAACAACAGATAAAAGATGCATTATTACTCACCTCCGGTGAAATGACAGATTGGGGTTATCAGCTATGGAGCAATTTCATGTATGGAAACTTTAGCGAAACAGACTACCTAGACTGTCTAGAAATGAGGAACGCGAACAATAGAAAACAAAGAGCTTTTGTTATCAATAACTACACAAGGCTTTTAGCTTTTGAGTTTGATTGTTCCTATGGACACGCTCAAAAAACTATAGTTAGCCTTTTTTCAAAAGAAAAGCTAGAATCAATAACCAGTCAGTTTATTAATGACATAAATAAAATGGAGAGTTAACGTGAAAATAATAGAAAAAATAATCGAGGTTTTATCCTCGGACGCGTTTGGCAATTTTATAATTGCCTTTGCTTTAATCGGCCTAGCATTACAAATACTACGGGCCATGCTTTAATATTATTTCTAGCTTTTCAGCTTTTTATGAAAAAGCTAGAAATAATAAAACAATTAACCAATCGCCGAAATCGGCAGAAGGAAAACCATGTATAACAGAAACGAACTCGATTCAATGGCTCATGGCAGAGTCAAAAAGCTAGCCATTGCTAAAGCAAAACAGCGAGGTGAAAAATCTAGTTGGATACAAACAACCGCCAAGGGTCAATTAATTGACTACATACTAGACGGTAGGCTACCAAAAGAAAGCCCACCTCCGACACCTAGCCCAAAGCCAACCCCGACACCCAGCCCGCAGCCCGCTAGCACAGGAAGTTTAGAGGATATGCTAGCCGACAAGGTAGCAGAAAAGCTAGGTGACGACATATACAACAGAACCGAAAAAATACAGGGAGACCTTATCGAGGCTTTCAGCGAACAGACCGACGAACTGTCAAAGAAAGTAGATAAGAAAATCAACTCGCTACAACGCCCTGTAACAGTTTACATCGACGATGTTAAAGTTGATAACGTACCGGGTCTTAAACATAAGCAGTTTCCATTTGTGCTAGAATGTTTGAAACTCTTCAAAAGAGTTTGGCTTTGTGGCCCGAGTGGTACAGGAAAGTCATACCTTGTCGAACAATGTGCTAGGGCATTAGGATTTTCCACCGACCAAGGAAACTACGAGTACCTCAAAGGCTCGGCGGGTGTGACAGAGTCACATATGACCGGCAGAATGACATTCGACGGAACTTTCATAGATGGCTCAGTATCTAGGTCTTTTCGCGAAGGTAGCTTCCTATGTCTCGATGAATTTGACGGTTTCGACTCCAATGCGGGATTGGTATTCAATAGCGTTTTTGACAACCAAGGCGTGCTAGCAACTCCAAATGACAAGGACAATCCTTTCGTCACAAAGGATAAAAACTTTCATGTAGCTATAGCAAGTAATACATGGGGTGACGGTAACGACTTCGATTATGCCGGAAGAGGACAACTAGATGGAGCGACACTAGATAGAATGCAATCTGTCAAAGTTTATGTCGATTACGATAAAAACGTTGAAAGAGCGCTAGCGGGGGCCGAGTACGGTAATATGGCAGAGGCATTTTGGAGTCTTCGTGAAAAATGCAATAAAAACCATGTACGTAGAATTATTAGTACACGACTTTTTATTGACGGTCAAAAATGGATGCTAGCAGGCAAATCGGTTGCCAAGTTACTAGACATCATAACAACAGGTTGGACAAAAGAAGAACTTGATAAGGTCAACATCAGAGAAATAAAAAGGGAGTACAAATAATGTCGAATATTTACAATAACATACTCGAACCAAAAATAATCAATGACAAAAACGAGGGTATTCATGCGGTTATTCATATGCCTGACATGAGAACCATGCTTGATTGCATATACCAAACAAAATCTTTTTGGGATAGGAACGGCGAAGAAGGTACCGAGAGAGAGTCTTGGACATACGGAACCAACGTTGTTGGTAGGGAGAACCTAAAGCGAGCATTGACCATAGGTCAAACATCGGACAAGGTCATGCAGTTGTATCAAAAAATGCGCTCTGAAATCGAAATGGATTCTAGAATATCTAAATTTACAGGAAAGGGTTTGTCTTGTAAACGTAAGCGTGTAATCAGAGATGACGGTGACGATTTAAGCATGTCTAGGCTTATGGGGGGGCAAGACCAATATTGGGCAACTACAATGCGTAACTCACAACGTGCCAATGTTCGTATTGGTATGAACATGGCAATATCTTGGCAACACAAAGAAAAAGATTTTGCTAGGTTAGGAGCCACGCTAGCACTGATTAGTGACGTCCTGACTAAAATGGGTTATGCGGTAGAGGTCATAGCATACAATTTTGTTAAATACAACGGCGAGAACAATTGGAAACATTTCGGAATGTCCATACCAATTAAAATGCCTAACGAACCATTGGATATTCACAGGCTCATGAGTGCGGGTCTTTCGGGGCTGTTCAGAGATTATTGCTTTGGCCTAATGGATACAAAATACGATTTTTACAGTGGCATGGGTTGGCAGTGTGAAACCACAGATGCATACAAGCAAGAACTTGATTTACTACATGTAGTAGAACAAAGGTTTTGCAAAACCACTGAGGATGCAGTTGACGGTCTAGTCGGTACGCTAGAAAAACTTGCTAATAGGCCAACATGGTTCAAAGGTTAATTAATTATTGTTTATAGCTTTATAAAAACAATAATTAATAAAAGGAGTCAGATTTCAAACATCTTATGTTCGACGAAGAAGTGGTTAAAAATTTAGAAAAAATGATACCGCTTATTAAAAGTATGAAAACATCTTTTGACCATGTGCGCGGAGACGTAGAGGCGCGTGAGATTATGATTGACACTTTGTACCGAGCAATACAAATAATAAAAACAAAGGAAAATGAATGAATATATTTGCATTACACAACTGTCCAATTGAATCTGCAAAGATTCAACACGATAAACATGTTGTAAAAATGATTTTAGAATCTGCTCAAATGCTATGTTCTGTATTTGATAACGAAAAATATAATGACATACCATATAAAAGAACTCATTATAATCACCCATGCACCGTTTGGACTCGCACAGACTTAAATAATTTTTATTGGCTAGTTAATCATGCGCTAGCACTTTGCAATGAATATACTCACAGATTCAATAAAACCCATAAATCTCAAGCAGTTATAGATTGGTGTCTTGAAAATTCCGACAGGCTTAATATTCCGCAACAAAAAATAACTGATTTTGCCCAAGCAATGCCCGACGAATACAAACACGAAAGCGACCATACCCAAGCTTACATGAGTTATTACATAGCAACTAAAATAAAAAACAAACCAAAATGGACAAACCGAAATGTTCCACATGTTTTTAAACAACATATTATATAATTATTGTTTGTTTTTTTGTGAAAACAATAATTATATAAATAAAAGGAGTCGCAGTGAAGGATTTTAAGAAAATTTACAAGCTAATTGAGGAAATTGATAGCGAATCTATAGAAGGTTTGCATGACATAATGTGTGTTGTTTCTAATGTTATTCTTTTTGCTATAACACGATTTTTTAAAGACATACCGCTTGATGTAATCGACCCTAAAGCAAGGATAAAGTTTGCTAGCGAAATTGTTTCTGACATCAACAAGGTTATTGTACCCTTGCATAAAATGATTGACGGAATTGACAAGGACGATGATAGATACGACTTTAACGGAACTGAGTTTGCAAGAGAGTTAATGGCAATAACTGAAGACCTAGAACTGCACGTTAAAACAACGTATAAAAATGGCGGTAGGCAAATCGAGGCGTCCGTAGGTAAGGCAATTGAAATTGACGAAAGTGAACTTGATGAAGAAATGAAAGAAAATCTTAAAAAGATGATGCTAGCAACAGAGGTTGCAAAAGCATAAACATAAACCAAACACAGGAGTAATAACATGGTACTACATGAAATCCCACTAACCGATACAACCAAAATCCTTATTACCAAGGATACAATTAACGAAAAAACCTTTGGACAAGTCCGCATATGGACAAAAATCAAAGACAACGACGATTATATACCGACAAAAAAAGGCATTGCATTTGATTTGTCAAAGACAGGTGAAATCGTTCAAGGACTCTTGACTCTCGAAGACCAAGAAGAAGTCAAAGCCTAGGCACTCCGCAAGCCACACAGAGGGGCGGTTTCATGGTTCTCCGCCCCTCTATCAGGAACAATAGCAATAGGCAAAGATGCACTCACAGCATTTTAAAAAGGATTAAAAAATGGGAAATATCACAGAAACAAGCGTATTTGAAAAGCTAGCAAAACAGCAGGAGGAAGAAATGGAAAATGATGAAATGAATTTAATTACAAGTCAAAGAGACTTGATAAATATCATTGAAAATCGTGGATACAGTTACGGATTACGACATTTAAATATTTATGCCGACGATTTTAAAAATTCAAGCACATGGCAAGAAGTATTACAATGCCTAAGTGTTGATGATTGTTATGGCGTTACTTTAGCAGTTGTAGGAATTAAAGAAGAATTGGAGGAAAAATAATGAAAAATAGATATATAGTAATTGCTAATAATATGTTGCTTAATAAGAAAATTACTAGCGTAAAATACATGTCAAGTAACGAAGCTGATGAATTTGGTTGGGATAAGCGCCCAATTATAATAACATTAGATGATGGTACAGAAATATACCCACAAACAGATGAAGAGGGTAATAACGGCAGCGCGCTAGCACTTTATAATCACGATAAGGATGGTCAATCCTTTTATAGTGTAATGCCCGCTCTTTCCCTTGGTATACGAATAGATTATAAAATAGAAGTCTTTACCGACAAGGAACCCTCTCTAGAAACTCTTCAGGGTGTTGTCGGTGGCTATATTCAGGTAGTAACATCGAAAGATGGGAAGTCGGACATAATAATGGATGAAGATGGTAAAAATAAAGGCAAAGGCATAAATCGTCTTGCCACTGAAATGTGGCTAGGTAAAGATAGAACTAAGTGGGGCGATGTAATAGTGGGTGACGTTGCCGTATGCACGAAAAAAGCTAGACTAAAATAAAATACAAATAGAAAGGGGAGTTAGCACCCTCCCCTTTCCGTCACCATACTAACTCGGAGACAAACCCTTGTTAGGTATTTTTAATATACAAAAAATAAAAGTTATTTAACTAAGGCTTTTTTAATGTCATTTAAGGTTGGATATATTTTATTATCCGCGTCTTTTTTAGATAATATAAATTTTTCTGATTCTCTTTTTTCTTTCATCCAATCTTTTTCTTTATCCATGACACCCAACGGTGAAAATTTATAACTAATATTAGCGGGAACGTCGTTCCAATGTCTTAATTCTAGTGCTAGCTTTTCTATTTCTTTAAAAGACTTCCCCTTTCCAATTTTACCCGAACGAGCAAACTTGCATAATTGTATTATTCCGTCTGTTATTTGATATACTTTACTTACGCTATTTTTTAAATGTGCGCCTAAATGGTCTCTCTGTTCCTGATAGTCTTTCTTAAGCATCGTCTAACTTCTTTTCTATTCTATGGACTCTCCATAGAAGGCTAAGGTTAAGTGCTAGCATCATCAACATAGTAAATTCCCAATAGGGAAAATATTCTGTGCTAAATAAAGCCTCCCAATAATATCTCATATTATCTCCTTTTTGATAATTTCTTTTATTGATTTATTAATTACGGAAAATATCATGGTAATCCCAAATATCGCAATTACCCACAAAACGGCTCCCAATCCCAATATAAATATATTGGCTATCCATTCTGCTATATTAAATATCAACATAAATCCTCCTTTTTAATTATAGGCGCCCATACGGAGTTTGCTGATGCGGAGCAATAAAAGGAAGGATATTTAGTTGTGGGTATCCTACCGAGCATGAGCGCCTTGACGTTTTAAACAAATTATACAAGTTTCCCTTTTTCTTTTGTATGTTGGAAAATCCTCGTAGTGAGCTAAACTTTTTATATTCCCATTGTATTCCCAACATTTATTGCAATTTTCACAATATTTAATGTTATTGTCTGCTCTTTTTCCATCATACGACTTTCTATTTCTTTTAATTCTAGGAACGCGTTTCATCAATCTTTTTTATTATTCTTTTCAAAAAGATGGACTTATATGTATCCAATACAAAGGGCCAACCTCGCATGTACACTAACGCGCTCCCATAGAATTAAGCATATTACTAAAAGCTTTTTGAAATTCTTGTTTTTCGTTCTCGTCTGGCTTTTCTGGTGTGCTAGCTTTTTCTTCGCTGCTGGTCGCTGCATTCTTTTTTCCAGCGTCGAGAGAAATCTGAGTTAGCACAGATTTTTTTGATTCATATATTCCGTCGCCACATTCACACAGCCTGTCGTTTACGCTAAGTTCTTCTTTTGTTGTCTTTTCAGATTTACACTCTATACACATATAATCATATTTTTTTGTTACTGTTAAATTTTTTATGACCTTAGAGCTACTAATAAGCTCATCGTCATATCTTTCTTGATTGAGCCAAGTGCTAGCCATCGGTATAAACTCAGACTCCGTACCCGCGCTTTTCCATTGTTTAATGTAAGACTTTAACCCTTCTAATATTATTTCTTTTTTAATACCACTTTTTCGTAGTGAAAGATACTTGTCCTTTGCTCTTTTCTTATTATCTCTTCTAGGATATAGTGACCAAAATTCATTTTCAAATTCTTCACTATAAAGCTTTACTTTAGTATTACTTCTACTTTTACTTCTAACTTCTACTTCTTTATTGGATGGCTCAGCTATAGCCTTGCCATTCCAACGTACTTTTGCGCCTTTTTTTCCGTTATTAGACATGCGCTCTCTATAACTAATCATATTATTTCTCTCAGATTCGAGCCTTCTATTGTATATGCGACCATTATCTTCATAAAAACAATGCTTTATAGCATCCCAATCCTCTTCAAAATTTGTGTGTTGTCGACATAGTATTTGTAAGCTTTGAATATTTGAAGGCAAACTACCTTCAATCCACTCCATAGCAAGTAATGTTATGTATATTCCTCTTTGTGCCATTGTCATCATTTGCACGTTTAGGTCTGATAAAAAATCACTCGCATAAAATTGAAAAGCGGGTGCTTTACTTATTTTCTTTGGCATCTTTTACTCCTGTGTTTATATTTTCTTTTTTTATTGCAAAATATTCACGTTTAGGAAATTTTCTTAAAATATATACCACATCGTCATTTATGGCAGATATGTTTCCTGTAACTAATATTTCTTCTTCTTTAAAATTTAAAGTTTTTCCTGTGATTTGTTGCCCTACGCTTAAATTTCTAAAGTCTTCGGATGTCATTTTCTATCTCATTTACCCTTTCTCTATACAAGTCTCTTTCCTCATCTATTTTTTCTTGGCCCGAATCTCTATATTCTTCATCATCTGCTATTAAATTTAAAAAGTCTTCATACGGAAGAATAGCATATATTTGACCCCTATCTTCCTTTACTACCTGTAAATCAACAACGCTAGAATCAGGTTTAATCCAATTAGCTATGTTTTTCCTTACCTTGCATTGGACTCTCCAATCTTTATCAGGCGTCTTTAGCAAAACATCTACTTCTTCTGAATGTCCAAGAGATAATCCATTGCTTGCATACGCTCTTTGTGAATCTATGTCATATTCTTTTGCAATATTAGTAACCTCTCTTTCAAATCTGTTACCTTTTTGTTTACTTCTACTAGGCATAAAGCCTCCTTATTAAAAGGGCGAGGAGAAAAATGGAAGGATAATCCCCGCCCTCTTTTGTTCCTAGGAAATTATCTAAGCGTAAGTTCGTAATTTGAACCAACATCTACAACATTTTCATATGTGTATTTAGCAAAAGTAGAAACCTTTCCTGTTTTAACATTTTTATGTGTCATCATAGTTTTCCCTATCCTATGACCCTCGTTCCTTAATCTGTGAACAATGTCAGCTAGTCTCGTTATTCCAAACTCCTGTATTGCAAACCAAGATGTTATTCGTTTATTTTTTCTTAAATAATCAAGCACAACATCTTTTTGGGTTGTTTTTTTAGAAAGGTAAGTCATCGTCGCTCTCCTCAACCTTAAGTTCCAATTCTACTGTTTCATTCGGATTTTTTTCATTTATCATTTCGTCGCTTTTTGAGCTAGAATTAGCTTCCGCTGCAACCTGCTGTTTTGCGCTAGCATCTTCGGTCATTCGAGCAACAAGTTCCGCGTTAGCCATGGTTCTCCAATTGGCATTATCGCTCTTTTCAATAATCCAACCTATGTAATCTTCGGGTACATCTTTCCAAGGGGTTCCCTTGTATTTACCAAAGGGTATTCCGGAACTCCTTGACTGTTCGTTCCACTCGTCTGATATTTCTTGTACACTCTGACTTGGCTCTTTACTCATAGACGGAGTAAGTACAACCGTTTTATGGTCTCTGTTATCCATGTTATCGGCATCCTCAGTGTCGTCAATTGCAAATAACCCATTAAGAGCATATTTTCTAGCATATGATGAAGTAGCGCCTGTTATTTGACTATCATCCATTCCTTTTTTCTGAACAGATTCTCTAGCCCAGCCTGTAGTAGATACGGAATCGTTTCCGTCGCTCAGCTTAGCCGTTGCTTTAATGTAATTAAAATCATTTACACATACTATTTCGTCGCTAACGGTAATAGAACAACCGCTTTCTTTTAATATTGGCTTTAATCCCTCAAATATATCAGCAAGATTTCTGTAGTTATATTTGCCAAAGTCGTTTCTATGTCCTTTACCAACCTTTAGTTTGGCTTGGATAAGGTTTAGCTTTTCGTTTATTTTCATTTTGTCTCCTCGTGCTTGTTTGTTTTGTATGAAAAAGTTGTTTCTTTTGTTTCTTTGTAGTCCATTGGCGCGTCTGCTGTTTTTTTAATATATTCTATAATTTTTTTCTTATCAGGTTTTTCTGTTACTCTTGTAGGTATATTATTTTCATATGAAAACTTTATAAGAGAGTCGTCGTCGCCAAAATCTCTCGATGTTCTAGTTGTCATTTTCAAAGTTCCATTTGGAAAACCTAAAGACTTTCTACCATTCATGTCAAATTGTCCTTGCATATAGCTATCTAACAAACTTTTCCTGTAAGATATTTTGCTATTTATTGATTCAATTTTTCTATTGTAAAATTCTATAGATTCTGTTTGGCTATGCTTAGCTCTTTCAATTTCATCTTCAAGGCTTGATATTTTCCAAAGTATTCTGTCCACATGGATGTCAATATCTTCTTTAAAATCTTCGCCATGAAGCTCTTCTAGTGTTTTGTTCTTATCCATTTTTACTTTTTCCCTCTATTTTGTCCAATCTTTTTTCAATGTCGTAAAGATTTTTTATAATATGAAGTAATATTTTAGGCAAAGATGTAAATCCATCTGCCATAGAGGTGGTCATTTTAACCATTTCATCATATATTGTTTCTGTTTTCATGTTGGTTGTCTCCTTTTAGCGCTAATTTAAAACTGTCTTTTTGTGGTTTTAGGTGATAGCATTTAAATCCAAGATTTTCAGCCATTCTATAAACTTTTATATAAAAATCATTTATATCTTTTTCTGTAGTTTTTTCTGTGCGCTCTATTCTAAGCTTAAGGGTTTTATTTGATTGCATTTTGAGAACTCCTAATAACAACTTGATTAAAGTAACCGCATTTACTTGTATTTGCTATGCAATCTTTACCCGCAAAATCTTTATCTATTTTTACAATTAGCTTTCCTTGTTCCCTTGAGAACATAGCGCCTAAACATTTACCGCTATTATAATTAGCACATTCTTTTCTTGCTAGTGACTCTTGTTGTTTCATTGCATCCTTTTAATTATTAGTTCTTTCACTAAAGTTCAAGAACTAATAATTAAAGGGTTGCTATTGGTTCGTATTCTGTTCCCGAAAGAAACCGTATTAATTCTTTTCTCATTATAATAAAATTTCTTCCGTTTGGCTTGCTTGCCTTTAGTTTACCGCTTTTAATATAACTTCGTACGGTTCCTTTGCTTAAATGTAGTTCATAGGCAACTTGAGAAACTGTTAAAAAATCTTGCAATTAAAACTCCTTTAAAAATTTTGCCTTGCGTCTGACATCAAGACAGTACAGGAGCCAGATAAATGCTAACGAGTTCTATTTTAAAATTAAAAGTTGTTTTTTTAAATAGTAAATGCTATTTATCAGCCTGTAGACAAGGCAAATTATATTTATAATATTTTGTACTGTTTATATACGTTTGTGTATTGTTAGTACAAATTAAAGCGTTTAAAGTGTGGAACCTAGCGTTTTATTTTTTATTTCTTTTCCATTTTAAATAGTCAGATGCCTCATAAGGATTAAAAATAGTAGTAATTAATCTATTGTCGTCGTCATCATACTGGGGGTCAATAATGGTTACTGGGGCATTAAATATATTTTTATCGTCAAGTCCAAGTTTTTCTGCGTAATTATCTATAATTTTAAAGCTAGCAACTTGCAACGCATGAGAAATTAGCCCAGATGCGGGGTCTTTTAAAACCTGATACCCTGAAACGTGAGTATGTCCGCATGTTAAAATGTGGTCTTTCCATCCCATTTGCGCTGCTTTTGCAACGCCATGAGCAGAGTTCCACATACTGTTTCCTTTAAATGTATGTCTGCAATTAGCCCTAATTTCTTTCCCATTTGGAAATCTTAAGTTTATTCTAGCACCCCATTTCTCATAAATGCCTTTATGGTCGCGCATTATAAAATCTAGGGGGTCACCATCACCTGACCAAACATCGTGGTTTCCTGCTATTAAATACAGCCAATTAACGCTATTTACAAAATGCTCTGTAAGTCTCCAAGACTCTTTAGCTGTAACTGATTGTTGTCCATGTAAAAAAGCAAGTCTACCTATCCAATTATTTTGAACATCACCTAAATTACCCGCAAACATTCCATCTGTTTTATTTATTAAATTACATAAAGAATATATTTCAGCAATATTTGTTCCGTCATCGTCAATATGCGGGTCTCCAAAATGACAAATACCTATTGGCCCATCTATTTTTATATCTAAATTTAATAACCGCCTTGATTCTCTTCCTTTTATTTTTACAGAATATTTTTTCTTACGATGTTCTATTAATTCATCAATAGGAATATAATCAGGGTCAACATTTTCTTTTACAAAGCTAGATTCTTCTAATACGCTTGGATTAACAGTTCTTTTTCCACAGGAATTACACATCCATTGTTGTCTTTTAGATTTAGCTCTATATAAATAACCATGTTTTCTAATAGACCTACTGCCACAATATTTACACCCAATTACGTTTCCGTCAACGTCTTGGACAATAGGATTATCCATATTTCATAACTAGCTCTTTAAAGTGTTTAACGGTGCCAGCTCCTTTTGCGCTATTATAAAATTGTTTCCAATATTTCGCTTGTTCATCTAACGTTTTAGGCATTTTTTTTGGCACTCTCCAATAATGCAACCTACAAACAACAATGCCGGCTATTAAATTTGTAGTAAGTATTTCTCTCCATTTACTTTCATCTGGATTCGTAAAATAGCTCCAATCTAAATAGCAAATTTCTGCAACTTTTCTTAATAAAGGTTCTCTGTATTTTAAATAATCATTGCATAAAGAAACAGCTACCCAAGGTTCACATTGCCAATGACCCCTAGCAATATTGTCGCCACCTTTTTGCATTATATATTGATATTTAGATTCAACCAATCCAGTTCTATAAACTAGCATTTGAGCATCGTGACTAGCATACTTAGAACCCATTTTTTCAAGAGTATCTTTAATAACTGTTAGCATTTGCATTGAATCAATCATTATTTACCTTTGAATACACCTTCAATTATATCAGTAACAACATCAACAACTTTTTCAAAGAATATTTGTTCTTTTTCTTCAGAAACCCATGGAATATCAATTCTTTTGTTAATTGCAGTAGCAATTTTTTCTGCCATCTCATCTGATGCTAAATGTTCCATCGCTTGTTCTTGCATTTTTTCTGCTTGTTCTTCAGCTAGCTTAACCAACATTGATTTAATATCCATCTTATTTTCCTTTTTTTATGTTTATTGCTAATAAAACAATAGACAACAA
>TARA_R110002012_G_scaffold77584_3_pt1 | contig 13374 bp, 9 predicted proteins | sample TARA_R110002012 | Tara Oceans TARA_R110002012 (sample SAMEA4396515) | marine metagenome | biome: Westerlies Biome; feature: [DCM] deep chlorophyll maximum layer (ENVO:01000326); material: water (ENVO:00002006), including particulate matter (ENVO:01000060) such as... | depth 40 m
GATCAAGAAAATCTTGGACTATTTGCATACACAGGAGCTAATTTAAAAGGTCTAAGAGACAAAATCAATAATGACACTGGACTAAATACTAGATTCAGTTCTTCAATTAATGCTACTTTTGATGTATTAGCTATTTCGGGGGCAAATGCCTCAACAACACTTAATGGATTTGTTATAGAAACAGGCTCTCTTCAACAATTAACATTAGCAGCTAGTGGAACATTAAAAAACCTAGGTACTATAGGAGGAGGAATCGTAACCACTACGGCTACTAACACAGATAGTAATATATCATTTACTTTAAAAACTATAGGTCAAGGTATTAAATTCAATAATGCACTTGATTCAAACCCTGACAACATATCATTATTTAGTGATGGAGCTTTAAAGACAGGCTCCGAAGATAATGTTAGGTGGCAAATTTCCAATATTAATAATAGTCAAGGAACATTCACTCTTATTATTAGAAGAGGCGATGATACCACTAGAAGTAAACTTCAATTAGAAACATTTACTAATGTAACACTTGATCCTAAATCAGATAGCTATATAGAAAGAGTAATAGGTAATCAATTTTTAAGTGTAGATACTAATACAGACCCAAAACAACCACTTATAAAATTAAATGGTGACCATCCAAACAGATCTAGATATGTGTATGTTCATAGTGTACAAAAACAAACTCCAGACTACTTTAATAAAGATGGTTCTGTAAACATTGCCACAAATGGCAACTCATATTCATCATCACTTCCTCTACCGACCTCAGGAGCATTTGCCGGAGCTACAGGTGATATAATCACTTCTGAAGCTGGAAAATATTTTGAAAACATAGGCCCTGATGCAACAGCAAACATTCAAGGATTATCAGAAGCAGATTATGATACAGCAATTAAGCTCTTGAAAAACACAGATGATTTTAGGTTTAACCTAATTACAGCACCGGGTGTAAATTATAAAGATCACTCTAGCACATTTAATAAATTCGTAGAATTAGTTGAAGATAGAGGAGATTCATTCTTTATTGGCGATTTAGTAGGTCATGGTGAAACATTAAGTACTGTCACTTTACAAACAGACAACTTAAACACTAGTTTTGCAGGTAGTTACTGGCCATGGGTTAAAGTAAGAAGCTCGGAGCTAAGTAGAGATGTATTTACACCAGCATCTACAGTAATGCCAGGTGTGTATGCATTTAATGATAGAGTAGCAGCTCCTTGGTTTGCACCCGCTGGTTTAAATAGAGGTGGATTAAACGTATCTAGAGCAGAAGTAAAATTAACTTCAGGAATGCGTGATTCTTTATATGATTCTAGAGTAAATCCAATTGCAACATTCCCAAGAAATGGTGTAGTAGCATTTGGGCAAAAAACATTACAAAAACAAGCAAGTGCACTCGACCGCATTAATGTAAGAAGGTTATTAATTAATCTAAAGAATTTTATAGGTGATACTTCTAAAAATTTAGTTTTTGAACAAAATACCTCTAATACAAGAAATAGATTCTTAAATGTAGTTAACCCTTTCTTAGAAAGTGTCCAACAAAGACAAGGTCTATTTGCCTTTAGAGTTGTAATGGATGAATCTAACAATACACCAGATGTTATAGATCGCAATCAATTAATTGGTCAAGTATTATTACAACCAACTAAAACAGCAGAATTTATAATCCTAGATTTTACCATATTACCAACTGGTGCAACTTTTGGAGAGTAATATATGTATAACAAACAAATAGACAAATAACACACATAATGGCAATATTAAGTTCACAAGAAATGTTCTATCAAGCTTACGAACCTAAGCTTCAGAATAGATTTTTATTTCAAATCGACGGTATTCCTGCATATTTAGTAAAATCTGCAGACAGACCAAAATACGTAAATGAAGTTGTTGTATTAGATCACATCAACAAGAAAAGGAAAGTTAAAGGAAAGTCAGATTGGGAAAATATCAATGCAACTCTTTATGATCCTGTAACCCCTTCAGGGGGTCAAGCGGTTATGGAATGGATCCGTTTATCCCATGAGTCAGTAACAGGTAGAGATGGTTACTCTGATTTTTATAAAAAAGAAGTTAGATTCCATACTTTAGGACCTGTAGGTGATGTTGTAGAAGAATGGGTATTAAAGGGGGCTTTTGTAGCAAATGCTTCATTTGGCACAGGTGATTGGACTAGCTCTTCCCCAATGGAAATTTCATTAACCATTGCAATGGATTATGCAGTATTAAATTACTAATATTATTATGAATAAGGCAAAACTATTGGTATGATATGTAAAGAGAGGTTGCAAACTCTTGAGGAGGTCCCACCCATTTTTTGGAATAAAGAAAGTCCTCACACCTTATTTCATAATTAAAACAGAAAAGGATTGCTTATGCGATCCTTTTTTTTTCTACATATGTATATGCAAACATATAAAAGTTATGAAAGAAAACCAATCAACATTCCCTACAGAAGAAGTATCTCTTCCTTCAAAAGGGTTAATTTACCCAACAGATAACCCATTATCTAAGGGAGTAGTAGAAATGAAATATATGACTGCTAAAGAAGAGGATATTTTAACAAATGAAGCATATATTAAAACGGGCACAGTAATAGATAGATTATTAAAATCACTAATTATGACTCCTATTAATTATGGTGACTTAATTATTGGTGATAAAAATGCACTACTTATAGCTGCTAGAGTATTAGGGTATGGTAAAGATTATAGTGTAAAATTTAATAGTAATAATGGAGAAGAAATAACCCATACTATTGACCTAACCGAACTAGAAGATAAAGAACTAGAAAAGGACCACCTTCTAAAATCAAACCATAATGAATTTTCTTTTACTCTACCAGTTTTAAAAAAAGAAATTACTTTTAAACTTCTTACCCATGATGATGAGAAAAAAGTAGAAAGTGAATTAAAAGGACTTAAAAAAGCTAAAGCAGAATATGGGGAATTAAGTACTAGATTAAAACACATCATACAGTCTATTGATGGTAGTTATGATAGTAAATCAATAAGAGATTTTGTAAGTAACCAATTACTTGCTAGAGATAGCAGAGCGTTCCGTGAATATGTTCGTAAAGTACAACCAGATGTTAATTTAACATTTGATTATGAAGATGAATTTACAGGAGAAATAAAGAGGGGGGTCAATGTGCCATTAAATCTTACCTTTCTTTGGCCTGACTTCACAGTATAAAATGCAAGTGTACCAAGAGGTACATGAATTAACTTACCATGGAGGCGGGGGATTTACTTATTCTGAAGTATATAATATGCCTATATATTTAAGAAGATTTTCCTTAAAAAAGATAAATGACTATCTAAAAGCAAAACAACAAGCTGAAAAAGAAGCAATAGATAAACCCAATAGTAAATATAAATGATAAGGTGCGTTAGCACCTTTCATTTTTTTATATTTATAATATATAGCATTAACCATGAGCGACCCATCAGAAGAAAGAGACATACAACTTGATATAGCTGAAGCCTTACGAGAACAAATTCGTCTTGGTAGAGAAAAAAATCAACAAATAAAAGATATAGTTGATAATACCCAACTCGATGCTGATACTAAACGTGAAATTCTAAATTTAACTAGACAAGCTAATAAGGAATTGTCTAGAAGTGCCTCAATAGCTAGTGAGTTTAATGGAGAGATTAGAGAAAGCAAAGATATAGAGGCAGATTTAACTAAAAATACTAAATTAAAAAACCAATTTTTACTTGAATCTAATTTAGCCCAAAAATCAGGAAATGCATCCCTTGCTAAGTCACTATCAGAGCAGGCAGGTTTAATAGGAAAAAATATAGGATTATTAAAAAATGAAAATTCAACTGCACAAGACATAGATAAATCTATGGGTATGGTAGGAGGAGGGATGAAAGCCCTTAATAAATTAACTGGTGGTCAAATAAAAGGTTTAGATGGTATATTAAAAGGTACCAGAAGTCAATTAGGGGCAATGAAAATGAATGATACTCTAGCTAAGGGCACTAAAGGTGCTATGCAGGGAATGGGTGTAGCAGCTAAAGGTATGGGTAAATCATTAATGAAAGGTAAAAACATTTACCTTTTACTTTTAGAAGCAGCTATAGAAGGATCAAATCAAGTAAATAAGTTTCAAAAAGAAATAGGAATTAGTTATGGTAAAGCGGTATCATTAAGAAATGAATTTACAATTATGGCTGCTAAAAGTGGTGATTTATTTGTAAATTCTAAAAAACTACAGGAAGCTTTCTTTAATTTAAAAGACTCAGTAGGTTTTTTCTTTGATACTAGTTCTAGAGCATCTGAAACATTTTTAAATCTAAATAAATTAATAGGCTTTTCTGCAGAATCAGCAGGAAGATTAGCCCTTATAACAAGATTACAGGGCAAAAATACAGAAGAAGTAACTAGTAATTTATTCAAAAGTGCTAATGCTTCAGCTAAATTATTAGGAACCACAGCGACTGCTAAAGATATATTAGTAGAAGCAGCTAATGCATCCACAGGATTACAAGCATCTTTATCTAAAACACCTGACGCCTTAGTTAGGGCAGCAGCAGCAGCTAAAGCTTTTGGTACTGAATTAAAGTCATTAGAAAGTACTCAGAATAGTTTATTGCAATTTGAAACAAGTATAGCAGCTGAACTAGAAGCAGAACTTTTAACTGGAAAGCAAATTAACTTAGAAAAAGCCAGATTAGCAGCCCTAAATAATGACATTGCGGGATTAGGAGAAGAATTATTAAAACAAAATATAACTTTAACTTCTTTTAATGATATGAATTTTGTTCAACAAGAAGCTATTGCTAAAAGTATTGGAATGCAAAGAGATGCTTTAGGTGAGTCCCTAATGAAACAAGAACTACAAAGTATGACTCTTGATGAAATTAGAGAAAAATTTGGTGATCAAACTTATGAACAACAAAAAGCTTTATCTGCTCAAGATAAATTTAATGCTTTAGTAGAAAAACTCCAATCTTTATTTGGGGATATAGGAGTAATATTAGCCCCTGTTTTAGACCTAGTAGCATCTCTCCTCCAATTACTTAGCCCCATACTTCAAATACTTGGGGGTATAATAGGCTTAGTAGGGAAAGGAGTAGGAGCAATAACTGAAGGCTTGAAACTTGATCAATTAAACACAGGAATACAATCAGCTTTTACTATAGAAGATGGTGTAATTGGTCCTGATGGAAATTTAATATCTACTAGTCCTGAAGATTTTTTAATCGCTACTAAAGATCCATCATCTCTAGTAGAGGGGAACCAAAACAGTTCAGGAATGTCTAGAGAAAATCTAGATTTTCTAGCATCTACAATAAATAACAAACAAGTTGTATTTGATTCTTTTCAAGCTAGTTCTCCCCAAGGACTTACAAATACAACTCGAAAAAGTCAATCAATAGGTTCTTTCCTTTAATATTTATAACAAAATAACACAATGGCATTAATAGACAAAAAATCACTTTACGACTTAGTACCCGGAGAAGGTACTACAGGTCAAATGAATGGATTGCAAGGTCCTCAATTTTCCAACCCAGAACAATCCTCCCCTTCTTTACATGAAACCGGATTAAGTGAGCAATATGGAAGTAGTGTCCATAGCATTAATTATGGTCCTATGGAACAAGATTTAAACGGTTTATCAGGCCCTCAATTTTCAAATCCCGAACAATCTTCTCCTTCTTTACATGAAGAAGGACTAGCAGGCCTTTATAATAGTAGTGTTCATGGTATTAATTATGGACCTATGGAGAAAGATTTAAATGGCTTAGAGGGACCAACTTTTGCTAATGGAGAATCATCTACAGGGATACATGTTGGAGCTTTAGAGGGCATTTATAATAGTAGTGTTCATGGTGTAAGATATTCTATGACTTTATATGATTTAGATGGTATAACACCATCAAACCAATATTTAAATAATTTACCTGAGGGATTAGGTTCCCTTATTGGAGATATTTTATAACTTTAAATGGGATTAAAAGATTTATTAATAGATGCCCAAGATGGTAGTTTTATTATTACCCATTCTACTCCAGGGGAAGCACCAACTCCAAAAATTTTTAAAAGTAGAAATTTAGGTTATGGAGATAATGCTCCTTTAATAACTAAGGAACTACCTGGAGTAAATAATCTAAATCTTCATGAAGATGGTGAGAAGTTATTTAAAAGACAAAAAGATGATACTAAAAGGATATCAAGATTTCTTCTTACGGGTGAGGGAATTTCATTTATAGCTAAAGAAGCAGCTATACAAAGAACTAACCCCCAATCTTTAATTTCTCCTACTAATAGAATACGTCTTCCTCTTAATCTCTTAGCCCAAGTTCGAGTAGCGGGTACTGGTGCCCATATAAGGCGTGATGGTTTTTTAGATACTACTTTTGAAAGTAATTTTAATTACAACCCGGAAAGAGGAGGAGGTAAAAAATATGATAAGGAGTATAAAGACATTATAGAAGCGGATAAAGAAAATAATACACGTGAATTTGAATTTGGAAGTGATCATACTTTATTAGGAATATTAGCTAATAGTTTAAGCAGTCAAAATCTTACTATAAAAGAATATGGTGGGGGAGCTGGATCCCTTTTTGGTATAGGAAATACCCGAATTCAAAGATATGGACATGTCCTTAAAAGAGACCATACTTCTTATCCTAAATCAATTACAAAAGCGCGACAAAGAGAAAAACTTAGAGTCACTACCCAAAGATATGGTTTAGGAAATCCAGATGAACCTGCAAGACGTCAAGTAAATGGGGATTACGTTGTAAACCAACTACGTAGTAGAGATGAAATAAATATATCAGATATTTTTGCAAGAGAAAATCTAGAGTTACCATCATCAGAAGGGTTAAAAGATTTTATTAGATTTAAGATAGCCCTAGTAGATACCTCAAATCCCTTAAAAGATGAAGTTATACTTTTTAGAGCATTTTTAAAAAATGTAAATGATAGTTTTACGGGTGATTGGAATTCATTTAAATACAACGGAAGAGCAGAAAATTTTTATACTTACAATGGTTTTGATAGAGACATAAGTTTTAGTTTTCAAGTAGCTCCTCAAGCAGGAGTTGAACTTAGACCATTGTATGATAAATTAAATTATCTCGTAGGTTCTACTGCGCCTGTTTATCATGAAAGGAGAATGAGAGGTAGGTATACTAGATTAAGTATTGGTAATTGGTGCAATGAAATACCAGGATTTTTTAAAAATATAAGCCTATCATGGACAAACCAATATCCTTGGGAAATAAATTACTTAGGACCAGAAGTACCTGATGAGGATGATATTCTATCCCAACATCCTCTTATTTTAGATGTAAATTGCTCATTTAAACCTATCCACGATTATACCCCTGAAAGTAGAACTGATGTTCCATTTATAATTCCAAAGAGACCACTTAAAATAACAGAAAAACCACCAACGGTGGTTCCACTTAAACCCATACAACCTTTTGTTCCACCAATAGAAATTGAGAAAATTGTTACTGGGGAAATTCCGGAAATTCCACCACCAACAATATTAGAACCACCAATGAAAGTTCAATTTGCTAGGGTATACTCAGCAACAACTGTTGGTGGAGGAGATGGAGGACGCATAGATTATGGTACTTTCGTTGATGAAACAAATGTTCCAACTCAACAAAATTTAGGAGTAGATGCAGCAACTGGTTTAACTAGAACACAACTTCATTTACAAAGTTTAGATCATATTGATGCTAATCAGCCTAATGACTCATCAACATCAGGAGACAACACAGGTCCCACAGCTGCTCAACAAAAAATCATTGATGCAGCTCGAGCCCGAAGAGCAACACCTACAGATCCTAATAGACCATTTTAAATAATTTTTAATTATGAATAGATACTCAGACATACAAAAGAAAACCACCCTAAAAGGAAAACAATATTACCGCGAGGCTTTTATAACTAGTATACCTGAGAGAGAAGGAGATGTGTATTTTATTACAGAGGCTGGTGATAGGTTAGATCTTATAGCTTATGAATTTTATAATGATTCTTCTTTTTATTGGATTTTGGCTGCTGCTAATCCTATTATTACAAGAAGAGACTCATATATGGTTGAAGCAGGCAAGCAATTTAGAGTGCCTATTGATCCCCAAAATATAATCCAACAATACAAACAGTTCAATATCAATAGATGAGCCTTTTTAAAGAAACATTAAGAGACTATACTAGAAAACAAATTTTTATCCGTGAAAAGGTTATTTCAAGGGGTAATCCTGATATAGGAAGTAGACGTGCTGGGGTAGATTATACTAATGAGAAAAATTCCAACGCCCTAAAATTAGCTCCTGGGGCTTTTTTCTCATATAACTCAAAGCAGTGTATTATTAGAATGTCTTCACTTGTTGATCTTATGCAAGATATAGGATTAGATATAGGGGGAAGTAAATTTGAAAATTATAAAGGAGAAACTTTTGCCAGAAATTATATTTTGCAGGGGGGAGTATTAAGTGATTATGAAAGAAGATTTGATCAAGAAGATGGATCTTCTAAAAGAGTACTTAGAAAGGTAAATGAAGTAAGAGGGGGTTTTCCCAGGTCTACTAAAAAGGTAAATTTATCTTATGGTGATCCTTCATTAGTTTCGGATCCTACAAGTGATGGTTATGGAGTAGTTCCTATGCCGGGTATTGTAGATCTTAATGTTAGAACTACATCTGCTTATGGTTCTTTAAGACAAGCAAAAATAAATTTTGTATGTCACAATCTTAGACAATTAGAAATATTAGAATTACTTTATATGAGACCCGGGTACCCTGTAACTGTGGAGTGGGGATGGTCACCTTATATAGCTAATAATGGTGATATAATTAATGAATTCCCATCAATATCAGATAATGAGTGGTTTTGGGATGATAAAATCGCAAACGAAAATACAATTAACAATTATATTATAAGTAAAAAAGAACACACTGCGGGTAATTATGATGGTTTTTTAGGATATGTTACTAATTTTAATTATACCGCTCGAGCTGACGGGGGTTTTGATTGTACTAGTGAATTAATCTCAATGGGAGAGTGCTTAGATAGTTTAAAAGCACCTTCTTGGAGTTATAGCAATTCAATTAGAACAAATGGTGGTGATGATGCTGATGATTTTATTTATAGTAATAGCTTAGGAGCTATTATAAAAAGTATAAAAGAATTAACTACTCAAGTCGATTTTCCTTGGTATAAAGATGCTGCTATATGGATTGCCAATAGAAATTCCAGTGGTTTATTAGACTTCACAGATGCTCAAGAAGAACAAACCATTAAAAGAAATGCAGCCTTTGATCGATTAGCAGGTTTATTAGGGTACGAAACAGCTAGAGCTTCTATTATAGCAAAAGATAGTGCTATTGAAAATGAAGAGGGAGATGAAAGTATTCTTAGTCAAAATGATGCATATATTAGATTAGATGCTTTAGTGGAATTAATCAATGAAGAAGTCATACCTAAAACTGCAAAGGGGGACCCAACAGTAATGTTATCTTTAAATTATTTTATTCCCCAAAGTGATGGAACTTATGTAGTTGAACCTATTAGATATGCTAAATATGATGGGTTGAGTGATCAATATCTAGATGTTAGCTGTAACTCTAGGGCATGTGTGTTACCCCACCAATGGAAAGAATTTAGGGATACAAATGTAAATATAGGTATCCTAAAAAGAATAGGATTAGGGTTAACCGGTTTAAGTCTTTTAAACCCCATGCCACATGTGGCATCCGGGGGAACTACTAAAGAAAGATTTGAAAAAATTTTGAGATTTAGAAAGGCCGCGTGGACAGGAGAACAAGAAGATTTACAAACAGAAGAAGAAAAAGCAAATGGGAAGAGTTTAACAATTACTTCTAATTATGCTAGTAGAAGAATTGGAAATATATTTTTAGGAGTTGATTTTGTTAATGATATTTATAAAAGCGTATTTAAAGACGATAAAGCTTCTATAGGAGATTTCCTTAACACTTTACTTGCAGCTATCAGTGATGAGTGTCCTAGTCATAAATTTGGCCTCATAACAGATCAAGAAAATACAAATATAGTATATATTATAGATTTACCTATGACTACTAAGGACATGTCAGATATGGAAATTTATTATGAAGATCTATTTAAATTCAATGTATTAAGTAATGATTCCATAATTAGAGATTTTAAATATAGTACTCAAATACCCTCAGCCCTAAAAGCCACTATTGCTATTAATGCTCAATCAGGAGCAGGTGCTGAAGATATAGATTCACTTACTTTTGCTGCTTTTAATAGTTCTATTAAAAGTAGAATTGCTTCTGCCACAGAAAAATTTAGTGAAGAAGAAGAAAAAACTTACTTTAATGAAAATAATGCCCGTCAACAGAGAGAAAAAAGATTAAAAACCCTAAAATCACAAATTAAAGAATACCATGATGGTTTTTTTAACACATTTGAAGAGAATGATCAAAATCAAGAATTTACGAGTATAGTTGCAAACATAAAATCTATAATAAAAGAAGCCCAAAGTATTGAAAATTATAAATTTCAAAGAAGCGACAATTTTATTAATAATCAAGCTATTATTCCTATTGATTTAAATTTAAAAATGGATGGCATATCAGGAATTGTAATGGGAAATGTATTCCGAGTAGATGAAACTAGATTACCAAAAGCCTACAAAAACAATTCATCTTTTATATGTGTGGGAGAGGAACAACAAATTACATCAGGTCAAGATTGGACAACTAACATTCGTGCTCAATTAGTTATGATACCAAATGCCCCAGTCGCGGCTGGAATTAGCCCTCAACCCCAAACCAGAGGAGTTGTTACTGATGTTACAGCTGAAAGACAAGTAACTGCACCAGGAGATTTAGCTAGACTAGATGAAAGATTTAGTGAAGATATAGCTGATAGATTTGAAAAAATTAATGATGATTTAATACATTATTGTTATCTTAGAGGTAACTTACAAGAAGAAGCATTCCTCAGAGACTCTAATGGAGAATTTTATATAGATATTAATTCATCTCTATATAACAATAATTTTCAAAACATTTATAGTGAAATTCAATATTTAATCACCATCGCGTTTGAGGAGCTAAAAGCAGAAATATTTGCAAGCGGCTTAGATATTGGCGATTATCAACAAGAGTATTTAATTAGAAGAGACGAAAGAAGTGCAGAAATCTACAGTACTCTTATGGAGGGACTTACGGGCGATTATAGAGGATCAACCCCTATTACTGTTTCATATGGTATTTATGGGAATTTAATATCCTATCAAATGACAAACCTAAGTGCTGATATCGTAAAATATAGAAGTTCAACAGATGGCACATCATCTGGCCAAGTATTAAATAGTAACTACAATGAAGATGCTGCAAAACGGTACGCCGCGGGACAACAATTTATCTTTGGTGGTAAATCACAAAGAACAATAGAAATGCTTGACCAGAATTTTAATGTTGATGATGAGAGAACAAATAGAAACACAAATCAAGGAGGAGGTACGGGAACAGTTTATAGAGATATTATTTTAGATGCAGATATAAATGATTTATTAAATTTCAATACCCTCAACATCACAGAACAAACTTCTAGAAATTATGAAGATGTAATTGAACTTGGTAGAGGTATAGAAGGGGGTAAAGTAACAAGATAATAATGTATATACCTAAAAGTAAATATAAACAAAAATACACAAATGGGGGTGAATACACTACTTCTAATTATACATTTTACGTAGGCCCCTATTTAGAATTACCAAATGAAAAATATTATACTGGTGAAGACATTAATTCTATAGGTGAAGAATTAAAACCATTCAATGAGACTAATAATGGTACCAAAATTCCTTATAATAGAACTACCGAAGCCTTTAAAAAACTCAACCCATCCTACTGCAAAAAAGAAATTAAATATCAAAACCCAATTTCAACTAAAGTACGACCTACACAAGAGGATTATTTAAAGGGTTCAATGATAAGACATTTTGGTGTAAGAATCCAAACAGGTAGGTATTTTGAAGTAGATAAAGAAACCTATGAAAAAATAAGATTAGGAAAACATATAGATAAATCATTATATGCTACCGGTTACATCAGATGGGCACTTACTGGGAACACAGAAAAAATCAATGGTGCAAATTTAATTAGAAGTGAAATTATATATCCATTGTTAAGAACCATATTCATAAATTTAACTGAATATAAAGAAGAGGATCCACAATCAGATCTTACGGCTGGAGCTAATGAATTATCTTACACAGATGGAACTCCCTTCCCTGAAGGAGATAAATACCATATTCACCCAACAAAAGGCCCTATGGCAGGAGCATTTCACACATCAGAACCTCATGCTCTATTAATATTTGTTGAAAGACAAGAATCTACAGAACAAGAACCACAAGAAGAATCTAAACCACAACCACAAAAGAAACCATTAATAAAATTGCAACCACGCCGTTCTTCTCCCCCTTCTAGAGGAAGAAGTGGATATTAATAATATTTTTTATATATTATGAGGAATGTATTATCTCATAGAAACTAAGGATCAATTAGAAAGATTTTTTAAAGATGAAGGTGACGAATGTTACCTTCAATTTATTACCAATAATGGTGAAGTGCACCCTAAATTACAATCGTTGTGTGCCTTATACATCTACTCATTTAGTAAGGAAAAAGGTTTTATTATTAGTTTAAATCACCCCGAGGCATTTGAATTAGACTTACCCTTAGATTACTTAAAATCCTACACAAATATATTCGTAAAAGAAAAAATAAAAGCCTTACTATACATCCCCCACCTTTCTTATACGGATATACAATCTATATACTATCTACTAAAAAATGAGCCTCTAGACCCTCTACCAAAAACAGCAGCTCACACGTTTTATGAGCGTAAATTTGGCGCAAATAACGTAAATAAAATAATTCCCCTAGCAAAGCACTATGAGGCGTTGACTCAAGAATTTACTGCGTTAAACCCATATATAATTAATTACAAGAGTGAAGCCTCAAATAAGTGGTATAATGAAATACTTACACCTACTTTAACTAAAATGATAAGTGAAGGTTTTAAAATTAATAGTGACTTTAAAAAGCACTTTGAAATTAATGAAAAGTTTAGTATTAAAGAAAGCAAAATATATGGTTGGTATAATTTTTGTACTACAACAGGTCGTCCTACAAATAACTTTAATAAAATAAATTTTTCAGCCCTAAAACACGACAGTGGAGAAAGAGATGCTTTTGAAGCTAATAATGATATATTAGTTGAAATGGATTATGAAGGCTATCACCCCCGAATTATAGCATACTTAGTAGGGCACTATATAGATAAGAAAGAATCTGTACATACCCAACTAGCAAAAATGTATTTTGAAACTGA
>TARA_R110002012_G_scaffold136891_2_pt1 | contig 13368 bp, 6 predicted proteins | sample TARA_R110002012 | Tara Oceans TARA_R110002012 (sample SAMEA4396515) | marine metagenome | biome: Westerlies Biome; feature: [DCM] deep chlorophyll maximum layer (ENVO:01000326); material: water (ENVO:00002006), including particulate matter (ENVO:01000060) such as... | depth 40 m
CGAGGCACAAGCAATTTTAGAGGAACAATCGGCTCGTTTAGGCACGGGTATTAGTTTTGGATCAGAGATAGACGCCGCAATACGGGAAGAAGAGTAGCCAGATGCCTACTTTAGCGCAGGCTAGAGAGGCCATACGCAAGAAAGAAGCCCGTGGAGATATTGCTGGAGCTTCTGTTATACGCAGAGCACTAGAAGAACGTGGTCTTTCTACAATTACTGACTCAGAGTTAGAAGCTCAACGAGCCGAACAAAGAGAACAACTACTCGAACAGCAATTACAAGCTCAACTAGATTATGCCGAATCTCAACGTGGTTCTCTTACTAGAGGCATAGACATTGGCACCGATATTATAGGACAGGCCACAGGCTCTGCTCTTGAAGGTATTGGTGGTCTATTAGGCATTGAAGGGCTTGAGCAATACGGCGCTGAAGTAGCCCTTGAAAACGAAGCGGATGCACAACGAAAAGCACGGTATCAAACCAGATTCGACGATATTGACGGTATTGGAGACTTTGGATCTTATCTTGGTGGTATTGCCGCAGAAAGCGCCCCTCAAATTGGTGCAACTCTTACGGGTGGTATTGCAGGAGCTAAACTTGGTGCGGCTCTTGGCCCAGTGGGTGCAGGGTTAGGTGCCTTAGCAGGGGGCGTAGCTGCTAGCTTACCGTTCTTTTATGGTATGAACCGTGAAAGACAGAAAGAAGCCATAGACCAAGGACTGCGAACTGAAATAGATGAAGGTGCAGCCGCACTTACTGCTATACCACAAGCTACATTTGATGCGATTCTTGGGCGCTTATTTGTAGGAAAACTTGGCCTTACTAACCGCGCAGTAGGTGGCGGCGGTATATTTACTCGTGGTGTTAAAGGCACTGCGGCTGGTGCTGTAGTAGAAGCACCTACAGAGTTAGGACAACAAGTTCTCGAACGTGCACAAGCTGGGCTACCTCTAACCAGTGAAGATGCTATTGCAGAGTACCGTGAAGCAGCTATAGCTGGTGGTTTATTAGGTGGTTCTATACGAGGCACTGCTACCATAGCTGGCGGTGATGTTGCCGCTAGAGAAGACGCACAAAAAGCTAAAGAAGAAAGAGACGCTGCTGCCAGACGCGCCGAAATCGAAGCCACACTAGCTGAAGAAACTGCTGCTGAGACAGAAGCAGCGGAACGACAAGCAGAAGTAGAACGCCGCATACGAGAAGGCGAACCCGCACCTCCTGTCGTAGAAGAAACGACACAACCCGCACCTCCTGTCGTAGAGACCACGACAGAAGAAGATGCTGCTGGCTTAACCGCGAAGTTCTTTGACGACATAGGGTTTAATGAAGAGGCAGAGGTACGTAAAGAACTTGTAGGTGAAAGCCTCACAAATCCCGCTACTCGAAATGCGTTGAGAAGGGCCGCTGCTAAGATTCGTAGTGAAGAAAAGCAAAATGTGCAGGCTAATCTGGAAAAAGCATTTAGCGAACAAGAGATAGTTTCTGAAACCGTATTTGAGCGCAAGGGTCAGCCGACTGAAGTAATCACCAAGACGCGGGCAGAAGTTGACGAGGAACGACGCAAGATTGCGGAGGGTATGGAAGCTACAGAAGCACCGACTCTTGTCACATTCATAGATAACAAGTTTTTTGACGACATAGGGTTTGGCAAAACAGCGAAGATACGTGAAGAACTTACAGGCAAAGACCTTACGGACTCAGATGTTCGAGATGAGCTAAGAAGGGCCGCTGCTAAGACTCGCAGCAAAAAGAAGTTAGAAATACAAGCTAATCTGGAAAAAGCATTTAGCGAACAAGAGGCAGCAGATGACCAACAACGTGATATATCTACCGATACCGAAGGAGAACTTGTCGAGGCAAGAGGTAGAGAAAGCGTTGGAAGTGATATGTCAGGCTTGGAACTCGGATCTAGGGGTGCGGATACCGAACAAGCTGTTACACCTGTCGGACAGCCAGTGGCAGATGCTGGAACAGATGCTGGAAGAGTTGCTGACGGAACAAGAACAGAGCCAGATACACTAACAGAGCAAGATATAGAAGCTCGTAAATATGCCGAGCTTGGTACCTTACTGGAAAAAGAAGTTAGAACTTCGGAAGAAGAAGCTAGGCTCACAGAGCTAGTGAGCGAAGCTAAAGCAGGGTTTGCACGCCGTCAGAAGCCGCCCGGAGATACACGAGAAGCAAGTTTAGAGCTTGAAGAGGGAGCAGTTACAGAAGAACAAGCGGCGATAGACGCAGAGACAGAAGCACAAGCCGCAGAGCTTAGTGACGCCGTTACAAAACTACAGCAGGCAAACGCAGCGTTGAAGGGGGGTGAACGTCCAGTTGCGAAGCCTGTGCAGATAGCTCCGTCATTAGCTGACCCCAATAACGTAAGAACGCAACAGATAAACGAGTTCCATGCAGACAGGGTGGCAGAAGCAAAAGAACTTGGTGAAAAGCCTCCTACAAAAGAGCAGTCACGAGATGAGTTTACGGTACTGGAGGGTCTAGATCCCAACCTACGTAGGATGGAAGGCACGCGCTATTCCGTCGCACCACCTAACGTAATAAATGAAGATGTTGTTGCGGGTAGATTAACAGAACAAGAGCACATCGCTGAGTCTGACAGACTACTAAGAGAGACAAAGGGCGGCACTCTGATTGATGCCGTCAAGAACGTAGCGCGTAACGCTAATAACCCGTTTGAAAAATTGTTAGCGACTAACATAGCTAAACTAATGCAGCGCATGACAGACGTGGGGTACGAGTTTGAATATGAAATAGAAGAGCTATCTTTTAATAACATAAGGGGTGGGGTGCGGGGTTACATGAGTGCCCAAAAAGGCCCAATTCTAGTTGTTTTACGGCGTACACAAGATCCTTTAGCTATACACAACGGTTTAACTAACAAAACACTGCTTCACGAAGCCATACATGCAGTTACAGCACCTTTGCTAATGGGCGGAAACCTGCGTGCTTTCCCTAAGGGCACTAAATTAGATAAAGACGTTACTGATTTATTTGCTTTATCTAACGGAGTCATACGTTATTTCAACAAACGCATAGCTGACGTTAGGGCAGGGGTAATGCTTGAAACGGATCTAACGACAGTAGAGAGAGAATTCTATAACAGACAAAACAACTCATTAGATAATCCTGACGAAATTCTTGCGTGGACGCTCACAGACAGAGAAGTGCAAGAATTCATGGATACTGTTCCCTACAACACACGAACTGGTGATATAGGCACCGAGGGTAAAGGTACGATAACGCTGTGGGAAGCTCTCGTAAACGCACTGCGTAAGCTGTTAAACCTACCACCTAAAGATAATACCGCTCTGAACGAACTGCTAAGAGTGCAAAATAACTTACTTGCACCTGACACGGCGGATATAGAAACAGCAGGTAAACTGACAGGAGCGTTACCTAAGTTTTCGCAAGTTGATGACAACCCCGCCTTGATTAGCAGGCCGAAAGAACTAGCGTCTCAAGTGGTAGATGGTGGCCTGAAGAGCCTGCCGATACTAGATTCCAAGGGTGTGCAACGTGTACGTGATGTAATTTCTGACGCTTCTTTGGTGGATACAGCTAAAGAATTTGCTCTGGGCATACTTAGCCTTAACGGTTTAGAGATGGTAGCTAAGAAGTATGTGCCTAAAATTAGCAAAGTTAGAGACTTGGTGCTAAAAGAGGGTGGACGCCTTCAAGAAATAAAACGCCCCGTAGATGCAACGATCAGCAAGATCTCTGCATTTGCCAAAGACAACAAAGACAAAGTAGACATACTAAATAGGTTAATGCCCTATAGCTCTCTAGTCGGCGTAGATCCTTCTAAACCTAGAGCCACGTACGACGACGATGCAGATAAGCTAGCTGAATACGATGCTATGACTCGTAAAGGGGGAGACTACGAAAGACTAGGCGAAGACGGGCAAAAAATTTACAAGATTATTCGCAACACGTACAAAAAATTATATGACGAAATAGCTAATGTTATTAAGACTCGTTTAGACGCGACTGACCTAGACCCAGAGAAACGTAAGAACGTCTACGACGAACTGATTAACAAGTTATACAAAAACGCCACTATTGATCCCTACTTTGCTTTAATACGTGAGGGTCAGTATCGGCTGGAGTATACAGCTACTGATCCAAAGAAGGGCCAAGCAGAATACTTCACAGAATCATTTGAGACTAAACGAGAGCGCAGAGAGGCCATAGCAGAACTAGAAGCTATGGCAGATGAAATAGACTTGAAGAATCTAAACTCTTTCGAGGGTATGGATAAAGCAAGCTATAACGACGCACCGGCTGGATCTTTTGTAAACAACGTACTTGGCGTGTTGAATGCGAACGACGTAAAGACGGACGTGCAAGACGAGATTATCAAACTGTTCCTAGATACGTTACCAGAACGCTCGTTTGCACAGTCATTTAGAAGACGTGAAGGTTTCCGTGGGTTCATAGGCGACCCTGCAAATTTACGTAAATCTAAATATCCAAGTCACGACATGGTGCGTGCATTGCGTATTCGCACAGCGTCTACTGCGCGACAGATCGTTCGGATGGAGTTTGGCGCAGAGTTTCAAAAACTAGAAGCAGAGCTAGACGAGGACTTCAAAAAATACAATAAGTCACCGAATGTTTCGGAGAGCGATAAGCAAGCCGCAAGACAATACCTTGCGGAAGTAAAAAAGCGAATCGACTTTGCCAAAAACCCCGACGTGCAAGATTGGGCTAAGAACTTAACTACATTCGGTTTTGCTATGACACTTGGGCTTAACCTGTCTTCGGTGTTAGTCAACTTCTCGCAAATACCTATGGTTATTGCGCCACACTTGGCATCTACGCGGGGTGATGATGGTGAATACTTTGGCTACGGAGAGACAACAAGTGCGATAGGCGAAGCCGTACGACTGTTCAAAAATGCAGGTAAGACTGATGAAAATTACAAATATCTGCCGTTCCTTAAAAGACGTGAAGCTCCGGTAGAATCTATTGGGCCAGATGGCACTGAACAAGTTATGGTTCCTGCGGCTCCATCAATCGACAACTACGATTACGATGCCCAAGGCATATCACCAGAAATAAAAGAATTTGAAACACTGGCTAAAGTCGCAGAAGAAAAAGGCCAGTTAAACAGATCCATCATGTACGACACGCTGGACATGGAAGAAATCGACAGCGTACGAGGAAAGATCGGCGCGGTCTCCGGGTTCATGTTCCATCATGGTGAGCGTATGACACGTCAGGTAGGTCTTGCTGCGGCCTACCGTTTGAAAGTGAATTCAATGAAGCGTGCCAAGAACAATTTGTCGAAGGCAGAATTCAAAGCGTTGTCAGCAGAAGAAAAAGCTAACCTCAAGTTAAGTGAAGCCGAGTACCGTGAAGCCGCCGAGTTTGCCATATACGAAGTAGAGCTTACTAACGGTGGCACCGCCGCTGCTTCTGCGCCAAGAATAGGTCAGCAAGGTATCGGCAAAGTCGCTTTCTTATATAAGCGATACGGCATACAGATGATGGAGCTTCTGTATAAGTTATCTAGGGATTCGATTAAAGGTACGTCAGCAGAAAAGGCACAAGCTCGTAGGCAACTTGCTGGTGTGTTTGGTGGTTCGGCATTAGTAGCTGGTGCTCAAGGTCTGCCTATGTTCGGCGTAGCCGCTATGATCTACGATATGTTCAAAGGTGACGAAGACGAAGACTTTGACACCGTAGTTCGCAAAACTTTAGGTGAAGAACTATTCGGTGGTATGGGTAACGCCGTGCTAGGTGTAGATGTTGCTAGTCGTATGGGCTTATCTGACTTGATATTCCGAGATCGACTTATCGAAAAAGACCAGCCGTTCTTATTTGATCTGTTTGAAACTCTTGGTGGCCCTGTGTACGGTGTATCAATGCAGATGCAGCGAGGCTACGACAAAGCCATTAATCAAGGTGAGCTTGTTAGAGGTGTGGAAGCAATGTCTCCCGCTGCTGTACGTAATGCTTTGAAGTCATACCGATTCTACGAAGAGGGCGCTAGAACCCAACGCGGTGATGTAATTGTAGACGATATATCTGCGCCTCTACTTGTTATGCAATTCTTTGGCTTTGCCCCAGCGGAATACACCAGACAGCTAGCAGAGAATGCCCAGCTCAAGAAAATATCTGGCAATGCTGCAAGGCAACGTACTAACTTGTTACGTAAATACTACGCATCTGTGCGGTCTGGGGATTTCTCTAGGGCGCAAAGTATCCGCGAAGATATAAACGAATTTAATGAAACCTACCCCAGCTTTGTCATTACGCCAGAAACGATCAAACGGTCTATGGCACAACATATGCGTACGTCAAAGAAAATGCACTACGGTGTTACAATCAATCCAAAGATGTTAGATGAGATGAAACAAAGTGCCACCGAATACGATGACACCCTAACCATATGGGACAACTTGGGGTTGTAAAACCCCTCTACCGCAGCGAAGGGGAGTCTACGGCAGAGGGGCAGGAGAGAGATAAGACCTTTGGAGACCGACCTTATCGAGGCGGATCGTATCACACGAGTCTCCATACGCGAACACCAGAAAGTGGTTTTTCTATCACCACTTTTGCAACAATCTCCCACCCTAATTCTTCTATGCAGATACGCTTAACCTGCTGTAACGCTTTGTTTGTGTTGATGCATGGTATGAATATCGAACTACCTGCCACCATAGCGCCCCAATCCACAACGATACGCACCCCATCAGGATTTACGTCATACAGTTTGAGCGTTATATCCGACATCTAATCCGTGGCGTCGTATAGATTATCCTCGTCTGCGGTGCTATCTCCAAACAAGTTACAGTTAACAGCTATCACTCTGGTATTGGGCATCATTGATCCTGCATGGGTGCCTTTACCGAGCCGCATCTGTACACGTTTACCACCCATGTTTTTCATCATGCCCTCTACAAACGCACTGTAATCAATTTGGTGTGTGGCGCACCATGACTTCAAAAACTTTGGAACTATGTACGCTCTCTTTGTATCTGTCTCATAACGCGCTATCAGCTTTCCGCGTGGCAATGCGTCAGGTATGACGATGTTATCTAGCCCGTTACCAGAGGTGCTACGTAAGTCATCCGTGCTTTTGAGAACCAATATGTTGTTGTAGTTTTCAGCTAGATAGTCACTTAACGTCTGCTCCACTGATGTGCCCATATCCTCTACGGATTGTAGATTTGCTTTGAGTAGCTTGATCGTCCACTTGAACAACCCTCCCATGTCATAATCCACCAACCCCAGTTTGTTAGCGATATACGCACCGGCTAGAGTGGTGGCGGCTCCCGCAGACCAAAAACGATTTTCTGCTGTAAGCCCTGCTTTCTCATCAACCATACGTTGAAACCTAAGTACGAGCTTCTTAACATCTTCTAGGTTCTGTATGACATATTGAATGTAGATCAGCCCCGCATGTCCGTAGTTGTTCGTAAGCGCCATATCAAAACTATCGGTGTCTTTCTTGCTCTCAGTGTCGCTAAATACACGCTCTGCCCTCCACTCTAATATCCTCTGTGCCTCTGCTTTCGGCGCTTGCTTATCCGCTGCAATGCGTTGAACAACGCTTGCGTTGCCGGTGGTAACACATAAGAAGTGCCATGACTCACCACGGATGCGTTCTTGGTTAGAGCCGCTAGACATGCGACCACGTTGTTCCCCAGAGGATATTTGGTAAACCAAATTACTTAGCTGCTTCCCTTCTGTATTAGTCATCTCATCTAGGTAAAACGGTAGATTACGTAGCAGTTCTGCGCGATTGAATTTAAATGCGTCAGTGGCAACTTCAGGTGTCATCATACCCTTCTCAGCCCCCCATACTGAGGACGCTACCCGTATGGCTGCGGACTTGCCGCATCCACTCAGATTGTTATGTAGGTGCAACGCGCAAGCGTTCTGAGGCAAAAAATTCATCAAGGGGGAGCCAAATGCTGTACACACGACATACTGGTGCATCGTCAGTTCGGGCCTAGTGTTGTAAAAATTAGCCATCTCTCTCCACGCTTCTAACGTGCCTTTCGGTTGAAAGTACGAGATGTAGGCAGCGGTGGCTGTAGAAGGAGGGTTATGTTGGATATGGTCTGCGTGTATTTCTTTGTCGCCTAGAACGAAGGCGCTCATGCTATCGTCAGTCCAACCAAATTGTCGGTGTGCCGTGTCCGCTGTGACGGTAGCTTGTAACTCGTTTACCCAAGTAATCATATATTGCATCAAGTCGTCTATTCGTGGGACGGCGACACCTTGCATCGCCATGTTCTTTCTAAACTCTTCACGAGAAGTCATCGCCGTAAGCGGCATCGTGAACTCTCGCACGCCGTCTTTGGGCAGATGTATTCTACAAACTACAGACTCGCCTGCCTCTGCATCCAGTAAGCGTTGCGTTATGTATACGTCATGGTGATATATGACGTGTTCATCGACCTCTCCGTCTGGGGTTATGTTCCTGACGTACACACCGCCGTTCTGACCGCGAAAGTATGGGCGAGGGTACAAAGGTATAACGTGTTGTGTAGAAACATCCTGACATGCCAACTTTCCAAGTAGCGTACCTTGACCTACTTGTAGTTGCTGATCCTGAAAGTCATTTGCATATGTACCATCTTCGTTAATCTCTGCTTCTGATACCCTACGCCCCAGTACAATCGGTGAACTGATCTTGCCCCAGTGTGGGCAGTCAGTGCATATACCCCCTTCGTTTTCATCGAATGTAGTGCAACGGTACGGGCCTTTAATCAGATCCAACTTTTCGAGCGTTAGCTCTGGCGTATATTCAGGGTGCTTCTCAGATATTTTCTGTGCGGCTTTGTCACCGTCTTCGCAAAATTTAGCGATGGATAACCCCGCTCTCCACATTGGCTCACTTGCCTCTGCTTGACCTTTGATTATACGAGCTAGTTGCTTACACCCTTTGTCGCTAGATGATTTTAAGAGGATGTCTTTGAAACTGTATTTGAGGTTCTGAATGATCGCTTCGCGTAGGTTAGCTGGCCCCTCTTCAGCTATGCGTTTCTGGGGCACTGGTATCGTGTCCAAACCTATTTTGCTGGCAAAGAAATCAAAGTTAATCGCGTCAGGTTTTTTATTGACGAGTTCCACTGGCGCTGGCGTTTCAGGTTTGTGGTTGTGTGTACCCACTACCCGCAACACTCGCGCAGCATCTGCTGGCACTGCTGGGTCTATCTCTAACCCAAAGTCTCTGCACTTGCGTTTAAACTGTTCGGCTACCGGCTTCCACTGCTCTACTGGTATAGATTCTGATAGAACCCAGTAGACGTGCACACCGCGCCCAGAGTTAACTATAAGAGGTTTTGGTAACTCTAGAGATGTGCAGAAGTCTTGCAGCCTGCGTAGCGCCTCCCCCTGTGTGGCAAACCCTTTGCCTTCGGCTGCTTTATCTTCTCCGCAATCTAGATCTAGGAAAAAAGATTTAAGCTGTTTAACGTCTTCTGCTCGACGGGTATCTCTCGCAAAGTTGCCTAATGCGAAATAGGTGTCCCAACCTTCTGAGTCATAGTAGTCAGCCGCCTCTGCTAGTTCATCCAGCGACTGAAAATATACTTGCCTATGTCTGCCTAATGCTGAGTTGCTCCGAAAGAGGACATACGTCCCCTCTGGGGGTAGCACCCAGTGTAAAAATTCTATCGTATTCATGCTTGCACCCAATGCCGAGGGTACGCTGTGACAGAGATGTCGGCGCATCTTTTTCGGGGAAAGGAAAACCCCTAGTCACAGCGGAGTGATTGTTAGCGGTTAGTCATCCCAACCTTCAACAATGGCACTCAGATCGTCGTCATCTTCCTTGGGTGCGGGGGCAGATTTCTTCACGACCTTTTTTGGTTCCTCTACTTGAGAGGTGTCTGGCTCGTCACCGAAAATGTCGTCACTGTCATCTTCAGGCGCATCTATCGTACTACGAGTTGTATCACTAAACGGGTTATCAGGTTGTGTTACAAAGCCACCGTCTACAACGCCGAAAGGCGAACGTGCCACTAAAGGCTTGTAGTCGATGACTTGCACAGCACTAAGTCTCAAACTAACGCCATAACCATTGATAGCGTATGGTACGAATGTGAACGCCACGTTTACGATGCTACCTGTGGTTAGCTGAAAATCTGGCGGCAGCTTGTTATTTTTAGCATCGACTTGCAGTACGGTTGTTTTATCGCTGCCGTATGCGCCTTTCAGTCTGGTCTTACCTACCCAACGACCATCTTCCTGTTTTTTCAGTGGGTTAGGAAACTTATCGGGCCAGCCGTCTTTTTTCTCAGCTTTGTAAGCGACAGCCATCGCTTTATGTAGCGCCTTAGCTTTCGTTGCATCCATGACAAAAGACATTTCGTACGCGGCATTGTCATCTAACGGATCACACTTAACAGAGGCACCCTTGCCGCCATTCGCAGTCTGGTCAAATTTGTACGTAGCGTCGAGTTTTGGGTATAGAGCCTCGACTTTCTCTATTGTGTAATACTTGTAATCGTCAGCCATATTGGTCTCCTAGTTGGCTATCGTGAACCCTTCAGTCGCAGTGAAGGGCGAACCTTCACGGTTATGTGGTGCGATGTCGAAAGCGATTGCCGCTAACGTGTCATCTGCATCCACTATCTCTCTAACTAAAATCAGTTCCTGTTCTTCTAATGGTCGTTGTGGGTAAAAGAACAGCTTTGGCACAGGACTAGCCGCATCAAAACTTATTCTCGTCACCACCGCTGCACTGGGCGTTCCATGCCCAGATAAAAATTTGGCATATGCCTGTAGAGGCATGGAGCTTCTACCTACGGCCCTACCAAATATCGACGTGGCGGGGACTTGCAGTTGGTACACCGTATCTAACGCACGCTCTTCAACGATTGCTAGACGTTGACTGAATCTGCAAGCCCTACCCTGTCCGTCGCCAGATCCCCTTATGTTGTTAGCACAGTCCATGCAACGTGCGCTCTGTTTCTGTTCATCTGGCACTTCGGGTGCAGGTCTCTGAGTATCGCTAGACCAACAAGTCGGGAAGCGTTTGGCGTTTGGATCGAAAGCATCTTTGTAATATGCGCGGGATACTCCTGCTGCATTCACGATGATTACGTCTACTGACCTGCTGTCCGGTTGGTGATCTAACCCAGTAAACTTGTTACCCAGTAAACTGACTCGACGCATTACACATCTTCGTCAGGATCAAAGTCAGTCGGGTTGAACCCTTCTTCTGCTGGTGCTTCCTCATCTGCGCTGCCTTTCAACAGAGCTTCTGCGATACTCGCCAGCGCAAATCTTTGAGTGTGCCCTATTTTGATGTAGGTATTCTCTGGTATGACCCCATCCCGAACCCATTTACGGGTCGTGGATAATGACACACCAAAGTGCTTCGCAACATCTTCTATGGGTACTAACTGCTCCATCATGCTTTCCTTATCGTTAGCGCATACTCAGAATCCACGTTCAATCCCTTCGGCAGTAAGTCAGGGTTCTCTTCCAGAAACTGCTTAACTGCTCCTTGGTGCAAACGCTTTTCAAGAAACTCTGGCACCGAATGCTCCATGATGAACTGGTGCATCGACTCCCAATCAGAAGTCCAATACCTTTGTTTTACGCTACGGTAAAACGTACCAGCATCAGTTTTAACGCTCTTGATGTCGTTCTCTTTCAGATACCCGAGCAACGCGCTCTTGATTTTATTTTGCTTACCGACAAGTTTCTCGTCAGCCTCTTTATATTCAGCGGATAGCTCATCCCTTGCTGCTTTCAGATTCAGGTAAGCCCGAGTCAGTTTCAGCACAGGTATGTCTCCCACGTTCTTCGCATCAGCCATGTTTTCGTCCTTCCATTGCCGAGAAAGACAATATAATGGTGAACTATGCGTTATTCAAGTATTTCCTTGTAAAGATCAATAATTTTTGTATGTGTGTCTATTTTGTTATCTAGAAGTGCGTATACGCGCTTTTCTATGTGCGATCCTCGTAACTGTACAATCGTACATTTGTGATCCTGTCCTGCTCTGTGAATACGAGCGTTCGCTTGTGCGTAAGTCTCCACCGAACTGGTTGGCCCCCACCACACGATTGTGTTCGCAGCGGTTAACGTAACGCCGTGCGCTGCCGCTTGCGGTTGAATGACCAGCACTCGTGGGGTATCTGTTTCTTGGAACTCTTTGAAGATGCGGGTGCGATCACCAGCCTTGACTGCCCCGCTAATAATTTCAGTAGGTATCTTGTCTTTACGTAGCTTCTCAGCAAGCAGTGTGATCGTGTGTTTGAACGGTACAAATATCAAAACTTTCTTACTGGATTCGTCAATCACCTCGCGCAGAACCTTGTATCTGTGCTTGATGTCAAACTCCACCACCTCGTTATCGTCGGTATACACCGCACCAGAACTTATTTGTAACAGCTTATTCATGTTTACCGCCGCCGTAGCTGCTGTGACTGTTTCCTCCGCAGCTTCCATGACCATTCGATTTTTTAGTTCTTTGTAGTATTTATCCTGCTGACGAGTGAGCGGTACGTCACGAGTTGTGTATATGATGTCAGGTAGATCAAGACACTCTTCCTTGGTGAACCGTATCGCTGGTTGCAGTGCGTTGAAGACTGTCTCTGTAGCGTTGGGCTTAGGCACCCACTTGAAGTTTGTGACCTTTATCATGGTCTGGTCACGGAAAGAACCAAAGAAGCGTGGCACCGCTTTCGGGTTAACAAGTTTAGCCAGACCGTATGCGTCCAGTGGACTCTGTGCAGCGGGAGTGCCAGTCATCATCCACAGCCATTTGTCAGGGCCAAGCAGACTGTTGAGTGTTTTCCAGCGGTCAGTCTGTGCGTTTTTGTAGTGAGTTGCTTCGTCCACGATGACCAGATCAAACCCACCGTTGGCGATAGCTTCGGATGCGATTGCCACACCGTCATAATTTATTATGACAAACTCTGCATCGCTCTCTATTATCTGCGTTCTCTTCTTTGCTGTACCGTAAGCCACGTCCACCTTGCGGTGCATGGCAAAAGTAAACAGATCCTCTCGCCATGCGGAATCCATGATCGACAGAGGGCAGATCACAAGAACACGGTTGATGCGTCCTTGGTTCATCAGAAAGTCTGCTGCCCAAATAGCACTAGCGGTTTTGCCTGTACCCTGTTCATTGAAGCAGAACGCACGTTTGTTAAGTGTCAGAAACCCTGCTGTGGTTTTTTGGTGCTTGAACGGCTGGTGCTTGCCCGTCCATTTATACTTGCCTTCGATGGGCGACGGTGCGTGAATGTCGAGATTCTTGAGTACGTGGGCCTCGTCTACACCCCAGTTAACCACCACACGGTTATCTGATAACTCCTTACTCTTTGGTATGACATCGGTAACTTTTGCTGGATCACGTAGCCGCAGTAGAAGCGCCTTGTT
>TARA_R110002012_G_scaffold7441_1_pt1 | contig 13368 bp, 5 predicted proteins | sample TARA_R110002012 | Tara Oceans TARA_R110002012 (sample SAMEA4396515) | marine metagenome | biome: Westerlies Biome; feature: [DCM] deep chlorophyll maximum layer (ENVO:01000326); material: water (ENVO:00002006), including particulate matter (ENVO:01000060) such as... | depth 40 m
AACAATGGGATTAATAATTTAAATCAATTTATTAGCGCTGAAAAAATAACAAAAGATTTAAATCCGATTTATGGTAGTATACAAAAGCTTTTTGCGAGAAATACAGATTTAGTAACTTTATGTGAGGACAAGGTGTTTAAAGTGCTAGCGAATAAAGATGCTTTATTTAACGCTGATGGAGATATTAATTTAACAGCAACTCAAAATGTATTAGGACAAACAGTACCTTTCTCTGGAGATTATGGTATATCTAAAAACCCAGAATCATTTGCTGCTGATGCTTATAGATTGTATTTTGCTGATAGAACACGAGGTAATGTCTTAAGACTATCTCAAGATGGAATTACATCTATATCTGATTATGGTATGTCAGATTGGTTTGCTGATAATCTACCTAGTAGCAGTAGAGCAATAGGTAGTTTTGATGATAAAAAAGGAGAATATAATATTAATTTAAGTTATGTTAACTATGATTCTTATCAAGTTGGAATAAAAGGTTCTACTCAACCTATGATTGGTGGTGGGTTTTCACCAATGACACCAGAGAATGTATTAATAGCAAGTAGTAATTCTGCTAATAATATACATGTTGGTGATACTATAGTTGGACCTGGAATACCAATTGGAACAACCGTATTTGCTAAGAACTGGACCGGTGGAGATGAATGGGAAATTACTATAAGTTCATTTCCAGGTACTCCTAATAGCGATATTAGTATTTTAGGTGATCCAATTCCTTGGGGTACTTCTCAAGCTGGAGGAGTTAATATTGTTATATGGCAAACTCAAATTTATTCATTTAAAGATGATAAAGCGTCTCAAACGTTGTCTTATTCAGAACAAAGTAGAGGTTGGCCAAGTTTTAAATCTTTTTATCCTGAAAGTGGCTTGAGTTTAAATAATGAATATTTCACTTTTAAAGGCGGGCAATTATACCATCATCATATTAACGATAATCATAATGAGTTTTATGGTGAACATACCGAATCAAGTGTGGAGGTTTTATTTAACGAAGAACCTGGTTCTGTTAAAAGTTTCCAAACTCTTGATTACGAAGGTACTCAATCTAAGATAACTTCTGACGGTGGTTTAAATGAAACAAGTAACTCTGGAGAATATTGGGATAATTATGATAAATTAGGTTGGTATGTAGATCACATGTACACGGATTTACAAGAAGCAAAACCTGCAGAGTTTAAAAATAAAGAAGGTAAATGGTTTTCTACAGTACAAGGTATAACAACAGAATGGTTAGACGATGGTAAAGCTGGTAATATAGATACTAAAGAATTTTCATATCAAGGTATAGACGAAACAAGTGCAATTACAGTTATTGATGATGGTGGTTACACGTCTTGGGATTGTCAACCTGCACAAGAATCTCCACCTAATTGTTGTCAATACACCGACAGTAATGGAAACGTATTGGACAAGCCTTTGCACCCACAGATCTTCGACATGGGAGGAGCTGGCTTGTTTAGTACAAGTACTTCTGGATATTCGTTTATTGAATTTATGTTTAACGACCCTTCGCTTTTATTTAATAATTATAATTACGAAGTCACTAATGTTACCGACTCTTGGGGTAATCTTGTAACCGCAAGTGCTTCTTTTAGTGTGTGCATGGCGAGTGGTGGTGGTATTACAGATCCAAGTGCATACCCTAATTCTCCTACATCATTTTTAGTTAATGATCAAATATATATAAACTGGGCTAGTGAAACTGACGATTATTATACGACTACTTCAAATAATGGAGCAAACACAATACATAATGTTGATGTAACCAATATTAATTATTTAGTTCAGTGGTGTATAGATCACATTGATAGTACTGCTTTTTTCTTAGGTATGGATTACAATACTTGGCAAAGTGCTTTACAGGGTAGTGGTTTTATGTATGCTGGGGCTTTTGTTAATGTACTAGCTGGTCCCTGCTCTCTCATGAATCAATCTTCAAGCTCATCGTCACATATATGTGTTGAAGTACCAGGTTTAAAAACTGGTTCTTATGCTAGTGAGGCCGCGTGTTTAGCAGATACTAATTCTGAATGTGATACAACATGTGCCAATGATGGTACGATAATAGTAAACAAGTGGGACGCGTTCTCGGAAACTTGCTTTAACGGTAAGGTAGCTATAGAATTTTTTATGACTCCAGCTGCTTCTAGTTGGACTGTAGAATATTTTGATTTTGCCACTGGCGCAAATCTTTCTAGTCAAACTCAAATTTTTAACGATCCTAATGTTTATACACAAAATGGAGTATCACAACAAATAGTTCCGGTTCCAGAAGGACAATATTTTGTTGTAGTTACAGATGACTTAGGGTGTGAGGTAAAACAAAATTTTGAAATTAAGTGTATTATCTCGGATCCTTGCCCTCAGACAAACCCACATACTTTTTCCGCACCTATAACGCAAGATCCCGCGTGGGTAACAAATGATTGTTGGAAATTTAACATGCCAAATTTAACCACAAATAGTGGTAGCATTGGTATTACCAATATAGCCTTAGCAGGTAGTACAACAGGTTGGGCTTGTAATCTTTATCATGTAGTAAGTGGAACCTCCACGCAAATTGATTCTAGCAACTATCAAGCCGCTTTAACTGGTGTTAATTTTGATGGTCTTGAAGCAGGTGATTATCAACTTGAAATATATGATACTGATGAGTGTATTTACCCAAGGCAAAATGTAACATTAAACTGTGGCGGTAATCCATGTGACGCTCCAATGTTTGGTCGAGCTGATACAAGTAAAACAAAAAGTACTAGTACTGATCTTTGTGTAACTGACAACTCTGATGGTACTCACACTGTTAACAGTATTTTATATCCAGGTTCAAATCCTAGTTACTATATTTCTTATTATTCTTACGACAATTCGTTGTATTCAGCCTTCCCAGGCATAGGTAATGCCACTCAAATACAAGCTCCAACAGGACCTTTTACTTCGGCTTCTCCACCACTCCCTCCTATTACTGGTTTACCAGCATCAAGTATAAGTGGAAATAATTATGCTGTTGTCGCTGCAAATACCGCAAGTTTTTCATGTCTGGGTATAAGTGAATTTACTATCGAGTGTGATCCAATGACACCGGTAGATCCTTGCGCTAGTGAATCTTCAATTCCAGTTGTTACACATGCAACTATACATGCTAGTAGTTATATTTGTGACAATCCTTTAGGTAACATTTACTTAAATCTTGGTAGTCATACTTTACAAACTGTAACTATACAACCTTCAGCACAAGGTTTTACAGTTCAATATTTTGCTACAAATGGATTTAATACCACTGCGGGATATTCTAATTGGATAGACTTAACTGGCGTTTTACAAAGCGTAATACCTGGGACAACGATGATACAAGCTAACGGTAGCACTGGTTTAACTCCAGGTGATTATGCCTGTGAAATAGTTGATAATTTAGGTTGTAGAAAAATTATTTTCTTTACAGTTTTATGTGAAACAGAACCGGTGGTTGATCCATCTTGGGAATGTACTAGTAATAATGGACCGTGTGTACAAACTAATTCACCTCCAGATAATATAACTATTTTTGCAAGTCAAGGAGCTTGTAATAATGCCTGTCCTAATATTTGTCTGCCTGGCGTACCCACTTGGGTTGGTTGCTGCGATAATACACATACTCCTCCATATCCAGGTTTTGGAAATCAAGGACCAAACCAAAATCCATCGTCTCCAAATCAAAACTTAAATTGTTTTGAAGACCCTTGTTGTGATTGTTGTGAAAGTTCATTAGTACCGTGGATGATGGCTGGACCTACATCAGCTTGCCAGAGTGTTACTCAATACTCTACTCCAAACACTATATGTGGAACGCCAACTAGTTGCTTTACTGAAAATGATTTAGTTGAAATGTTTGATGGTACTATGAAAGCTATAAGTAAGGTTGAAGTTGGCGATGAAGTTAGGTCTAATAAAAATGGTGAAATTGTAAAAGGTATTGTAACACAAGCATTGATACATCCATTTAATGGTGTGGAAGAAGTTATAAAAATAAACAATATAACAGCAGAACCTTATCATCCTGTTTATATAGATGGTAAATGGATACCTATTAAAGAATTAGGTGAAGTAACTTACCAGCTTATTGATAATTGGTATAACTTAGAAATAGACGGTGATATTAACGATAGTGAACACAATTATATTATTGGCGGTTTAATTGCGTCTGGATTAGGTGATAACGAAAGACTTAATAACAAGTACCAAAGACAACCTAAGGAGATATTTAATTTATAAAAAATGGAAAAGAAAATAACATCAATTATAGTTCAAGAACCAAATGTCCCAATAAGATCTAAAGGTGAGTTTCGCCAAATAGAAATACGTGGAACAAAAGGTTCTGGATTTTCGATCGAAATAAATGATAGTAGTGGTGATTGTATATTAGAAGAACCTATACAAAATATAGATATACCACAATTAGGGGTTTACACATTAAGCCAAAAATTTCCAGATATCTCAACTAGTGCACAAGGAGGTTTAATAGTAGAGTCATATGAAATAATTATTACACCTCACGCTGATGTTGATGCTAATATTGAAAAAGTAACTTTATATCAATATCCAGACGTTACAATAACACTATCGCCTTTAACATCACAATCTTCACCATCACTAGTTGTTAGAGATACGGCTGCAGCTACTTTTACTGGGTTTACTGTTACAAGGCCTGCTAATTTCTCTGGACAAGTTAGAAAAACACAAACATTAGTAATAACAGAAAATACTGGAACGGCGGGATTTTTTTATGTTAATAAAAATAAATTTAATGATTCGTTTATTAAAAACACTACTTTTACTAAAAAAGTTACTACAAAAGAAGAGCCGAAACTTGATACATATATAACATTAAAGCCTCTTACTACAAGGGCTGTAGACGCCACGACATCTGGTACCATAACTAAAGGTAGTCAAAACTATCCTATAACTCAAGAAATAATCCCAGGGATGAGCGTTTATGGAAAAATAAGCAAAGATAAGATAGTACACAAAAGTTTAGAAGTCGCAACATGTAAAAGAGCTACGGATAAATTTGAATTAAGTGATACGGTAGGATTATTTCCTGGTATGACTTGTGAAGTTAATGGTTTGCATGATTTTACTATAAAATCTGTTGATTGTGGAAAAAATATTACAGTAAGTAAAAAAGTAATTATATCAGAAGGTAAAACTATATCTTGTATTTATGAGGCGCACTCAACTATTGCAGATGTAACAACACAAGCAAACGAAGATGGCAACGCCTGCGTTGTTTTAAGGAACAATATATATATTGTTAATGATATGGAACTAAAACTTGATGGTAATAGATCTCATATTTTTAACTCGTTTATATACAAAGGAAGCGGAACAGATACTATAACATTAGATACTGTTACTGATTTTTTAAGATTTGGAAAAGGTAACGTTACCTATAGTTTAGATTTAGATAATGTAATAACTAGAATTCCTAATGTTCGTGATTTTGAAGTAGATGTTTATAAAAATAACAGTAGGCATGTGATAGACACATTAAAAGATGACCGTGATGAAAACACAAGTGGTGATACGAAAAAAACTATAACTATAACAAAGCAACCCAGCCACGGAACATCATCTACAAGTTCTAGAGATGTTTATTATACCCCTAACACAGATTTCGTTGGCGATGATGAAATATTATATACTTTTAGTGATGGTACAAATACAAGTGCTGAAGGTAGAATTAGTATAACTGTAAAATAACAAATATGCCATTAATACAATTAGATTTTCCAAATCCATTAAATACTTCAGTTCAGGTCGGTGACACTGCTTATTTTTCTAATCCAATAGAATACGGTACAACTGGCAATCCGCTAAGTGGTGATCAATGGGCGTCTACAACAACACCTCATTTAACATCAAATCAAAGTGATATTATAATAATAGGTGTAATAACTGAAATAATTATATGGGATGGCACTGTTAGTTCTATAATTTGTGACATGCCACAAAACTTATTTAATCAATACTTTTCACAAATACAAGCGCCAGTGTGTATAACAACACCATCAATAATTACAGTTGATCCTGGTAGTCCAGGTTCTGGTAGTTGTGCTGATCACGCTCTAAATTATGATGTGCTCCCGTTAAATTATATAACTGGAGGTGGTACAGCAGCGGCTACTTATGATACAGATAACGCGGAAAGATGGTTTTTTGATAATCCATCTGTAAATTTTAATGATCCAAGTTTTCACGCTATAAACCCACATGTTGTGAATGTTGGTTGTGTTGTTGATCCTAATAAACCAGGCTTTGATAACGCTCAAAATAATTATTGGATTTCTTACACTGGAATGTATATGTATGTAAGTGTAGCATGGAACGGAGATATCAACAATAATCCTATATATACTTATGATGATTCAATACCAGGATTTACAAGTATTGAGATTACTGGCACTCTTCCCTTGACACTTGCTGCTAACGATGTGCTCACTGGTATACCTATGGTCACTAGTGGCGTTACTGGTAATCCAATGAATGCAGATGGAAATAATTATCAAGCATTTTTTGACTGGGTAGATCTTAATTTTCCTGGAGTTACAAATCCCAGCATGACATATGATCAATATTTTGATACGCTCACAACTTTTGGTATAAACAAACCTACGCTTTATGGTAGTGGTGCTTTAGAAGGTACCGCCCCTGTTGTTACAATTACCCCTGGAACTACTGACTGTACTGGTGGTGGTAGTTTTATAATGTTTAGTAAAGATAACAAAGTAAATTTAAGTAGCGTGCTAGGATATTATGCTAGTGTTACTCTTAAAAATGATTCAAAAGATAAGGCAGAACTATTTAACGTAGGCGCCGACGTGTTCGAAAGTAGTAAATAAAAGGCATAAACTGTGACTATATTAGGTATAAATCAAATTAAATTAAATGGAAAATACTATAGTAAGACCTATAAAGGAGGAAGACTACGTATATATTAACAAATGGTGGAAAGATGCAACGGGTAAAAATCCACCACCAAGAAGATTACTACCAGAGAACGGATTACATGGACTAATAGTTTGTAAAAATGATAACCCTGTAGCGTGTACATACCTATACTTAACAAATTCTAAAATGGGTTATTGTGATTATATGATTGGTGACCCAGAGTATAAAGAGAAAGATAGATTTAATCTTATACTTGAATTAATGCAAAGTGCAATTATAACAGCTAAAAATTTAGGATATGAAGATTTTTGGTTTTTAACAAAAGAAGAAGGTTTAGTAAAAAAATGTAGAGAACTTGATGTTGAGGTTTCGCCAGATAAATATCATTTAGTTCTACCTTTGCGAGCGAAAAATGTTCATTGCGAAGGAACTAATTTACTTTAAAAACAAATATACAAAATGACAAAGAAAAAAAATATAGAAACTAGTCCTTTTAGAAAAGGAAGTAAAGGTAAAAGCTACGGACAAAGTGGTATTCAAGGAAAAATAGACGAAGCTTACAAAGGATTTACAGATATTGATTACGATACTAATTTATTTGAGGGCGCTGAAAATCAATACGCTGATCTTGAAGCTCAAAAATTCACAAATCAATATGAAGATCTCACTGTAGCACAAGGCGCTGCGGACATAAAAAGAGAAGACTTACGACAACAACAACAAGACACGCTTAGTGCTTACCAACAGGGTGGAAGTTTTAGCGCTGGTAATATTCAGCAGATGCAAAATGCGCTTACAAAAGGAACAGCGGGGATATCTGCGGATATTGAACAACAAGAAACAGCTAATCAAAAATTAATGGCACAAGGTGCTGCGGAAGCAGAAAGAATGACTAAACAATCTGAAGCAGCGGTTGATTTACAGAAAGCCACTGGAGCGGCTGATATTCAAAAACTTCAATTACAAGGAAAATCTGATGCTTTAAATAGAGAACTCCAAGTACAACAAGGTAAATTATCATTTTTATCTGGACAATTATCTGCTGCAAACGCAAATGAAGATGCTGATTTTAGAAAAGGTCAAAACTTCTGGGGTTCAGATCGTAGGTTGAAGAAAAATATCAATTTAATCGGTAAATCACTTAGTGGATTAAATATATATTCTTTTGAATATAAAAACCCAATATATGGACAAGGATTGTTTCAAGGCGTTATGTCTGACGAGATAACTCAAGAAGCTGTTATTAATAATGGAGAGTATGACATGGTTAATTATGACATGTTAGACGTGGAATTTAAACAAATATAAACATGGCGGATTCGAAAGGAGGTGTTGTAAATATGAATGCTCTATACAGAGCAGGTGTTGCTAGTAAAAGCCAAGGTAGAAACATGGCCGCAGAGCAACATAATGCTTTTTTGAGTTCTGTTATTGATTTTGGAACTGAAATTGTAAAAGATCAAGTAAAACAAGGTCTTAAAAATAGAGCTGAGTTAAAAAAAGAGCGTAGAAATCAAGTAAACGAACAGTTACAAACATTTGGTGATATTGGGCGAAATCAAAGTATTACAGATGAGATTTATAGCCTTAAAAATGAGTATACTAAATTAAAAAGAAAAAGAAAAGATAAAGAGGCTTTAGCTGTACTAAACCACTTACATAATATAAACGCTGGCATTGGAGATGTTAGAGCTGGGCATCAAACCGCTAAAGTACAAACTAGTATACAGAATGGAACTAATAATCCAAATGATGAAAATGTACCAACAGAAAGCCCTAATCCAGCTAATTATATAATAGAAAATACAAATAGAACTACACAAGCTCGTAATCAATTTGACAAGCAAGTAAGATATGATCGTACTGCCAACGATGGGCAAGGTGGTTTTTTTGTAGTAACAGGAGGTGAATGGCTAGAAGACGAAAATGGCAACGAATATTATGGCAGAAATTATAATCAAACACCTTCACATGTAGAAAGTTTTGGTAAAAAAGTGTTTGACATGGAAGATAAAAACAATTGGGTAAGATTTAAAGATTTTCATATTGGCATGAAAGATAATCCGTTTCTTTCAGATCAACTTTTCGATCAAAAGCAACTTAATATAACGAATGCAACAAATGATAATTATCATATGTTTTGGGAGTCAAAACATAAACCAGCCGCAAAGCAAAGAATTTTTAACGCAATAAACTCTTCTGATGTTAATGAGGAAATGTATTTATCTTGGTTTTTTGGTGGATCAAACGATGGTTATTCTGACACTAAAATAGCTACTTCTTCGCCTGCTTATAAATATTTATTAGCAGATGATATTAAAAATGGAAGAGCTATCTTATCTGGTGTTACAAAGGAAGATTTAGCAGAAATGACTTTACAAGAGATATCAGCACTCGTTGATAGTTCTGAAGAGCAGAATCTTTCTTGGGAAGAAGGTTTTGGCCCAGATACAGAATCATGGGTCTTAAACAAAGAAGCGTTAAAAGGAGCTGTTAGAAACGGTCAAAAGCACGACGAATACCACACGTGGGCTGCTCAAGTATGGTACGATGACTATGTTAAAGATTATGAAAACACAAGGCGAACTTATGATACTTATACGGCAAATACAACAGCAACTTCAGAAACAACAAAAAAAAATAGCACTTTAGATAAATTAAGCTCAATAAATTAATGATGAAATTTAGCACTCAGTTTGATCAAGAAACAGATGAAGAAGTTATAACTTCTCCGGTTGAAGAAGTTACTTCTGAAGTTGTAGAAAAGCCCGTCGAGAAAGCGAGCGCTAACGAGCAGCTTTTTAATGTTTTAAAAGAAGACGGTCATTATGACGGTGACTATAGCGCTTTTAACAGTCAATTTTCTACACCAGAAACTCAAAACCAATTATTTAATGTTTTAAAAGAAGATGGTCACTATGATGGAAATGCTGGTGATTTCATGAATAAATTTTTTCCAATAGCAGAAGAAACTGAAGAAGTAGAAACTGAAGAAGTTGAAACTACTGAAGAAGATGTAATAACTACATCAGAATATTCTACAAGCGAAGCATTTGACTTTTTACAATCAGGAGACAATGAAGAGTATGAGCAAAATATAACAAATTTTTTTAATACTTCAGAAGAGCAAGCGCAAATTCAACTACAAAAAATACTGGGTAAGAATTATGAAATATCACAATCTACAATTAACACAACTAAAAGTGATCCAGATTTAAAACAATATAAAACAAGTTTAATTGGTAATATAAATCTAAATGCTTTAAAAATAAAACATAAAGATACTGGAGAAGAAATTAAAATAAATTTTGGTATTAATAAACTAAATAATGAAAATTTAGAAAAAGCACTATATAAAAAAGATTCAAAAAAATTATTTGATTACGTCAATAGAACAATGTCTAGTGATGGTGTTGTTCGTTCTCAAGCAAGAAAGCAGGCAGCGTTAATAAAGTACAATGAATTAAACGCTCCCGCTACAACTAAAGATGGTGTAGTAGTGAAAGAAGCTGGTCCATTGTATGTTTCAGATGAAGACAAAAATATAGCAACTAGTGAGTTTGATGCTGAAGATTTATTTAAGACCACAGAAGAAATTACCTATAAACCAATTGGCAAATTTGGAGATAGAGTAGAAAAACAAACTTCTACGAAACAACCATATAAAGATGAGCTTAAAAGAGCAAAACAAGAGTTAATAATTAATGGTATAACAAGTCCTACGCAAAAAGAAATAGAAGATCAAGCTAGACAAAACTTAAAACAAGTAGCTATTCAAAATTTATATGATCAAAAAGCTACTGACTATATGAACTCTGATCAAGTTGAAGAAACAGATTTAAACGCAATATTAAAGCTTGGTGGTTTAATGAGTCAAAAAATAAATACACAAACCAAAAAAAAGATTGCAGAAAATAGTTTAAAACTAACAGAGCGTATTTCAAGTTTTAATAAAGATATGGGAGATAATAACACTCAAATAGGTAGGGCTATTGAGTTTTATGAAATTGCATCTAAAGTTGAACCAACTAATTTAAATATTGGCGAAGAAGAAGATACAGTAATGCTTAAAAATGGCACTATAATGTCAAAAGCAATGTATGATAGCTACATGCTCGACTCTAACGCGTATAATGAGTATTTACAAGAAATAGAGAAACTTCAAGAACAACAAGCTGCCGATATAAGTCAAGTGCAAAGTGATGATGTTAAATACGATTTAGTTAGAAGAAATTATGATGATGCTGAAAAATTTATAAAATCTGTTGCTGGTGGCTTTGGTGATATTGCTATAAAAAGTGCTTATGGCTTAAGAAAAATGACAGAAGGTTTGGTTGGTATAGATAATTCACTTGTTGACGAAGAGTTTATAAAATGGGAGGAGGCTAGTAGCAGTTTATCTAAAATAAGAAATGAATTTCAAAAAGATATAAAATTTGAAAACGCTTTTAGTAAAAAGAATTTTGGTAGATTTTTACTTCAAGAAACTCAAAATCAAATTCCAATTTTTGCTACAATAGCAACAGGTCCAGTTGGTATAGGGGCCCTAGGTTTATCTTCTGCCGGTGAAAACTGGAGTAGAATGGTACAAGAAGATAAGTTTTATGGAAGTGAAACTTCTTTATTAAATAAAATGCTAGTAAGTGGTGGTTATGGTGCTGCTGAAGTAGTGTTTGATAGATATTTAACTCTACCTGTTATGCAGCGTAGTGGAAGAGCTTTGTTTGGTAGTATGAAAAATTTTAGAACAGCTACTAAAACTGGTATGATGCAATATACTAAGCAGTTTGGAAAAAGACAATTAATATATGATCCGTTGTTAGAAACTACTTCAGAGGGTTTAACTACTACTTTTCAAAATATTATTACTGGTAGACCTGTAACGGAAAATCTTGGTCATGCTTTGTTTAGTGGTGGTATGTTTGGTACTGCTTTTGGTCATGTTCCTTTTTACAAAGGTTTAGTTATGCAAAAGTTTAGTGATTACAATAGTTACTCTAGTTTTAGAACTAATTTAAATAAAATTGCAGACTTACAAATAACTGCTAAAAAACTAAATACAAGTTTAAAAGCAAATAAAACAAAAGGTAATGATACTTCCGCTATAGAGGGAAACATAGAGACTGTTAATCAAGAAATAAACAGTTTACAGCAGGAAAACGAAAGTACAATAAAATCTGTTGAAAAGAAAACAAACAATTTATCTAAAAAATGGTTTGAAGAATACAATGCTGCTACTGTTGCGCAAGAACAAATAAGAATTGATGTTGAAAATATTGCTAAAGATGAAAACTTAAGTAATGTAGAAAAACAAAATTTAATAAATATTAAGCATGAAAGATTTAATGCCTTTCAACAAACTAGAGATATTTTAAGAGATGATAAAAACTTTGGTAATGCTTACGCTGCTTTTAGAAATAGCAATACAAAAGAAGATCAAGATAGATTACAAGAAATATCTGGACAAGCTAGCTCAGAGTTAATTAATGAGGGCAAATTAAACCCAACAGACGATGCTATTGATGCTAGAACTAAAATAATATACAATACACAGGAAATAAATAGAGATTACAATAGTAAAAAATCTATGTTAAAAGGGGCTGGTTTTAAGAACTTTCAAAACGTAGAACAAGCCGTAAACTTTGTAAATAAAATGGATTTATCTGATGCTGATAAACAAAATATTATTTCAAATATAGAAGAAGGAGCACATGGAGTAAGTATCGTGGAAAGCAACGGAAATATAACACCAATGCAAGTTGTAGAAAACATGGCTAAAGATGATCGTTTAGAAACTAGAACACATGAGGTTGGTCATAGTGTTTTCGCTGCTGCTTTTGGTAATAACAAAAAAGCTTTTGATGATATTGCTGAATCTGTATTAGATTTTGTTGAACAAAGAAATCCCAACCTACATTTAAGATTAGTAAGTCAAATAGAGAGGGATGGTGATGGAAACTTAATAAGTGAAGAAGTTTTAACTAACTTTTTAGAACTTATTGCAGAAGGAAAAATAGATCTTAATGCCAGTAAAAATAAAGGTTTAGGTGGTTTTATAGCAAATACTTTAAATATAGGTACTAAAAAATCTTTAGGCGAAAAGGCTGATTTTAACTTTGAGGGAGAAACAGATGCTATTAACTTTTTAATTAAGCTTGGTAAAAAAATTAAAGCAGGTACGCTAACTATAAAAGATATAAAAACCATAGAGCGTGGTAAAATAGCTAAGAAAACAAAAGAAGATGCTAAAACTAGATTTTCTAAAGAAGCGTCTGACAAAGTACAAAGTATATATAATGAAAAAGGCGAGGCTGGTGCTTTTGAAATAATAGAAGAATTTAAACCTATAGTTGGTAAAATAGTACAAAAAAGAAGTGAAGCTCCTAATTTTGATAGAGAACTATTAACTAGTGAAATTGAAAT
>TARA_R110002012_G_scaffold312393_1_pt1 | contig 13367 bp, 17 predicted proteins | sample TARA_R110002012 | Tara Oceans TARA_R110002012 (sample SAMEA4396515) | marine metagenome | biome: Westerlies Biome; feature: [DCM] deep chlorophyll maximum layer (ENVO:01000326); material: water (ENVO:00002006), including particulate matter (ENVO:01000060) such as... | depth 40 m
GCGTAATACCATGCACTTATAGTATGATTAGTATAACTAAATGGTATAGGTAATTGTAAATAATCATTAGAACTATCGAAATTGAAAGAGTATTCGTTGGGGAACTTTTGTAATACAGCTCCACCTTTTGAGAGGATGTTGCCTAATCCAAGCATTGATCTAGCCTAAATAACAGATACAAAGACCAGTAGCTAGAGTGACTGCACTCCAATTACCAAATATTGTGACCCCTTGAGGTATCGTATCAGAATTAGTTAAAGAGTTGCCATGTGTAGAAGTTCCTGTACCAGTTATACCCGCTGATGATTGTGTCATTGTTGTAAATGTACAATCTTCAAACATTGTTATTGCTACTACCTTTTTATCTCCGATACTAGCTACTGATTCACCATCATCTAATATAGCAGAACCTACTTGTCCTAATCCTACGTTATTAGCTTCATTTACTGTGTATGTATTAATTGCCATCTTGTTTCTCCTTGCTTATGACTTACCGAGCTTGACAATTCTCATGGTCATATTGGTTAAAAATCATATGGAATAATTGAAGGGGTAGAACCTTGCATATCTGTATTGCTGTATTCTCTTCCTTCACTAAGGCACATATTCCATTTGTTTTCAAAATATTGTGCTAATTGTATTGCTTCAGGTTTCATTTCATAACCCTTCATAATTACAAAATGAGTTAAAGCATCATGAAAATCAACAGGGATATTGGGAGACTCATCTAGTCGAATGCCGCCAGAACCATCTCCTCCAGTAGTGCTAACAAAATCTTCATCGTAAACAGACCCATATATTTTTATTTCTTTCCCTGTACTTAAATGTGTATAAGTAACATTTTCATCTACCCTAGAATATTGAGCAAGTCCTAATTGTGGGTCATTTACCTCATTAGCAGTTTCTGACTCTGTTTCTATCCACCAAACTTTTTCTGTTACATTAGCCATTATGAATTACTGTATTTATCGGGTCTGCCTGATAATTGAGAAATTTCATCTTTATCAAACTCTACCCTTTCTACCTTAATAAATTTTTTCCCAAAAGCATCTAAATCATAATAACGCTTATTTGCAGTTGACGTTATTGTACTTTGGGTTTTTAATATTTCTGTTTTTCTGCAAAACTCATCTAATGCTTGATTTAAATACAAACGTATTTGCGTCTCGCTCATTTCAGGATGATGTATTTGCACTATTTCAATTAATTGTTTTTGGGTCATACAATAAATGCCTTTTCGTAACTATCTTTTAATGTTGCAAGAGTTACTTGTAACGATTGAACCAATTCAATATCCTCATCATCAATTGTATAAGAAGATAGTTTTGCTTCTATTGCTTTAATAGATGCATAGATCACAACAAGATATACTTTATCGTCTGCAAAAAATCCTATATCGCTATGAGAATAAACCAATGCTTGTTCTGCTTTATCCACAGGAACATTATTAATATAATAAACTTTGTATGAATCAGCACCACCTGCAGTAGCGGCAGGTTGTATATGCACTGTTCCATTGCTTTGAATCATAAAGATAGGGTTAGTATGTGTTGCTAAATGAATGCTACCTGTATCTCTTGATACAAATTCCATTTCAATACCTACTTGTTTGCAATTTCTCCATTGTCCATTTGTTCCATCTTCTCGCAATACTTTAATAACTTGTGCGCCATTTATATCCAATCCATTTGAAGTTTGCTCTGCACTTACTTTAATAAAATCTTGAAAATCATTTGGATTTGATTTTAAAGTTCTAGCGGTAACGTCAAGTACCCCATCTTTTAAGAATTGAGATAATTCATTTTGAGTAGGTGTACTACTTTCTGTTATTGCTATTGAGGTCTGAGCCTCTACTTGTGCTTCAAATGTTGCCATTAAATCTTAATAGGCTTTTTTAGAGCGTCCATAACTGGGTCTTTTTTTTTACTCGGTTTGACCGCTTTCTTTTTTACTGTTTTCTTTTTTGCCATAATTTCCTTACAAGAGGAGGGGCATAAAGCCCCTCACTCTGTTTGTTACTTGTGTTTAAGCTTCACTTGCCCAAATACCTGTACAACTAACCATGTACCAACCATCTTTACCATCGCCAACTAGCTTACAACTATCTCCAGTTGTAGCAGTACCTTTAGTATTTATGAGGTCTTTATTGTCTACTCCACTGAGTACAACATTAGTACTAGCACAAGTTGTTCCATGAATAGCATCACTAGCATTAGGACTAATAGTAATAATGTTATTACCATCTGTTCCAATGTTAATAAATGTATATTCAAGTCCTTTAGCACTTGCGGGTAAAGTCATTACTTTAGCATCAGTTCCAATGAGAAATACTTTCCCACTATCACCAACACTTAGACTTTTACTATCCGTAAGTGTTTCTACACTTGCATTTGAACCACCTAAATAAGGTCTAGCCATAATTAACCTCCCTTACGCAGTGATGTTGAATAACTTGTGACTTTCAATTAGTGTAACACCAATTCCTTCATCAGACATGTACTGGTCTTTAACACCATCGTAAGCATCATCAGTTAAGATGTTTGCTTGGAACTTTGGCGCTCTATACTGTGCATGAAACAGATTTTCATCTGAAACTACAAGCATAGTATTGTTGTACGCTTCTCTCAGAACTGGAGTTGGAATTAATTGAATTGCTCCATGAGGTGACTCAAGTACTCTGTAGTTAAAACCAAGAGCATCTCTTTTCATATCACCAAGATTCACAGTCCAACCAGAATTACCTGCAAGGCCAGAAGCACCAGACATTTTAGAAAAGTAGCTCATTGCACCCATTCCACAAAAAGCACGTTTAACACCCGCTTCAGGAACGTATTGAAATACTTTTTCCATGTCATCTACAAAGTTATTATAAGAATAACTTGCTTCTGAAATTGTGAATCTGCTTTGGTCAGCACCTGAAGCAGCACCATGTTTTTCAATTGCTGGAATAATTCCCATACAAGAACGAACAATGTTGCCATTTGCATCAGAAAGTGAGTTATCATCAAAACCACCAGATGTATTAATCGGTGAACGTCCAAATAAGAACGCACGTTCTTTTTGAATTTTATGTTCTTGTGATTTTTGATCTCTTAGTCTAGCCAATTCAGATGACTCGCCTCTTAATGATGCCTCTAAAAGAGTACCAGTAATTTGAAGAGGAGTCTTAAATATCTGACATTGGTTGTAAACTACTGCTAGTTCATCACTCCAAGCAGTTCCAGCTGATGTACCTTCACCATAAGCATTACCGACAACTACTAAGTAGTCACCACTTGCAGGAGTAATTGAAGCATCTCCCATATTTTTAACACTTATGTTTGCACTTGAACCACTACCTGCAACAGCAGTAATTAACACTACGCCTCGCTTAGTAGAGCCTGGGGTTAAAGCAGACCAGACTTCACATTCAAGTCCAATCCAACTGTTATATGCATAATCCCCACCTTCACCTTCCATTCCAACTACTGAACCTGCGGTAACTGTCCAAGTGTTAGCTGCGTTATCAGCCGCACAAGCTTGAGTAGTGCTTTGTTGAAAGTATTGTTTTTGCCAAGGGTTGCGATGTTCAAACATCTTGAACTGAGGGTCTTTTAAACCTGAAATTGTTTGCTGGTTAGCAACAACTGTTGTAAAAGGCGTTACGTCAGTCCAGAGTTCTTTAACAACATTCGGACGCATATAAAAATCACGTCTGTCTGTATATAAAACACCTGACGACCCTAATGTTTTTGGATTACTCGCCATGTTTTGTTTTCTCCGTTTTTAATTAAACCATTATCTTCTGTTTCGCATCAAACCGAGATTAAAAGCATCTTCCTCATTAATCTGAGGCTCTGACTGCGCACTCACAACCCCTGCGGGTGGAGGCGTATTCAAAGTATTTTGTTTCTGCTTCATCATTTCGGCTTTTTGCCTTTGTTCAACTTCAGCTTGGCTTGGAGCGGAGCGCATTTTATCTAAACGAACTAGATTGTCTAGAGTCAGTGAATCTGGACTAGAGTAGTATTGCATAAATTGTTGAGCTTTATCAGGAGTATATCCGTATTTGCCCATTAATTCATTTCGCATTCCATCAGATTGTTTTTGCGCTTCGTATTGTTGTTGCGCTTGTCGAATCTGATTTTCTCTAGCTTCCATTTCACGAACTCTAAATTGTTCTGCTTGTTCGCTATAGTCTATCATTTCATCACGATATTTATCTACCGATTCACGATATTTAAAACTTGCACTATCCACATCCATGTAAGCTTCAGATGAGTCATAATTGACAGGTTTAGCGGGACGCTCTGGTTTCTTTGGGGATGCCATCTGTTCGTTAGTATCGGCAACAGACGGGGTATCTCCAGAAAGTGATTTAGCAACACCTTTCAAAATATCAGGGTTTTCTTGAATATAGTTTGCAATTGGTGCAACCTTTTCATATTGACCCATTTCTTCTTGTAGTTTGTTGTAGTCACTTGCCTTTTGGTCGTATTTGCTCTGCCAGTATTCAAAACGTGAAGTATCTTCTTTTGGAGCGGACTCCTCAGAAGTCTCTTCTAAGTTTTGAAATGTTGGAGGTGTTAGATTTTCATCATAACTCTCCAACTCATTTACAGGGTTTGGAGCTTCTTGCTCTTGACCCGAATCACTCTCTTGAATTGGTGCTTCTCCCCCTAAATCGAAATAATTAGGTTCAGTTGCTTCAGCATCCAAGTTTTGTGTTTGTTCAGACATTTGTTTCTCCTTAGGCCTGTTTGTTAATTAACAGCAACAGTGCCTTGTTTGGTTTCTTCTCGTCTTAAATCTTCTTTTGCTATACGTAACTCGTCATTTAACCGAGCTTCAAATAGCTTACTTGCTGATTCATTCTTATTTGAAGAAGAGTTCAGCTTTGTTTTAAATTTTTCTATTTCAACACGTTTTCTATCGTGCGTGGATTCACGTTGTGCAGTCTGTAAATCCCCTTTGGTATTTTTAAGTTCTTCTTGTAGTTGTTCAATCATCTGCTGTTGTTGTTGTATAATACTTGTTCGTTGCATAACACCTTCTGTGTCTGCTACTTCTGTTTGTTCTAGAACTTCTTGGGCATCAATAATGCCTTTTTCATAAAGACTTACATAATAGTCAAACCTTGCCCATCTATTTGATGGTAAGGTCGACCCACTAACTACAATTAAATCATACTTACCAATCGTAACATCATTTACCCTGCCAATAATCTCATTAGTAAAATCGTCGTAAATTGGTTGATTCATTGTCGCTTCAGCTAATCTGCCATCTGGTTTCATAATGCGAACCACTTTTTCATCGGTGTAGGTTTGTTGAATCAATTGAACAATGATCTTTCCAATCTGATTCAATGCTTCATCAACATCATCAATCTTTGATTTAATTCTTCTTTGAGCGTATTCATCAATAGCCACAGTTCCTTTGTAAGTACTAGGAGCGGCAGATGGGTCGCCATGTTGTAAAGGGTGAATACCCAAAATATGATATATACTCTGTTTTGCATCTTCTCTGTTCTTATATAATTCATTAGGAAGTGGAATTGGTCCCGCAACAATTGGTGTACCAAGTTCAGGGTCATATTCAATTACACCTGTACCCGCTCTTGCCCATTCTTCTTCTAATTGCCTACGATTCATTGAACCTCTTGGAATTAGCAGTTTTGTATTGGTAGAGCTAGAAGCGTGTGCAATTATTAAAGAAGTAACTTTATTGATATATTCTTGAATAGGTTTTACAAAACGCACATCACTCATTGGATATGGGTTTCGATTATGTCTATTCATTAGTGTAACTACAGGATAATCATCTATATCCATGATGTAGTCATAAAGCAGTTTTCCACCCGCACATAAAATTCTTCTAATTCTGTCTGTTTTTATTTTATTAGAAACAATAATGCCTAATTCAACCAAAGCACCTTTAGTAATAACCTCAATCTGATGTCCGCTATTTGGTATTGCTTCTTCGTGTTCAGGGCCTGGCATCATTGTTGGTTGACCTGTTTGCAAGTCTTCCATGTAGTGATAAATACCGCCTGTTGCTTCAAATACTCCAATTAGTTCTGTTACGCTAGATTGCTCTGTGATGTAACTTTCACCATCAGCATTTGTCATTTTAATTGCGGGTTCTTCAGCGTATTCTGCAAAACCATCTTTATTTAAGACTACCTCTTCACCTGTTAAGGTGTCTAACACATGAAAATATTTATGTTTTTCTTTTTTATATCTATCAATTACCTCATAGTACTTTGTATCTGAAGAATACGTATCATTGGACATTGGGCCAATGCTTTGGTCTTGCGTAGACTCTCTAGACATTGCAGGGTATCTGTCATTTGCAGATGTGGTCATATCTTTTGTATTTACTTGTGGATATAACTGCTTTAATTGTTTCTCTGTAAATAACCTTGCAATCATAATATCTGATGCATCTCTGCAAAAAGTATCTCGACTATTTGGGTCTATATACACATCAAGGGGGTCAATACTATGGATACATACTTCCCCACGTCCAAAATCCTTCATCGGGTCAACATAGGCTTGTATGACCCCCATCCCTTTTACGTAATAATCATCTACAACTTGTTTGATCTGTACGTTACCATTAGACTTATCCCATATATAAGACATAATATCTGCAAAAATTCTACCCACCTTTGTATCGCTATCATCTCTGCCTGTAGATTGAAACTTTGGTTTATTTGCAGTAAGGAGGGCTTTTGCTTGTTCAACTGCGGGGTGAACAACATTGTCTACTATTGGGTTTTGTGACCTTTTTTCTAGTGTAGTAACATGAGCAGATTTCCACTGCTGATTGTTGCGGAACTCATCATCTTCCATTGCCTGAGATGCCCAAGTAGCTCTTTCGGAGTGAAAGTCATCTAATAAGCGCTCTGTTTCTGTGACGAGTTTATTTTTGGTATGAGGCATTTTGGAAGTAAACTTATCATTTTCCAAATTCCTCGGTCTACACCATTAACTGATTTGCCAATCATTATTTTGACGATAGTTCATTCCCAGAACAGGAACTTCAGAATCTTCATGAAAAGGTTTATACGAACCTTTAAATGCATAAAAGAGTCCATCTAAAAGGTCGTCATGTTTTCCCCTAGGAAATAAAAGCATCTCATCTTCTAAGTTTTGCATATTTTTCATAATAAATACTTCTTTCTTAGCAAAAGAAGGTTGAAGACTTTCTAATCGGTGTGATTTACTTGTTCTGGGGTTTTCTTTAATATTTAAGCCAGGAATATATAATCCTTCTTCATCACATCGCATTTGTACATACTGTCTCAACATTTCCTGATACCCAACAGATTCAATTCTTGTTTTCGTGCTACGGAACTTTCTAAAGTTATCTACGATAGCTTCTGCTAAAGTTAATGGCTTAGCGTGTTTGCGATAATAAGGTAAGGCAAACTTCCTTCCTTTTTCATCTACTGCTAAATTAAATATAACCGAATAGTCAGCAGTTTGTTTAACACTTGAAGCTGGGTCTACCCCTGTAAAGATATTAATAGGTACAGATTCATTTACTTTTGTACCATCAATCTCTGTAAGGTCTAACATTGCATTATTTTCTTTATTAAAGCGAAGTTTTCCCTCATAATACTGAATATCTTCTTTTTTAAAGAGTTGGTCTTCATCGCCAACGATTTCACACATATATTCTCTGTAAAACACAGAAAGTCTGTTAATCGACTCTAATTCTTCTTTTTTCTGAATTAATTTTTTTACAGGCCACCATTCTTCCCATAAAGAGATACCTTTTTCAATATTAGGCTTAAATACTCTATTTTGCCATCCTTTCATCACTTTTAAAGTTTCAACCAAACATCTTTCGTGTTGAGGAGTGCCAATTACAATAATCCTACCTTTTTGCGGGTCAACGGATGGAACTGCTGATTGCAATAACCATCGAAGGTTATGTTCCATAGCTTCAGCGGTCTTGGTATTGTTTTCATCTTCAGGGTCATCAACAATAATAAGCGTAGGGCGTTGGTTACCCACTTTGATGCCTCGCAACTGCTGACCTGTACCTTTGCAGATAATCATAGAACCATCTTTTAGCTCTACTTCAGCTTTTGCCCAACTTCTAGCAGAATGTTGCCCCCAATATCCAAACAACTGCCTAAATTGCTGAGAATAGTCTAAGCAGTCTTTGATTGTACCCAAAAGCTTTACTGCGTGGTCTTGAGTTCGGGATACCAACACGATTAGCTTTTTTCCTTGGTCAAACATCAAATGGTACATTGGGAGTACGCCACCTACAATAGAACTTTTGGCGTGACCCCTAGGGGCAATGATATTTATTTGTTTTTCAGATTTATTTAATAAATCTTTTGCAATAATGTGATGAAACTTAGGAGATGGAGCAGAGAACATCTGAGGCATAGCTATTTTCCCAAAGAGAACCATATCATGCCTCAGTTTTTCTATGATGGCCTTGTTATTAACTTTTGCTGACACCTAGTGTATTTTACCTAACGAGTTGCGTTTGTGTGCGTAGTTAATAATCAGAACCCATAATGTAGTCTGCTTCACCATTTTCTACCTTAATTCCATTTTCTTCCGCAATGGTCTTTAAAATCTCATAAAATAGCTCCATCTGCTCTTCATCCACATATTTCAAAAGAATGCGTTTTTTGTACCATGTAGGCTCTCTATCAGCCATTGGTGATAAGCCTTTAGCTCCCATGTGCAGTTATCTCCTTTTTTTGTTCTAGTTTGACCCTTTTTTCTTCTTTTTCAATTTGATCTACAATCTGACTTGTCATATCAATTTGCATTGTATCTGTTTGAACTGCTTTTTTAGGTAACATATCTAATATTCGTATATATTGCTCTGCGCCTCTTAGCATTGTGCCAGGGTCTTCTTTTGTTCTAGCTAGTGTAATTGCATCTGCAATGACATCTAGAACCTCTCCCTCCGTAATTCCTTTTTCTTTTAATGCTTTATCTATCTTTTTATCTACCATGTTTTTGACAGCCTCTTGTTTAAATAGTCTTTTTGCAGTAAGGTCGGGTCTTTTTTGGTCAGGTCTGTACGCTTTTCCAATAATTGACCAATCAATGGAGTTTCCACCGAGCAACATTCTTGTATAGATGTCCACTGCTCGTTTAGTTCTTGCGTGTTTTCCTTCCAAGTATTCAAAGGATGCGGTGGATACAGTGGCATAGTTACCAGATAACCTTCTTGGTTCGTATAATAACCTAGCTTTGTTTGAAATCCACATTCTACCAAAGGAAAACTGCAATTCAATGCTAGTCTTATATTGATTACGTGCAATGCATTCTGCGACATAACCATCATCGGAAAGACCAAAATCCCCCGCAATACACTTTTTCCAAGGTTTATACGTAACTTGTTTCTCATCTGCTTCTTCTTTGGTATAAACGGGATAGGTCATATCCTCATAGTTATTTACCTTGAGTCTTCTAGTTAAATAATCCATGAGTACTACAGTATATATACTGTACAGTATTATTATACATAGTATAATAATACAGTTTATATACTATACTGTATATATACTGTATAAAAAGCAACCATTCCATTTAATTAATCAAGTCTTTTTTTAAATTATTTTCAAATTTTATTTCGTAGTCGTCTTTTTGCATTTCTATGCACGACTCGATTTGCATTTCAGCTTCTATATAGTCTCTTAAAAACAAAAAATCATCAATATTCTTTTGATCCATTGCTATTGTTACCCATTTATCGGTATCACTATCCCACTCTGCCATTGAGTCGGTATTTGGGTTGTAATACTTTTTTGACATAGTTGAAGATAAGAAAACGCAACTTGGTCGCTCTACCTACTTTTGAAAATTTGTTGTAGAATGCGTGGGGGAGATATACAGTACCCCTACCCCCTTTAAATTGGGCATAGCCTCTGTGTATTATGTTGAGTTTCGCTATGCTGTTCAAATGCCTTACAGTATACTGCCATACAGTAGCATTTGAAGTGTCTCAACACCGCATACCGCAACACACCATAATACCTACAGTGTAGTGACCAGGCTATACCCAACTTAAAGGTTGGTCGCCCTCGTTGTGGTGGCAATACTGCCACTAATTAATTAATTAAGATAAGGAATATTACAATGAAAGTTGATATACATAAACATAGTGCTACTGCTGATTATAAGTCAGTTAAGACCAACATCACTGTTGATAAAGATACTGGTGAGATTGGTCACGAATCATTAGAGAGTATGTCTGATGAAAGATTTCTCTCACAGATTGATGATTGTAAGCTAGTTAAAGTCTGGCATTCAGATAAAGAACGCTCAACAGTTAAAGCAGAAATCTTGAATATGCAAAGTAATTACAACTTCTCTGATGATGAGAAGACAGTTCCCTGTTCTACTGGTGGATTCGTTACAACCATATATAAGTCTGCTCGTAATCTAATCGATGATACTGCTGGTTTAAGCAGATTCGGTTCAGTACCAACCAGATAGTTCTTACATAGATACACTCAGTCCTAGTGATTGGGTGTATCTATTAATCCCTACACTTAAAAAAAAGCAGGTAATACATGAGATGCTTATATAGTTACAAATATCAGCTTGTAGAATGGTTTCATAAAGCTACTAATGAACCACTCTATAAGGTTAAAAAACGCAGTAAAAAACAACTTTATTGGATGTTTGACAATCAAGTAGTAGTAAAACAAATTAGGAGGAAATACGCATGATAATGCTAGGATATATAACAGTTGGATTACTCTATGTGATCTGTGGAATGTTCGCAGTTGAAATGTGGAAAGATATGAAAGAATTATTTCAACGCCCAAGATGGCAAGACAATGTAATTAGTAGATACGAATCAGACCAACTTGAAATTGAAAGAGAAGTAGAGTTGTTTAACAAAGTAAACATTAAATCTTATAATTAATCTTATCGCATCCTCCTTAGGGTAGTTGTGGACTCCGCAGAAAGCAACTACCCTTCCCTCCTTAATAACTAAAAAAAAGAAAGAAAACATTATGATAAACGTACCTAGAATGATGATTTATGAAAGATTCATGCGTAGTGCTGAATTTGACAATAACTTTAAAGATGTTCCCACTGCAATTAGAGATATAAGTAGTAGTTATAATTGGGAGAAACATCAAGAATTAATAGAATCTGATACAGTAATAGAAATACCTTTAAGTCACATAGACACGTATCTAGATGCTGCACTAAAACAAACAGGATTAGATAATATCGTTGAATTAAAAAACATAGAAATACCTGAAGACCAAAAAGTAAAATCAGATACTAGTTGGCTTCCAGTTGCTTTTGCAGAAACAAAAGCATTTAGGTCTATTATGTTTCTTTTAGCACATCAATTATACACTCAATTATTAGCTATAGATTTTATAAAAAACATAAAAACATTAAGAGATGGTAACAAATTAACCGAAAAAATTGAAGGTAAACTAGGTGGTGAAAAATTACTTTCTGTAGAAAATATGTTAAATAAAATGGCACGTACTATGTTTCATTTTCACATGTTTGCTCAAGAAGAAAACAATCTATTTATTCTTACAGAAGATTTAGCAAATGCATTGCTAGATACTGAGTTTCCAACAAGCACAGATTATATAAAATCTCCTAATAGGTCATTTTACTTAATGTTTCCACCTAAGTTTTCAATGGAAAGTTGTACTTGTTGTGATGATAAAATAGAGTTTGAAGGAATGTTTGTTAATTTAGAAGAAATGGTTGATTGCAATATATTGAGAATTTCAATGTATGCAAAACCTCCAAAAAATAACAAACATGGAAAGTATATAAGTCCTATTGACCCAGAAACAGTGTATTGGGAATTAAAGATACCTCATGGAAATAATATAAAACAACAGTTACAAAATTCTATTAAAGAAGTAGTATGTATTACTAGTGAAAAACATGAAAAAATAAAAGAAAGCAATGATAGAATATATAAATATTCAAATCTAGCTATACAAACTGTATTATATATTACTTCTGTAAACACAGACGCAGTATTTGTTAAGATGGATGAAAAACCAATACCTAAAAATCGTGTTAGAAAATTCATTGACAGAGAACTAACACAAACAGACCATACAATATTAGGCAGTACTAGAACTGCTTATATCAATGGTCAGAAAAACAATGCTATCTACTATAGTAAAAAAGATGGCACCAAAGTAACTAGAAAACTAAAACACCTTGTACGTGTTAAAGGACATTGGCATTCGTTCTGGTATAAAGACCAAAACAAAATAGCACAAATACCTCAACACATGCATCAAGAAGAAAAATACGATGATTATGGAAAGAAAATGGTGCGTTGTATTAAATGGATAGAACCATTCTACAAAGGTGAAGGTGTTGAGCTAGTTAAAGAATATAAACTCACTGCAGGTGGGCGTAAATATTCACAAAAATAGAGAACACTAGTAGGTTCAATTTATAATGAGTGTACACTCCTACAATAATGTGTTACTCAAACAAGGTCTGCTCTGTACCTTGACACCAAAACAGAGCAAAATTTACTGTAAAAAGCCAGACTCTATGTAAACTGCAGTTGATACCCGCACTACAATGTTCATGTGTTATGGGAGAGTCTGGTAAATGTTAGCTAACGGGATGAGTTTACGAGATTAAAACTCGTGGTTTGATTTAGCAGAGCTTATCAAATAGATCAAATAAGTTAAGGCGTTGCAAGACGTAACTGCAAAACTCATCCCTTAAATTTAGGGTAGTTACGACTAAAACCACCATTTCGTTAATGTTTCAGAGATTGTCAATCCGATGATGCAGTTACTCCGAGATACAATAACTTATAGCTAAGCGTGGTCTACCCTATTTATTTTACAAAATAGGACATTTTTGACCTATTTATACGTCCTAAATAGGACATTTTTGTCCTGTTGACGCATACTAGAGGTGACATTTTTGTCACCTTGAAATTTTCATAAGTGTAATAAAACAATGTACTTATGCAAATTTACCCCCTCTAATATCTATACATAATAAAACTTATGAATAAAACAAAAAACAAAACCAAAAAAAAGCTTCTAACAGGTAAAGCGTTAGAAAGAAAAATAGAAGAAGATGCAGAACTTGCATACATACAATCAAAAATAGACCTATACATAGAAGGAACTTATAAATGAATACAATACCAGTAAGTAAATTAATCTCTGAAGGTAATGTCAGAGCAGAAAAAACAAATAAGAAAACACTTGAATATAAGGCTTTAAAGTCTAATATTGCCAAGGTTGGAATGTTAACTCCTATCACATATCGTAAAAATGATGATGGTGCATACGTTATTATTAATGGCCATCAAAGAGTAGAGATTGCTAAAGATTTAAAGCTACAAGAAATACCAGCTTATGAATCTAATGG
>TARA_R110002012_G_scaffold154406_1_pt1 | contig 13363 bp, 16 predicted proteins | sample TARA_R110002012 | Tara Oceans TARA_R110002012 (sample SAMEA4396515) | marine metagenome | biome: Westerlies Biome; feature: [DCM] deep chlorophyll maximum layer (ENVO:01000326); material: water (ENVO:00002006), including particulate matter (ENVO:01000060) such as... | depth 40 m
AGAAAAATAGTTTGAGTTTAACCGGAGCGGTGTCGCTTGGTACAGGTGTTATGATAGGTGCAGGAATATTTGCCTTATTAGGACAGGTAGCTGAGTTATCAGGGCAATGGTTTCCGTATGCTTTTCTTGTAGGTGCTATCATTTCAGGATTTAGTGCATATACGTATGTGAAACTTTCCAATGCGTATCCATCTGCTGGCGGTATTGCTACCTATCTAAAAAAGATATATGGTAAAGGTGCGGTTACAGCTTCAGGAGCGTTGCTAATGGCACTTTCAATGGTCATCAATGAAAGTTTGGTAGCACGTACATTTGGTTCGTACACGCTTCAGTTATTTGATATTAATGACAATAGTGTTTGGGTACCAATACTTGGGGTATTGCTATTAATCGTTGCTTTTTTAATTAATATTTCTGGCAATACTATTATCGGTAAATCATCCTTTGCGATGGCAGTCTTAAAAATTGGAGGGATAGCAATATTTGCTATTGGTGGATTATGGGCGGCAGGATTTTCATTTTCTGAAGTTGTCCCTTCAGAGAGTTTGAAGGAATACCCTATTACCAATTATTTAGGAGCCTTGGCCCTTTCAATCTTAGCTTATAAGGGCTTTACTACGATTACAAATAGTGGTGAAGAAATCACCAATCCCAATAAAAATGTAGGACGTGCTATAATTCTATCACTTGCTATCTGTACCGTGGTATATCTACTTGTTGCATTTGCTGTTTCTTCTAATCTTACTATTGAAGAGATAATCAAAGCTAAGGACTATTCTTTGGCCGAGGCATCAAGGCCGGCTTTCGGAAAGTACGGATTGTGGTTCACCGTGGGTATTGCAATCATAGCTACTATCTCAGGAGTGGTGGCAAGCATTTTTGCAGTGTCAAGGATGACTACAATGCTAACTCAGATGAATCTAATTCCCCATAAACATTTTGGGCTACCAGGTAAGTTGCAAAAACATATGCTCATTTATACTGTGGTATTGGCACTCACAATGACCATTCTTTTTGACCTTACAAGAATTGCATCATTAGGTGCTATTTTCTATCTAATTATGGATATAGGAATTCATTGGGGCGTACTTAAAAATATGAGAAAAGACATAAACGCCCGTGTCTCTATTCTATATACTGCAATATTATTGGATTGTATTGTTTTGGCCGCATTCTTATGGATAAAGGCTTCTAGTGACCTATTGGTCGTAATTGTAGCTGCAATACTGATGGTATTGATTTTTTTAGGTGAAAAATGGTTCCTGAAAAATAAAAGTGAAGAAAAAGAAAAATAGATAGACGATTTATACATTTTAAAAAATAATAAAATGAAAACAACAGTAAAACTTTTGATGGTAATTGGAATACTAGGAACAGTAATAAGTTGCAAATCAACTTTCAATGCTTCCGAGACCATGCAGGTCGAGGAAAACAGGAATGCCATTTACCAAGAGATTATCTCGAACCCTGTTCAGTTCACAAATTTCATCAGTGAGGCACGAAAGAATGAAGATGCCAAAAAGATAATGATGAAGACCCATATGGAACAGATGGAATCGGGAAATATGAAAATGATGATGGACAAGAATCCGGAAATGAAGGAAAAAATGCAGGCCCATATGCAGCAAATGATGGAAAAGAACCCTGAAATGAAAAAAAAGATGCATTCCAAAATGCTGGATAAAATGATGGAAAGCGAAAAGGGCCGCAAGATGATGATGGAAAAAATGCACAATAATGAAATGATGAAAAAGGAAATGAAGGAAAGAATGAAAAAAATGATGGAAGAGAATCCGGAAATGATGGAAGAAATGATGCAGAAGATGATGGAAAAAAATCCCGGAATGATGCAAAAAATGAAAGATAAAATGAAGAATTAAGGGTAGTAAATCCAAGAACTTCATAGGCAATGAGAATAATTTATTTAACAATTAAAAAGATATAGTTATGATGATGTGGTGGTGGATACTGATACCGATTATTTTGATATTGGCCATATTCCTTTTCAGAGGAGGAAGTCCGCGAAGCTCTAAAAACAAGGAAAATCCTATGGATATCCTAGACAACCGTTTCGCAAAGGGCGAAATATCAAAAGATGAATACGAAGAACAAAAACGAACGATTAACTCTAAAAACTAAAATGATGAAGTATTATTTCAATAAAACGCTGAACGAAGACTTTGACAAAGTAATCGAAAAGGTTACCGAGGAACTAAAAAACGAAGGTTTTGGTATTCTGACCGAAATCGATGTGAAGGAGACCTTGAAAAAGAAATTGGACGTCGATTTCAAAAAATATAAAATTCTGGGTGCCTGTAACCCTCCTTATGCACATAAGGCATTGGAAGCCGAAGATAAGATAGGCACTATGCTGCCATGTAACGTAATCGTGCAGGAAATCGAGGAAGGTACGGTAGAAGTTGCCGCAGTAAACCCGATGGCCTCGATGCAAGCGGTAGAAAACGAAAAATTGAACGAGGTGGCCGATGAGATAACTTCCAAGCTTGAGCATGTGATCGAAAAACTTTAAAAACGAGAGGATGGAAAATGGCAAAGACAAAACAAAGGAAATTCCCACTCAAGATTATAGCGAGAGCATGAATACCCGCTATTGTGTCACAGAAAGATATAACCTCACTTTTGGGGAAGCGGTCAAAAATGTGAAGAATCAACTTGATAGGTTGGGCCTTGATATCGTGTCCGAGTTCGATGTCAAGGAATATTTGGGCGCAAAAATGAAAGATATGCCCAAGCATCTTATTCTCTTGGTCTGTGACCAAGATACCGCCGCTGACCTGATTGCCAACGATATTCAAATGGGCATCTTGTTTCCCTGTAATGTGACCATTAAAGAGTTAGAGGATGAATCGGTGGTAGAGGTTTCAATGGAGGATACTTCGGTTACCTGGTCTTCTTCCCTTAAAAAGGATGTCGAAGAAATAGCAAAAAAAACGAAGGGAAATCTAAAGAAGGTCCTTGACAATATTGGACGAACAAATTTTAAACTGTAATAAATCTTAAATCAAATCACAAATGAAAAGAACAAATGTAGCAACTGGAATTTTGGCCATGGCAATCATAGCCCTAATGGCCACATCTTGTAAAGACAAGAATAAGGAGCAAGAAAACCAAGAAGGCCACAATACCGAACAAATGGATGACAGCGGCCACATGGACGGTACCATGGAAGACCATTCGCAAATGGAGCAAGATAATATGAACCAGGGCGGAATGGCCATGATGTCATCAGAAGTCGTCGCGGATTATCTTACGCTCAAAAACGCCCTTGTATCAGATGATAAAGATGGTGCAGCAACGGCAGGGGAAAAGCTGGAAAGTAGTCTTAAGGATTTTGACACGAGCAAATTTTCAGACGAACAACAGGCCGAGTTAACAGACATTATTGAAGATGCCACAGAACATGCGGAACATATCGCCAAAAGCGACATCGGGCATCAACGTGAGCACTTTGATATATTGAGCAAAGATGTCATTGACCTTTTGGCCATAGCAGGTTCGGAAAGAACACTTTACCAAGCCTATTGTCCTATGTACAACGATAATAAGGGAGCACAATGGTTAAGTGCCACTGAAGAAATTAAGAATCCTTATTACGGCAGTAAAATGATGACCTGCGGTAGTGTACAAAAGCAGATCAATTAAGTGAAGGCGGTAAAGGTCACAGGATGGATTTTGCTGGTTGCGTTGGTGGGCATCCAGTTTATGCCCACCGAACGCAATCAAAGCGATTTGATACCCAAAACGGATTTTATGGTCGTTAACGAGGTGCCAAAAAATATCGAGAGCGTCATCAAAACCTCCTGTTATGACTGCCATAGCAACAATACCGACTATCCTTGGTACAACAAGGTACAACCGGTTGCGTGGTACTTGGAAGACCATGTGGAGCATGGCAAGGAAGAATTGAATTTTAATGAATGGGATTCCTATTCATCACGAAGAAAGAATAGCAAGTTAAAATCAATTATAAGTCAAATCGAGGATGATGAAATGCCCCTTACATCGTACACGCTCATCCACAGGGATGCAAGACTTTCGGACACCGAAAAGAAAATCGTTTTGGATTGGGTATCAAAATTAAAGGACAGTCTATAATTGAATAATTTAAAAAGGATGACAATGAAGAATTTGAAAAACGGGGTTTCAGCCCTACTGTTACTGACCCTCACTTTTTCTTACGCACAGGAAAAGATAAAGTTGAACCATGACCATAGCAAAATGGAAATGAAGCAAACGCCTATTGAGTTCAGCAATGAAAATGTGGCCAATGTCTACGAACATTACGAACACATCAAAAATGATTTGGTCGGTTCAAATCCGGGAGATGCCCAAAAGGGTGCGGAGATGTTGAGCGAAGCACTTGGTAAAGTTGAAGGTGCCGATGCCGCTTTATCGGCCTCACAAAAGATAGCCGATACGGATAACTTAAAGGTACAGCGAAAAGCATTTTCAGAATTAAGTACTGAAATGGAAGCTCTTTTAAGAGGAAAAATAACATCGGGTAAATTGTATAAGGACTTTTGTCCTATGGCCTTGAATGGAGGCGCCTATTGGTTGTCATCAATTGAGGACATCCGTAATCCCTATTACGGTGCCCAAATGCTCAGTTGCGGAAAAGTGGTGGAAGTAATCGAATAATGAGAGCCTGTTATGGGAAGGGGCTATTTAGTTTGGTTAGTTGGTTAGCCCCTTCCCTTTCAGGTAATATCCGGTTGGTATTGGCCAAAGAATTGAACGCCAATTTAGTGGTCTTAAAAAATAAATCTAAGTAGAAAATAAATGGAAGAATTAACCCTCGGCATTTTCGTTGTACCCACCATAGCGTTGACTTTGGTCATTTTGGGCTATTTGTATTTTACGAGACGGGTAAAAGACGTAGGGGAATATAAGAGTTTTGTGATGGCAGTGGCAGTAACTTCTTTTGCATTGAATTTTGTATGGGAGCTAGCTCAGGGCCCACTGTACGAAGGGTTTGAATACGATTTGAAACATATTTCCTTTTGCGCCTTGGCATCCATTGCGGATATGTTAATGGTATTTATACTGCTTTTTGCTTTCGGACTGATTTATAAAGATGTGTATTGGATGCAAAATTGGGGGTTGAAAAGAATATTGCTCTTGGTTCTTGTCGGATTTTTCGGGGCGATTCTAGCAGAGGTTTGGCATACCGCTAGGGGAGATTGGGCCTATGCCGATGCCATGCCGCGATTGCCAATGGTGGAAGTGGGCCTGTCTCCCGTACTTCAGTTTACAATATTGCCATGGTTGATTTTTTTGATTTGCAAGAAGTTTGTAAAGGAAAAAGTATAGTAAGATATAGCTCAGGGCGGGCTTGGGGAGTGTTTTTATTTAGTGTTTCCCATTTCTGCCCAAACAATAGTATTGATGGAAAAAGTCCTGTTATGGGAAGGGAATATGTAGTTAATGGTTAGTGTTTAATGCCCTTCCCTTGACAGGCACAAAGAATGAATAACATGAAGGATTGTTGCAATACGGGCAATGGCAAACAGCAAAATAAGAATCCGCTAAAGAAGTGGTTCAATTATATCGTGTACGCTATCATAGCCATCATAGTTCTTGGGGCTTTGGTGCTGCAACTGATGGGGGACTAATTAAAAACCGTAAGAGTTAATACAAAAAGCATATTACAAGAAGAATAAACGAAACAGAAACAAAGAACTATGATGAAATTTTTTTAAACCCTCTGACAAATGAGTGAAGAAAAAGATATAGAAACTACAGCTGCCTTTTATGGGCAACTTTTCAATAGTTCAAAGTACGTGCTACTGGTAGTGCTTGTTGCTACAGCTATCGGGCTGTATGTCCTACTTAATATTAACGCTACTTATGCTGTAATTATACTTTTGGCCCTTACGCTAATAAAAATAGGATTTATCATAGCCTTATCTTTCAATCAATTGATGAAAATTATTGGTCAGAGCCATTTGTTAAGCCACGTTTTGGTTTTGTTCGGATTTCTAATTGTACTGATAGTTTTTTCATTTGCAATAGATTACACGGCATTGCACCTTTTTGATTCTGCTCATTTTAAGATAAATAATAGTTCGGGAAGTAATAGGCTGTTGGCATTTTTCGATATGTCCTATTTCAGTCTAATTACCTTCTCATCTGTGGGCTACGGCGATATAGTTCCAATAACAGTTACAGCTAAAACCTTGGTGGCACTTGAGGTGGCGCTTAGATTTTTTGTACTTGTTTTTGGTATCGCAAATGTGAATAGAATTCGAGTAAATAAATAAACCTGAAAAACGCATTAATCATCAAGAAAAACAAAATAATAAAATTTAACCTGTGAGCGAATTTTTAAAACAATGGGGCGAAGCGGCCTATACAACTACCGGATTTTTCTGGATGGCACTTTGGGCATTCATTTTGGGATACATCATCAGTAGTATGATACAGATTTTTGTAACCGAGAAAAGGATGCAAAAAACGATGAACGAAAATGAAGGTAAAAGTGTACTCTTAGGTACGTTTTTCGGCTTTATAAGCAGCTCTTGTAGTTTCTCGGCTTTAGCGAGTACAAAGTCCATTTTTAAGAAAGGTGCAAGCTTCATTTCTTCTATGGCCTTCCTGCTTGCGTCAACGAACCTGGTAATTGAATTAGGTATTCTCATTTCCATATTTTTAGGATGGCAGTTCGTGGTCGGGGAATACGTAGGTGGAATTCTTTTAATTCTTATTTCGTGGATTCTTATACGAATAATCAATCCTAAAAAACTTATAGAAAGGGCACGTAAAAACTTAGAGGGCGAAGATGACGATGCGATGGATGGTTCCAAAGACTGGCAAAAGCAAATTAAGAAAGAAGATAGTTGGGCAAGGGTTGGCAAGAAATATAAAATGGAGTGGCAGATGGTATGGAAGGACGTTACCGTTGGCTTTACCATTGCGGGAATCGTAGCGGCCTTCGTTCCCGATTCTTTCTTCCAGACACTATTTATCAATAGTGGTCAGGGCAATACAGACTTTACTTTTCTAGAAATATTGGAACATATCATTGTAGGGCCTATTGCCGCATTTTTGACTTTTATAGGGTCAATGGGGAACATTCCATTGGCGGCATTACTTTTTGGTAAGGGCGTAAGTTTTGCAGGGGTCATGGCTTTCATCTTTAGTGATTTGGTAGTCTTTCCGGTACTACGAATCAATGCAAAATATTACGGGTGGAAGATGTCATTTTTCATTCTGTTCCTACTGTTTACAGCATTAATCGGAACATCATTGGCCTTGCATTACTCTTTCGATTTGTTGGGTATGTTACCGGACCCATCGCAGGTCAAGATTCAGGACAAAGAGCATTTCAAAATTGACTATACCTTCTATTTGAATATAGCTTTCCTCACAATTTCAGGATATCTCATATACTTAGGTTTTTTCAAGAGGAAGGATGTAAAGCACTCAATGAGCGAAATGGCACCGAAAAGCCCATTGCTGGAGAGCGTTCTAAAATATGCTTCCCATATCTGTTATGTATGGTTAGTAGGTGGAATACTAGTCAGATTTTTCGTGAATTAAAATACAGATAAAGAATAAAGCAAAAACAATAATGGTCAACAGAAAAACAGCATTGAAGATTAGAAAGGTGCATCGCTATCTAGGTATCTTCTTAGGTATCCAATTCCTGATGTGGACCATCAGCGGCATGTATTTCAGTTGGACGGACATTGACGAGATACACGGCGACCAATTTCGACAAGATCCTGTTGATAAAACTGTGTATACGGATTTGGTTAGTCCAACAAAGATCAAAGACAATGCCATAACCTCTTTGGAACTAAGGGAAATAGCGGGGGAACCCTATTATTGGGTTAATCACAGTCAATTGGTCAATGCAAAAACAGGTGCATTAAAAGCTGAAATATCCGAACAGGATGCTCTTCACGTGGCGAGGAGAAATATGCTGCCTAAATTAAAAGTAAAAAGCATAGAACGAATCGAGGAAGTGGGCCCCCATAGCGAATATCGAGGCAGGCCCCTTCCAGCCTATGCCATATCATATGAAACACCCGAAAATATAAAAGCCTATGTGTCCGTCAAAGATGGTTCGTTCCAAACATTGCGCCATCGCGATTGGCGTTGGTTCGATTTTCTTTGGATGACCCATACGATGGATTATCAGGGAAGGGACGATTTCAATACCATAGTCCTTAGAGCCTTTTCGCTTTTAGGGCTAATAACCGTTTTGAGCGGGTTTTTATTATGGTATGTATCATCACCTTCGGTCATAAAAATTAAAAGACGAAGCAATACTAAAAAGAAAAACAAAAATTAGGCAAGCAATTTGTACTGAATATTTAAATCAATAAAACAGCATTAATACTTAAAATCATGAACAAAAACATCATTTATATTGGAACGGCCCTCATCGTGGGACTGTTAGCGGGATATCTTGTTTTCAGCAGTTCGTCGGAGGATGAGGCGGCGGTAAAGGACTTGTCGGATATGTCGGATACGCACGACCACTCTGGCGAAACGGCCGAACAGATGTGGACCTGCTCCATGCACCCACAGATTATGCAGCCCGAACCTGGCGATTGCCCTATTTGTGGAATGGATTTGATTCCTGCGGAGACCGGGGCCGAAGGTCTTAGTGCCAATGAAATCAAGATGACCGAAAATGCCATGGCCTTGGCCAACATACGTACTACTGTGGTCGGTGCGGGCGGTATGGATGGAAATTCCTTGAAACTTTCAGGGAAGATCAGGGAAAACGAAGAAGCCAACGCCGTACAGGTTACTTATTTTGCAGGCAGGATTGAAAAACTGTATGTAAATTATGCCGGAGAAAGGGTAGGGAAAGGAAAGCTGCTCGCCACAATCTATTCCCCTGAACTGGTATCGGCACAGCAAGAGTTGCTTACGGCGGCATCCTTGCAAGAATCCCAGCCCGCTTTATACAAGGCCGTCCGTAACAAATTAAAATTATGGAAGCTTTCAGACAAACAAATCAATAGCATTGAGGAGTCGGGGCAGGTTCAGGAAAACTTTCCCGTGTATGCCACAGTGTCCGGAACGGTAACCGAAAAGATGGTCGAAGAAGGAGACTATGTCAAACAGGGCCAGCCCCTTTATAAAATAGCAAACCTGAATTCCGTCTGGGCCGTATTCGATGCCTACGAAAACCAGATAGCATCCCTGAAGACAGGTCAAGAGATAAAGCTTACCACCAATGCGTATCCGAATAAAGAATTTACGGCGAAGGTATCTTTTGTGGATCCACTGTTGAACTCCGCTACGAGAACGGTAATGGTTCGCGCGGTACTCAACAATTCGGAAGACCTATTAAAACCAGGCATGTTCGTAGAGGGCAGAATAGATATGCCGAACGATGAGTCCGATGAAGTGATCAACGTTCCTTCGACCGCCGTGATGTGGACGGGCGAACGTTCCGTCGTCTACGTAAAGACCAACCCCAACGAACCGATTTTTGAAATGAGGGAGGTCGCTTTGGGAAATTCCAACGGGGATAGCTTTACCATTTTGAACGGACTTGAAAGCGGCGATGAAATAGTGACCAACGGAACCTTTACTGTGGATGCAGCTGCCCAATTGCAAGGAAAAAAATCGATGATGAATACAGAAGGTGGTAAGACAATGACGGGTCACGAAGGGCATTTGGGAATGCAACCGGAAAGTGGCGAAACGTCTAAACCTACCGTTGACCATACCAAAATGAACGAGCGTTTAGAGGTTTCCAAAAAGTTTCAAGGGCAACTAAAAGAAGTATTTGAAGTGTACATACTGATAAAAGATGCCTTGGTCGCCGACAACGCGGGTAAAGCCCAGTCTTCAGCGAAAGAAATCGGAGAAAGCCTTTCCAAAGTAGATATGAAATTACTTGAAGACGAGAAGGCCCATAAACATTGGATGACCATCCAAAAAGAATTAAAAGCCTCTGCCAACGCAATTGCGAATGCTTCTGAAATTGAGGAACAAAGAAATCATTTCAAGCATTTATCGGCCCATATGATAAGCAGCGTTCAGCTTTTTGGTATTGATATAACGGTATACACAAATTACTGCCCAATGGCGGATAGTAACAAGGGTGCGTACTGGTTAAGTTTGGAAAAAGAGATTCGTAATCCGTATTACGGAGAGGCGATGTTAACGTGTGGAGAAGTAAAGGCCACACTACAATAATTAAATGAATGTAATGGGATGACATATGGGATGGTCAAGGATCGAATGAAGAAAATGGAAAAACTAACAGCTATGCCAGATAACATACTTGCTGAGAAAGACGGTCTCTATACCTTGATATCCATACTACTATTGTTTGTGATACACACTTTGGTAACGCTGTTTATCATGGCTTTTTATGAGCAAGTCTAAATAGTTGAACAGTAGTATCAAGAAATTAAAGATTGAGGAACGGCACTGAACCCACTCCGAATTTTAAACGGATGATGATGAGCGAAAATCGAAGGCAAAGAAGAAAAAACGAAAGAAAACCGCCAAAGGATGGTATTAGTAAGAAAGACAGAGTTTATGGTATAATTGCCATAGTGCTATTGTTCTTGATAGCAACAATATTAGTTTTAATCAACGCTTTTCAGTAGTCGACATTAGAACTCAATGGTTAACATAGAATCAAATGAGCAATACTATCCATATTAAAAACATGGTCTGCCCTAGATGTATATCGGCAGTATCGAACATTTTGCAAGCATTGGATATTTCCTATACTTCTGTCAAATTGGGAGAAGTGGAGTTGATTTCGGCACTTGACTTGAAAAAAAAGCGGTCGCTATCCAAACAGCTTCAAGATGCCGGTTTCAGTTTGATAAACGACCGAAAAAGCCAACTTATCGAGCAAATGAAAAGTCTGGTGGTGCAAAAAATCCATCACACCGATGAAGAACTGGATATAAAATGGCCCGATTTTATCAGTGACAAACTCAACCTTGATTACAAGTATTTAAGTTCCCTATTCTCTTCAGTAGAAAGCATCACGTTTGAGCAATACGTCATCTACCAAAAAATTGAACGTGTAAAAGAACTCATTGTCTACGATGAGTTGACCTTAAGTGAAATAGCTTTTCAACTACATTATAGTAGCGTTGCTTATTTAAGCAATCAATTCAAAAAAGTAACGGGAATGACTCCTTCTCAATTCAAGAAAAGTATAAATAAAAACAGAAAATCGTTAGATGAAATATAACAGGTATCTTTAGTTGTACCAACGAAAACTGAAATGAGCACAGCTACACAAGATTTAGAAAATCTGTTTAACGAAGCCAAAGCTAGAAGCGAATTCGATTTCGTACTAAACCTGATTAATTATAGAGGAATAAGTTCACCCAATTTAAACTCCAACCTTCACGAATGGTTTGGTGCAATCGAGTTTTACAAAAGGCTGTACAACGAATTAAAAGGAAAAGAGAGAACTCGTATCGGCTTACATATTTATTCCACCTTTTTTGAGAATAGCGACTTTTACAACATAATAGGGAATTTGTGCCGTATTAAATTGGGTTACAAGGGTTCATCATATCTTTTTTGGAAAACGAAAAAATATGAACGCCTTTTGGGAATCGGCGAAAAACAGGATTTTTTGATGGAACTCTTGGCCGATTCGGAAAAGCAGCAGCTAATTGATTTTTATGAGCAGAACCATTTTAGAGAAATCCGCAACACTTTCTTCCATTCCGCCTATTCCATAGACGAAGGTCGGTATGTTATGCACGATTCTGAACCTATAGATTTAGACGGTGTTCTAATCCATTCCTTCGATTTGGAAGAATTCTTCTATCCCAAATTGAACAATGTTATTGATTTATTTGACTCATTCAAGAAACTGTATTTTGGGCATTTTCATTCCTATAAGAATGATGTCGTTGTAACGGGAATGTTTCCCAATCCTTGCGAAGTTACCATACTAGGTTCTGGCGAAGGCTTGAAAGGTTTTCGCATTAAAAATGCCGTTAATTTCTTCGGTAAATGGCATGATTCGGGCATTTGGTTCGATGAAGAATATGGTTTTTGGGCTGGCCATAATATCAACATGAACTTAGGCAGAATTGAGGATATAGAGATTGACGAGCAATTACGACGATATGAAACAAAAGCTAACATTACCAAAAATGACGTAGAGTTTTTCAACTTGGTGGATAAAGTCAAAGAGCGCAACAACCCACAAGAAATAAGACGAGCAACACTATTGCTTTTGAAATTTGGCGATGTCCGTAAGGATAAAATGGATGCGGAGCAAAACCAGTACAAGAAAAAGAGTTTTCCCAAAATTATTCTTCCATATTATCGCAAAGCCATAGAGATAGGTGCCCATATCTTTAAGGATTTAAAACAGTTTCAGAAAACAGTCGCTGAGTTGGAAAAGCAAGTTTGACCTTTCTGTTTTGACATTTTACGAGAATATTACAACTCTTTCAGCAAATTTCGTAATACAGTTGGTGGTAACAATTCTGAACTTTGCATAAAGCAATTCAGGAAAAGTTATGAAAACCACAAATGTTTTACCGCAACAGGAAAATGCCAAAAAAAAGGCTGACATAAAAAAATCCTTTCCAGTAACAGGTATGACCTGTGCAGCCTGTGCATCCAGTGTTGAATCTATACTGTCACATACCGAAGGTGTGAACAAAGCCGAGGTTAACTTTGCCAGCAGTTCGGTATTGGTCGATTATGACAAAGCCACTACCGAAGAACAATTACAAAACGCTCTAAGACAAGTTGGTTATGATATTATAATAGATGCCGAAGACCCTACGGAAGTACAACAAGAACTTCAGCAAAAGCATTATCAGGACATAAAAAGCCGTACTATCTGGTCGGCTATGCTTACGCTACCCATTTTTGTGCTGGGAATGTTCTACATGCAATGGGAACCGGGCAAATGGATTTCTTTAGTATTGGCTTTTCCCATTCTTTTTTGGTTTGGGCGTAGCTTTTTCATCAATGCGTTCAAGCAGGCCAAACACGGAAAAGCAAATATGGATACCTTGGTGGCGTTGAGCACCGGAATCGCTTTCCTCTTTAGTGTGTTCAATACCTTTTTTCCTGAATTTTGGTTAAGTCGTGGCATTGAGCCTCACGTATATTACGAAGCGGCTACCGTGATTATCACCTTTATTTCCTTGGGGAAACTATTGGAAGAAAAAGCAAAATCAAATACCTCTTCAGCCATCAAAAAACTGATGGGTCTTCAGCCTAAAACCCTTAAAATTATTGAGAACGGGGTAGAAAAGGAAATCCCTATTTCATCTGTACAGGTTGGTCAGACCATTTTGGTACGTCCTGGAGAAAAGATTCCTGTGGATGGCGAAGTTTCCAAGGGAAGCTCGTATGTAGATGAAAGTAT
>TARA_R110002012_G_scaffold58745_9_pt1 | contig 13358 bp, 10 predicted proteins | sample TARA_R110002012 | Tara Oceans TARA_R110002012 (sample SAMEA4396515) | marine metagenome | biome: Westerlies Biome; feature: [DCM] deep chlorophyll maximum layer (ENVO:01000326); material: water (ENVO:00002006), including particulate matter (ENVO:01000060) such as... | depth 40 m
TAAAGCTGTAGTAAAAGCAAAAACAGCTACTAGTACGGAATAAAAACATTTATTGTACATCTATAAAAAAATTAAAATATCTAATGGTTGATAATAAAAAAAGGACAGAATTAAGGCCTGCCACCGCCTCCACCTCTATTTCCTCCACCTCCGCCACCACGACGGAAATTCTCCCTCATTTCGGCCATCTTGTCCTTGGATATTTTATCATATTCCTCCTGGGTAACGGTCTTACCTTTACTTGGAGCCTTTATCTCCTTCTTCTCTGTTGGGTTGAGCACTAATTTTGTACATAGTATAACCGTAACATCATCCTTGACCTCCAAAATTAGGCCTGGTAGTCCCCAATATTCTCCTGGACCTTGATTTACCGGAACATCCGGGGCATACCAAGCGGTTATTTCAATTTCCTTTTCTGTAAATTCCTCCTCCTTATTTTCATCGTTGTCCCCTCCCCTACGAAAAATAGCCCTCATATTGGGCCTCTTAATGGTTCTGGTTGCTGTAGCCTTAAAGGCAGTATAATTACCGATCTGTTTTGTTTCTCCACCGAGTTTCCATTCCAAGATTGGCAATTTATCATCCACCAAAAAAATCTTTCCAAAAAGTTCATTTTTAACCAAATATCTACCATCCCTCACATCTTTATAATAATCACCTCCGGCTCCGCTCATCATTCCAAATCGCCCACCACCCCTTTGGTTGCCAGGCTGCTCCAACCTTTCCTCCTCCTTATAAATAGATGTGGATTTGTCAAAGGTTAAAATATAGGTCCGCTCATTGGCTTCCTTCATCCTTTGAATTATTTCCTTCTTTCTATCCTCCGGTATTTGTCTTCCGCCAAAATCCATATTAACAGTAGTCTTACTAAAATAGGTAGCCTCTCCCTGAAAATCCTGGGCATAAATTCCGAAATGGGATGCAAACAGCATCAAAAAGAAGAAATAGAAATTTTTCATTATTTTACATTTTATATCAAGCTTAAGACTACAACAATTTGATTTGGTTTAATCCAAAATCAATAAAAAATACAAATATCCTGTCCTGTAAGTTTTTTATCGGATTATCATCCAAAGATTTTAACATGCACCCGATATCTTGTATATTGTACCTCTTTATTACAAGTGCAAAAAACACTAACCATAATTACAAACCTATGCATATCGCCGTTGCAGGAAATATTGGGGCTGGCAAAACAACCTTGACAAGATTACTATCCAAACACTACCAATGGGAGGCCCAATTTGAAGATGTGGTTGACAATCCCTATTTGGACGACTTTTACAATCAAATGGAAAGATGGAGCTTTAATCTCCAGATATACTTTTTAAATAATAGGTACAGACAAATTTTACAGATAAGGAAGGGCGGCAAAGACACTATTCAAGACCGTACCATCTACGAGGATGCCCATATTTTTGCCCCCAACCTCCATGCCATGGGTTTAATGACCAATAGGGATTTTAGCAATTACACCAGTCTATTCGAATTAATGGAAACGTTGGTACAGCCTCCAGATCTATTAATTTATTTAAGAAGTTCCATCCCAAACTTGGTGAATCAAATCCACAAGCGAGGACGCGAATATGAAAACAGCATTTCTATCGACTATCTAAGCCGATTGAACGAACGTTATGAAGCATGGGCGCAAAGCTATGAAAAGGGCAACCTCTTGGTCATTGATGTAGACAAATTAAATTTTGTGGACGAACCGGAAGATTTGGGCTTGGTCATCAATAAAATTGATGCCGAGATCAATGGCCTTTTTTAAACCACGAACCTAAGAAACCTTATAGGCAATAGAAAAATTACACCTGCAATAGTTCTTATCTTATTTCATCTAAAGGCCCTTGATCACAATTTTTTAAGCCCACTTGATCATAAATGCCAGGATGCAGGCCATAGCCATATTAAAAAAATGCCTACAATTATAGCTATTCCAAAGGAAAGCGCAATCCATTTCGCCAACTGTTTGGTACCCAAAATTCCTGCCATAACACCCTTAAAAACCAAATTTGACAAGCTGGCCAAAAGTATAAGTTTCCAACCCGTAGACACGTTTAAGGCATCGATTTTAATTAGCTGTGACAAAGATAGGGTTATGGCATCCACGTCTGTTAGTCCGCTTATTATAGCCACAATATATAGGGCGTCATCTCCAAACTCCTCATTGGCAAATGCTACCGCCAACAATATGGCCCCGTAAAGCAACCCAAATACCAACGCACTTTTAAATTCGGCAGGGTTTTCCGGTTCAGGCATTGTATCATCCTTGGAATCCTTGTTTATACTATAGAACATACCCAGACAAATAAGTGCCATGACTACAAATTCTACCATTAAAGGCAGTAGAATTACGGGTAATTTTTCTGGTATTACCACCCCTATCTCTACCATTACCCTGGCTAGGGATATAGCAGAAGCAACGGTGATCACAAAGGCCGCCATTTTGCTTATAGATGCCGTATCTACAGTTTTACGTGCATAACTAACGGTGGTTGCCGTACTACTGATCAATCCCCCCAAAACACCATTGGAAATAATCCCCAACTTTTTCCCGACAAACTTATAAATAAAATATCCCAAGACACTCAGCCCTACTATAAGCGTAATCATTAACCAAATGTTTTGAGGATTAAGCACGTTGTAAGGCCCATAGGTTTTATTGGGCAGAATGGGAAGCACAACCAAGGAAATTCCTGCAAAGGTCATAATAGCGGAAAGATCCTTTTCCTGTAGTCTATTTATAAAACCATGAAGCCTTTCCTTCACATAAAGAAGTACAGACATGGAAACCCCAATTACAATGCCCAACACCCTATCCCCCATTACCAAATAAGCACCAATAGCAAACATCAATAAAGCGGCCACCTCCGTTGTCTGCCCAACATCCGGATTAGTAAATACCTTTATCTTTATAAAATTGGCGGCTACTAGAAGGGAGGTTAGGGCAACACCGAGAACAGGCAAAATAAAAGGGTTTTGATAGTCCCTACTTAAAAACCCCGCCAAAACTCCTAAAATTGCAATCAGGGTAAAGGTCCTTACCCCTGCCAATTCACTATTTGCCTTTTCCCGCTGAAGACCAACCAAAAGGCCCAATCCGAAAGCAATGCCGAGTGTAGTTAAATCGTGATAATCCATTTGCCGTTAAGTATTAACAACTTAAAATGTAAAAACCCCGTTTAAACGGGGTTTTTAATATAGTGCCAAAATATAAGTTTTGCAACTTACTTTTTAATATCTATTTTTTCAATAACCACTTTTTTATCATTTTCACCGCTTACTTGAGTAGTATTTTCGAATGCTTCCAATTGGGATTTTACTTCCGCCTGGGTTCCTTTGAAGGTTTTTTCCTCAGTAGTGGTTTCACCATTTACCGTAGTGCTATAAGTAATTACAGCCTGTGCCAAATCTGCTGATTCCACATTCATTTCAATCTGCACATCTTGCTCCACTACCCCTGTTTCCATATGTCCTCCCAATATTGGGGCGATTACCAATCCAATTAAACAGGTAAGTTTTATAAGAATATTCATTGAAGGTCCGGAAGTATCCTTAAATGGATCTCCTACGGTATCCCCTGTTACTGCCGCTTTATGGGCATCAGACCCCTTGTAGGTCATTTCACCATTAATTTCCACTCCAGCCTCGAAAGATTTTTTAGCGTTATCCCAAGCACCACCGGCATTGTTTTGGAATATGGCCCAAAGCACCCCAGAAACGGTAACACCGGCCATATAACCTCCCAACATTTCGGCGATCAATTGATTATCACTTCCATAAACCAATTTTCCCAAAAGCACAATAGCAATTGGAAAACCTATGGTAAGTATACCAGGCAACATCATTTCACGTAGTGCAGCCTTGGTAGAAATATCCACACACTTGGCATAATCAGGCTTACCTGTACCTGCCATTATCCCTGGAATTTCCTTAAATTGTCTACGTACTTCATAAACCATATCCATAGCGGCCTTACCAACAGAATTCATAGCCAAGGCAGAAAAAACAACTGGAATCATACCCCCTACAAACAACATGGCCAATACCGGGGCTTTAAAAATGTTAATTCCGTCGATTCCCGTAAAGGTTACATAAGCTGCGAATAATGCCAAGGAAGTCAATGCAGCAGAGGCAATAGCAAATCCTTTTCCAGTAGCTGCCGTTGTATTTCCTACGGAATCCAATATATCCGTACGTTCCCTTACAATTGGATCCTGCTCGCTCATTTCTGCAATACCTCCTGCGTTATCGGAAATAGGTCCGAACGCATCAATTGCCAACTGCATGGCCGTAGTTGCCATCATTGCGGAAGCGGCCAATGCTACTCCATAAAAACCGGCAAAAGCGTAAGAAGACCAAATGGCAGCAGCGAACAAAAGAACCGTTGGAAAGGTAGAGATCATACCTGTTGCCAATCCGGCAATTACGTTGGTTCCCGCACCAGTACTTGATTTTTGAACTATGGCCAATACCGGCTTTGTTCCCAGACCTGTATAATATTCGGTAACGGAGGAGATAACTCCACCAACAACCAAACCTACAACCGTGGCATAAAACACCCTTATAGATGAAATATCCTTTAAACCTTCACCAAAAAACTCCATTTGCATGGTTTCTGGCAACATATATTTTACCAATACAAAACAGGCAATCAAGGTCAACGCAATAGAAACCCAGTTTCCTACGTTCAAGGCACCTTGTACTTCTTTTTCCTTAGCCTCATTGTTTTTTATTTTCACCAACATGGTACCAATAATCGAAAATATAATTCCGAAACCGGCAATTGCCATGGGCAATAAAATTGGCCCTATTCCACCAAAGGCGTCCTGAATTGCACCTCCCATATCCTTAATAACATAATTCCCAAGGACCATGGCCGCCAATACGGTAGCTACATATGATCCAAATAAATCGGCTCCCATACCTGCAACATCACCCACATTATCCCCTACGTTGTCGGCAATGGTGGCCGGATTACGGGGATCATCTTCAGGAATACCTGCTTCCACCTTTCCAACCAAATCAGCCCCAACATCGGCAGCCTTAGTATAGATACCTCCACCAACTCTTGCAAACAAGGCAATGGATTCCGCTCCAAGGGAAAAACCTGCCAATGTTTCAAGAACAATAGTCATGTCCTCTGTAGAAGTCCAAGCACCGTTCATAAAAAAGTGAAACAATAGAATAAAAGCCGTAGTCAGACCCAATACGGCCAGACCTGCAACACCAAGTCCCATTACGGTACCACCTCCAAAAGACACCTTTAATGCCTGTGGTAAACTGGTACGGGCAGCCTGCGTGGTCCTAACATTTGTTTTTGTGGCAATTTTCATTCCCATATTCCCTGCCAATGCAGAAAAGAATGCGCCAAAAATAAAAGCTACTACAATTAGTATATGGGTAGTAGGCACTATAAAAGAAATTGCGGCCAATGCAACACTGGCCCCTATAACAAAAAATGTCAATAATTTATACTCTGCTTTTAGAAAAGCCAAGGCCCCTTCATAGATATAATCTGAAATTTCTTTCATTTTACCGTCCCCGGCATTTTGTTTTAGTACCCAAGACCTTTTTACCGCCATAAAAGCAAGACCTACCAATGCCATAATTACTGGCAAGTAAATAATTATTGATTCCATTTGTTTGATTGTTTGTTATATATTTTGAGGGGCAAAAGTAGTAAAATATGGCAGAATAAAAAAAGCAATATTACTTCCGCAATATTGCTTTTTAACTTTTTAAAAAATTAAGGCTTAATACTTTATACTTACATCTTGTTTTGGCACGTCGCTATCCTTAAACCTCTGTATACATTTTGCCACAATTTCCCTAGCTTCCTGTTGCTCTCCCCAGCCACCAACATCAACTTTTTTCTTTTCAAGATCTTTGTAAACTTTAAAGAAATGTTCAATTTCCTTTATTAAATGGGGATTTAATTCGCTTAGATCATTGATCTTATTCCAGATCGGATCGGATACGGGCACACAGATCACCTTTTCATCGGGTCCTTTTTCATCGGTCATATGAAATACGCCAATAGGCTTTACCTCCATTACACAACCGGGAAATGTTGCTTCGGTCACCAACACAAGGACATCCAACGGATCGCCATCCAATGCCAAGGTTTCTGGGACAAACCCATAGTCGGCCGGATACATCATGGATGAAAAAATCATCCTATCGTACCTTATCTTCTTTAGGGCAAAATCGTATTCATATTTGTTTCTACTACCCTTTGGTATTTCGATCAATACATCGAACGACGTAATATCTTCACTGCTCATATGGTTATGTTTAATCTTATAATTTTTCTAAAATAACAAATTAATATCAGGTAGCGGTCAAAAAAGTATATCAGAAATGAAATCCGAAAGACCCAGTTACCCCAAAAGACCTTGCACCAGGGTTTTCCAAATAATTTCCCCTAAAATTAAAATCTATCCTTAAAATCTTTAATATATTCCCCACTCCTACCGAATACTCCCAATATATCTTATCATTTGGAGCTATTAAAGGAATATTTGCCGGAGCGCTCAAGGCCCTGTTTTCATCCGAAAGTTCTCCCCAGACTCCTCTTAGGCCAATTATTTCCCTCAGGTTCCATTTTCTCATAAAGGGAATTCTGGAAAAAAACCTTCCATTAAAATTGTGTTCCAAATGTGCCGAAACATAAGTATCGGTAACGAATTCATAAAAATCGAGATTCGAGAAAGTATTGTAAACAGAGAAAAATGTTTGATTTCCCGGAATGGCATTAAGCAATCCCAGTGGAACCTCTCCAAAGGTCTTCCCTGTCTCCACTGTACTTAGTAACCTGCCAAGACCACCCACCTGCCAAGGCTGTGTATAGCTGAACTGAACCTTTTTATAATCAAAATCACTATCCAAGAAATTTTTAACTCCATTGGTATAGGACAAAAACAAGGTACTGTAGTTATCGTTTACATCACGCCTTTCCACGCCGTTTCCTATGGTTTTCTTTCCCGGGGTATATATAAGAATGGTAGAAAGGTCAAATTGATTAATTTCCGACGATATCCCTGTAGGCGCGGAAGGATCTATATAATCCAAGCTAAAAGCATCGGGCAAGGCAGAACTGAGTGTCCTATAGGACCCGCCTACTCCTATCCTCAGGTTAGTGACCGGTTCCAGCTCCAGATTAAAAGTTGTAAGATCTATATTGGTAAGGCGGTCATTGGAACCAACGGTAAACACGGAAGAAGAGGCTATACTCCTTCCCAGCACATCAGTAGTAGCCGTTAAACTAATCCCCAATTGTTCTATATCCCTTCTTTTACCACCTGAAATTATAAACCTGGATTTTTTGTCCACCAGCCATTTTCCGGAAATCCCATATTTAAACTTATCGTCTCCAAACCCATAAGCCAGATAACCCTGCAATCGCCACGGATCATTTTGCCCAAAATAAGTCCGGGCCCCTGCCCTTAGTCGGACACCCTCCGCTTCATTATAGCCAAAAATACTGTACACATCCCCCAGGTCCAAATTCCATTTATCTATTTCCACATATCCGGATCCCAGGATACTTACTATGTTATAGTAGCTTTTAAACTTGGGCACTGTCTTTAAGGTATCCAACAATTTATAAATCCCCTTTTCATCAGCATTTAAGGACTCCAATCTATTGGCTTCCCAAAAGTCATCTTCCTTATTCAAGACCAAAGGGTCAAATGGGTCGGTTTTGGCCTTATAAAATTCATTGGGTTTGGGCTGATCAAATTTATAATCCCCGTAGACCGTAGTCCTCTTGCCATATACCCCTCTTGAATTTTCCTTTTTATTAAAGCTAAAATCAGACAACATATAATCCCGGGTCAAAAGAAAAACCGAATCATTGACCACATCGAACTCCTGTTCAATATAAATTTCCTTTACCCAGTTGATATTGGCACTTTTGGTGACGGCCAAATTTATATTCTTCACCGCATAGGTGGAATCGTTCACCCAAAAATCCCCTTTAAACGTAAGTTCATTTTTTCGCCTGGGATAATAAATAATATTATAACACCATTTATTATCTATGAAGGCACTATCCGCCAAGACATAATTGTAGGTATCCACACCTGTCTTAGACAATGGACTGGTAAAACTCTTGTCGAAAAATTTTAAGTAATTATTGTAAATATCGTAGTCAGAATAAAGATCCTCAATAAAGGCAATTATAGCCTGATTATTGCTGAAACCAGAATTCTTGCTCCCCAAAACATCTTCCTTTACCATGGCTGTCTCATTATTGCCATAGACCTTGGAAAAAGTTTCGTTCAAAAAAATGGGCAAATAGGTCTTCCCTGTTATCCGCGAAGTATCCAAATCGTTGAAAACAAATTCCAACCCCCTAAAAACCCTACTCTTCATTAGGGCACTATCTATAGTATTTAGATCGAACTCTACTTTCTCATACTTGTCAAACTGATATTGTTTAAACATATGAACCCCGTTCTTACGCTTTTTGGCCCATATTTTTTTAAGTATATCTATCGCCGGATTATTTTTTTTGTCGGTTTTGCCAAAATATACCACCACCTCATCCAACTGTTCGCTGGACTCTGTGAGTACAACATTCATGTTATAGGTAACCTTAGTGGTAAGAGTTATTTCCTTGGTTTCGTATCCAATAAAAGACACCAATAAAGTAGTATAGGTATTCTCCGATTCCATATAAAACCTACCATTGTCATTGGTTATGGTACCTTCTGAAGAATCCTTGAACAGAACATTGGCAAATGAAACGGGTTCACCCGACTCATCCACTACAATACCCCCAACCTTGGTCTGGGAAACAGAGTATTGAACAATAAATAGAAATAAGATTAAAAGGATTCTTGTCATTTTCTCATTTAAAAAGACTTCTAATAAAAAAGCACCTCTCCATTATAGCAAGGAACCGAACGTATAGACGTAACCAAAAGTCCATACTTACCCTTTTAATTAGATTTATAATATAAAAGCTCCGTTAACCCAAAGTCAACGAAGCCATAACATCATTTTTCAGATATGTATTATAATTTGTACATAACCTTCTTTACCGCCTTAACAACATCCTCATGATTAGGCAACCATTCTGCCAATAGCACTGGGGAATATGGTGCGGGGGTATCGGCCGTATTGATCTTGACGATCGGAGCATCCAAATAATCGAATGCGTTGGACTGAACATGATAGGTAATCTCAGTAGCCACATTGCCAAAAGGCCAAGCCTCTTCCAAAATAACCAATCTATTGGTTTTCTTTACAGATTTTAAAACCGCCTCGTAATCCAATGGCTTAACCGTACGTAAATCAATAATTTCTACACTAATATTTTCCTTGGCCAATTCGTCGGCCGCTTTATCCGCTTCCTTAATTATTTTACCAAAGGAAACAATGGTGACATCCGTACCTTCCCTCCTAATATCGGCAACACCTAATGGGATGGTAAAATCTCCTTCGGGCACTTCGCCTTTATCACCGTACATTTGTTCCGACTCCATAAATATTACCGGATCATTATCACGTATAGATGCTTTTAAAAGACCCTTGGCATCCCTTGGATTGGAAGGAACCACCACTTTTAGCCCAGGGCAGTTGGCATACCAACTTTCAAAAGCTTGGGAATGTGTTGCTGCTAATTGACCCGCAGAGGCAGTTGGACCGCGAAAAACAATAGGACAATTAAACTGGCCTCCGGACATTTGTCTGATCTTAGCTGCGTTATTGATAATTTGATCAATACCTACCAATGCGAAATTGAAAGTCATAAATTCTATAATGGGCCTATTGCCGATCATAGCCGACCCTACACCAATACCGGCAAAACCAAGCTCGGATATAGGGGTATCTATTACCCTTTCAGGTCCAAATTCATCCAACATTCCTTTGGAAGCCTTATAGGCTCCATTGTATTCAGCAACTTCCTCACCCATTAAATAAATGGTCTCATCCCTCCTCATCTCCTCGGACATTGCCTCCTGTATAGCCTCCCTAAACTGTAGTGTTTTCATCTTTAAAATGGAATCTTTATGTTAAAATGCTTAAAGCGCTAGCAAAAGTAGGAAATAATATATCAAAACTAAGAAGTTAATAATTAAAAATACCTCAAAAAAATACTATGCATGCATAGTATTTTAAAAAATTATTGAGTATCTTAGCCACCATTTCTTAATTAACGGTCAACAAAATATTAATATATGAAAATTTTAGTATGTCTAAGTAATGTCCCGGACACCACTTCAAAAATAAACTTCACGGATGGCGACACCAAATTTGACACCAATGGGGTTCAATTTGTAATTAATCCCAATGATGAATTTGGTCTGACACGTGCCATGTGGTTCAAGGAAAAACAAGGCGCCACTGTACATGTAGCCACTGTGGGCGAGGCCAGCACCGAACCGACAATTAGAAAGGCGCTCGCCATTGGCGCAGATGAAGCAATACGTGTAAACGCAGTTCCCGTAGATGGCTTTTTTGTTGCCGAGCAGTTGGCAGAAATTGTTAAAAACGGAGAATACGACCTAGTAATCGCCGGGCGGGAATCCATTGATTACAATGGTGGCATGGTACCCGGTATTTTGGCCACCTTATTGGGCATGAACTTCGTTAACACCTGTATAAGTTTGGAAATTGACGGCAACAATGCCACCGCTACTAGGGAGATCGATGGTGGAAAGGAAAAAATAGCAACTACTTTGCCATTGATAATAGGGGGACAAAAAGGACTTGTTGCGGAGAGCGACCTACGAATTCCGAACATGAGGGGTATTATGATGGCTCGCCAGAAGAAATTAAATGTAGTTGAACCCACTTCTTCCAATAGTGCAACTGCCGATGTTAAGTTCGAAAAACCTGAGCCAAAAGGCAAGGTTACATTGGTGGATGCCGATAATATAGACGAATTGATCAATTTATTGCACAATGAGGCGAAGGTTATCTAAAAGATCTTCATGCCGTAGGACAGCATCCTATAAAAGCAATGTTTTTATCAATCTAAAAGAAAATAACTTATAGCGCCCATTACTATGTTTCCTTGGAACAGGGCACTTATTAAAAAACATTAACTCTATGTCAGTTTTAGTATATACAGAATCCGAAAACGGGAAATTTAAAAAGAATGCCCATGAGGTTGCCTCCTACGCCTATGAGGTAGCAAAGCAATTGGGAACCACGGCTACGGCCATTGCCATAAATGCCAGTAAGGCCGAAGAGCTGGGAGACTTTGGAATTTCCAAAGTGTTGAATGTTTCCAATGACCAATTGAAAACCTTTAACGCAAAAGCTTTTGCCCAGGTAATTGGGCAAGCGGCAGAAAAGGAAACTGCCAAAGTCATAATTCTCAGTTCCAGTGCGGACACTAAATTCTTAGCGCCAATCCTAACTGCACAATTAAAGGCGGGCTATGTACCCAATGTGGTATCTGCCCCGGAAAGTACCAGCCCGTTCAAGGTAAAAAGAACGGTCTTTAGCAATAAGGGTTTTGCCATTACCGAAATTAGTTCTGAAATTAAAATTGTTGGTGTTTCCAATAATGCTTTTGGGAGCGCAGAAAACAAAACTACTGCCGCTGTTGAAAGTTTTGAACCCAACCTTGGGGATGATTCCTTTACCACCAAATCTATAGAAATAGATAAGGTAGTTGGAAAAGCCACTATTGCCGATGCCGATATTGTAGTTTCTGGAGGACGTGGTTTAAAAGGACCTGAAAACTGGGGAATGATAGAAGAATTGGCAGAAGTATTGGGAGCCGCAACAGCATGCTCCAAACCTGTCTCCGATCTAGGCTGGAGACCTCACGGGGAGCACGTTGGACAAACCGGAAAACCGGTAGCAAGTAATCTATACATAGCCATAGGCATCTCCGGGGCAATTCAACATTTGGCAGGAGTTAGTTCCTCCAAGGTAAAAGTGGTGATCAATACAGACCCGGAAGCCCCATTTTTCAAAGCTGCCGACTATGGTATAGTTGGCGATGCTTTTGAAGTGGTCCCCAAGCTAATCGAAAAATTAAAGGAATTTAAGGCGCAAAACGCTTAATTTTTGTTAAATTGTGCCCCTTAAAGGGCTGCTCAAACATACTTGGCCTGTCCTGTATTTTGAACAGCCTTTTTTAGTTGATAAATTTCTATGAGTTTAGTTAGATTAAAAATAAAGGGGATTTCCTATAGCCAAACGCAAAATGGCGCGTATGCCCTTATATTGAATGAAGTTGATGGTGACCGAAAACTACCTATTGTTATAGGAGCGTTTGAAGCCCAGTCCATAGCCATTGCCTTGGAGAAGGAAATTAAGCCTCCAAGACCACTGACCCATGATCTTTTTAAGAATTTTGCCGATCGCTTCGATATTGTAATCAAACAAGTCATCATCCATAAATTGGTTGATGGGGTTTTCTATTCCAGTATTATTTGTGAACGCGATAAAATAGAGGAGATCATAGATGCCAGGACCAGTGATGCAATTGCTCTGGCCCTAAGGTTCAATGCCCCTATTTTCACTTACAAGACCATATTGGACAAAGCGGGTATATTCCTTAAATTTTCTTCAAAAGAAAAGGACAAGGAAGATTCTGACGACAGTATAATGGTCGATGAAATTCTTCAGGAAGGAGAAACCGTAGAAATAAATCCAGGTGCTTCCGAAGCTTACAAAGAACTCAGTATCGAGGAATTATATGCCGAGCTGGACAAGGCCGTTGCCAGCGAAGATTATGAGAAGGCGGCAAAACTCAGGGACGAAATCTCCAAACGTAAATAGTTTAGGAATAAATAAGATTACTGGATGAGAAATAAGCTTTGGGTTTTATTTATTTTCTGCTTTATAGCATTTCCATCCCTGGCCCAAGAAATAAGCAACCCAAACTTACCGCAGAATTCTCCCGAAATCATCGCCAATCAAGGGGCATCATTTCAAAGTCTATGGAGAGGAATTCTTGGAATGATATCGTTGATTTTTATTGCCTACCTCTTTAGCAATAACAAGAAAGCCATTAATTGGAAAACGGCGGGAATTGGACTCTTTATCCAACTGCTTCTGGCCATTTGTATTTTAATTGGCGAAAAAATAGGTTTCAATGCTTTCGGATATAGATTCGACCTCAGCTTTGTTTCAAAAATCTTCGAAGTTGGAGGAAAAATTTTTGTCAGCATTCTGGATTTCACGAGGGCTGGAAGCAAATTCCTGTTTGAAGGTCTGGTAGTGGACATGGATACCTTCGGTTTTATTTTTGCATTTCAAGTCCTCCCTACGATTATCTTCTTTTCGGCCTTGACATCGGTCCTGTTCTATTTGGGCATTATCCAAAAGGTAGTGCAAGCATTGGCTTGGTTACTGACCAAATCATTGGGGATTTCGGGTGC
>TARA_R110002012_G_scaffold16958_23_pt1 | contig 13356 bp, 29 predicted proteins | sample TARA_R110002012 | Tara Oceans TARA_R110002012 (sample SAMEA4396515) | marine metagenome | biome: Westerlies Biome; feature: [DCM] deep chlorophyll maximum layer (ENVO:01000326); material: water (ENVO:00002006), including particulate matter (ENVO:01000060) such as... | depth 40 m
ACGGCGAGGACGTTCTCGCGGGTGAAGGGCAGGGGGGTCATGCGACCACCTTCTTTCCTGCCATGAGGTCGATGACTTCGCGGTCGAACTCGTCGGCTTTGGGGGGCGTGACTTTGCGGAAGTTGACGTTCCCAAAAACTGAGATCGGCAGCCAAGGCGCAAAGGCCAAGAAGCAGGTGTTGCTCGGGTGCGGGTTGATATGGTGCCCGACTTCGCCCGTCATGATCGCGACGACTTTATGGATTTCACCTTTCCTTGGGCCGCCGTTATGGTTGACCCACGACCCATCGCGCACACACAGCGCCAGATCGCCTTTTTGCCACCCGCTCATTTCGCCACCCTCAGCGGCACAGCCTTTTCGGCCAGCGCCTCACGCTCGCAATCGCTGATCTCGCGCCCCCCGGGGCTGTTCTTGTGATGCGCGCGGCCCTTGGTTTCGAGATAGTCGCGGCACGCGTCCTCGATCTCGTCATGGTCGATCGCATCGGGCACGCGGACAATCGCCCGGTCCTTGCCGATCAGGTAGGAAAGCAGCTCGTCGGGGATCACATCGATCAGCGCGCTGAACGCGGTCATCGGCATGGTCGTCTCGCCAGCTGCATAGGCGCGCACGCTGTCGTAATGCAGGCCGCTATCGGCGGCGATCAGCTTGAGCGTGAGGCCGTAGCGGGTGGGGTCGCTGGCAATGCGGAAGACCCGCTGCTGGCGATCACGCATCTGCATAATTCTCTTATCAGCCATGATGATCCTCTTGACGGGCTGCGGCATCAGCAGCCGCATGGACAGGAGAGACAAAAGCGCCGGGAAGGACGGGAGGGAGGAGAGACCCCTTCCCGGCGCAGTCGCCCGCGCGACCAGCCTGGGAGCGCGGAGGGGAGAGGGTCGCGCCGCCGTCGGCCACAGGGGACAGGCGTTCGGCAGCGCTGGCCGTTGCGTCGAGCGAGCGACGCGCGGGCTTACTGGTGAGGATGCGCTCAAGCTCGCGGGCTTCGGCGCGGCGCATGCCGATGCCGCCCACGTTCACCGGATCGGCGAAAGGCTGGGCGAGGGCGACACGCACGGCGGCAAGAGCGGACGGGCAGCGATTGACGCGCTCACCCTCCTGCTCGCGGACCTTGAGGCCGCTGCTGGCGAAAGGCGCGCTCATGCTGCGCTCGGCGGAACAGCGCCCGACCAGATCGGATCGGGGCAATTGCAATGAACCTGACCGCAGCCCGAGCAGCGGGTGTCGTTGGCCGGCGTCACGACCGAAAACCGCAGGAATGGCCGCGTCGCACGGCGCTGGCTGTGCAGCGTATAGCGGGTGAGGGCGTCGGAAAGAGTCATGCCGCAGACCCTTCCGGATGCGCCGCAATCCACGCGGCTTCCCGAATAGCGCGCCGACGCGCAGCCACGTCTTCTCCGATATTTCCGCGCAAAGCGTGGACGCCAGCAGATGGAGTTGGGAGACCGGTCAGATCAAACATGCCGGCCGATATGGACGCGACATCAGACAATATGAGCGAGCATGGCTCATGCCATTCGCTATGAAGCCGCCAGCCCAAGTAGCGCTCGTGAAACTGTCGCTCGATGTAGCGCCCGGTCTTCTTGTCGACTTCGATCAAGGCGATGATCGAAAGAGGATAGGGCGACCAGCATGCACAAGTTTGAAGGCGTTTCTTCGGGCTGGAAGAGAAGCCGACCTTGACCGGCCCCACACCGTCCGCACGACGCATGAAATATACCACGCTCATGCTGCGGCGTCCTCTTCCGGTGCGACAAACTGGCGCCATTCGAGGAGCTTTCCCCGCACCGACGCGGCTTTGATAATCTTCGGCCAATACCGGGACGGGATGTTCCCGCGGTTGCGCCATTGACGCACGGTGACGCCTTGCTCGCCAATGTCTGCGGCCAACGCTTCCGCGTTGTGATCCCAGACTTGGTAGATCGGTTTGAGGTGTGACATGCCATGTTGATACGCAGCGTATCACCAGCAGTCAATACCCCGCGTATCGGTTTTTCCGATACAGCACGTTTCATGGAGACCGAACAATCGAAGCGCCTTAAGCTCGCACGCGAGCGCGCGGGCTTCTCATCTGCCAGTGCGGCGGCCGAAAATTTTGGGTGGGGCGCGGCGGGTTACCGACACCACGAAAACGGAACGCGCGCATTCGGAGCAGACGCGGCGCGTAAGTATGGCCGTGCCTTCAAGGTTAAGCCGGGGTGGCTGCTTTGTATCGAGGGCGTCGATGATGGCGCCCCATCCGACTTTCTGGCCGAGGATGTCTTGGTGGTGGGCGCGAAAGTGGCGGCCGGCGTCTGGCGAGAAGACGAAGCCGAGTTCGACATGCTTGAAATCGACACGCCCGCGATCGTACCGAATGCCAAGCGTTTGGGGTATATTGTCGACGGACGCTCGATGGACGAGTTCTATGAACCCGGCACCATCCTCAATTGCGTTTCGATCCACACGAACGGTGTTGAGCCCGAGGATGGCGACCACGTCGTTGTGAGGCGCACCAAGCCAGACGGATTGCGTGAGATCACGGTGAAGGAATTTCACGTCCGCGATGGCGAATTTTATTTGCGCCCTCGGTCCCGTGTGAACGGGTACCAGGAATTGAAGGTCGGTCGCCCTGATCCGGATGGCGATGATGACGAAGAAGTCGCAGTCGTGGCCTTTGTCGTCGGCACGATCCCCGAGAACGCGCTCCGCATTCTCGAACGAATGGGCAAGGTCCGCCGCCTCTGATTCGCTGATACAGAAAAAATGATACGTAGCGTATTGACCTATAGCGATACGTGACGTATCAAGCTCCCACAAGGTCGACGCCCCACGGCGCCGGCCGCGGGAGCCAGCGGCCGATCGCCCTCGTGCTCCTGCCACATGGCAAAGGAGTGAGAGATGGTGAAGGAAGCGCATACGCCGGGGCCTTGGGAAGTCAGCTGGAACGGCCCAGAAGTGGCGTTCGTCGAAACTGTCCGGCCCGGTCCGGACGGGGACCCGCAGGAGATTTTTGGCGCAGCGGCAGAGGGGGCGACTACCGGCGAGGCAATCGCCAACGCCCACCTGTGCGCAGCCGCGCCATGCATGAAATCGGCTCTGCGCGCGCTGCTCGACGAGATTTCGGGCACTGCGGCTATCGACAGCGAGGCGGCGGGTAAAGCCTTCGCAGCTTTGGCGAAGGCTGAAGGAAGGGCCACAGCATGACCGCCCCCGCCACCTTCACCGACGCGCCATTCACCCGCGCACAGGCACAGGCCCGCAACGTCCTCCGCAGCAGCCAGGAGCGTTACGAGTGCGTCAAGGCATACTGCCCGACCGATGAAATGGTCAGGCTGCACCTGCCCCTTGAACGGGCGCGCGATGCCAACCTGATGAGCCAAGACCTCCACGCGCAGCTTGTGCCGGTTATTCCGACGCGGGCGGTGGGGATCTACCGGGCCTTCGACTTCGCTGCGGCGGATAGGGGGCGCAGGACTTCGCTGCGGATCGCAGAGGCGTGTGAGCAAGCGCGCCGCGACATGGCGGCGGCGGATGAAGCGTTTCTCGCCAGCCTTCGCGAAGAGCCGGACCACTTTGTGACGCCGCGTGTGGCGGGGAGGGTAGCGTGATGGGTATCGATGACCTCGATTACGACGATGGTGAATGCGCCAACTGCGGCAGCGAGGGCTTTACCTACGGGTGCTCGTGGGACTGGCAGTGTGACACCTATGACGAAGGGGAGGGCACATGCCTCTGCACCCGTCGCTGCGAGTGGTGCAATCCTCCATCCGCAGCCGAGATAGCAGAGCGCCAGAAGCTCCGAGACATTCTGGCGACCGCCCTAGCCAAGGACAAGATAGCCGAACTCCGCACCCCCGCCACCCCCAATCAGGAGACAGATCATGCAGAATGAGAGGGAGGCGGCGGTTTGGCACTCAGTAGTGGGTGGCCTCTGCCTGTTCTACGCCATCGCGCAATTCATGACCGATGGCCTCCCCTCGGGGGGCGTTGCTTTTTACGCGGCGATACTGTCGTTCAAGCTCGCCGCCCGCAACCCCACTCGGGAGGGCTGACATGCAGGATAATGTGACGCAGGCGCTGCCGGTTATTCAGGCGGATCGAGACGCGGCGGCTGACCAGTACCGCTATCTGTCAGCGACAGGTATGCCCATGATGCGGGCAGGCAAGATGGATGGCAACAGCCTCGTCCAAGCCTTCGCCGCCCACCGCCTCGCCTCCACAGCGCAGCCAGAAGTCAAGGGGCTGGTCGAGGCGTTGGAGCGTGAGGCTAAGAAGGCCGCCGAAATGGCAGCCTACGCAGTCAAGCACGACTTCGACGCAATGGGTGAGGCGCTGGATAACATGCGCCACAGACTAGAAGCCGCCCTCGCAGCCTACCACGAGGCCCAGCCATGAACGGGGGCAGGGCACAGCAGGCGCGCTGCGACGAGCGGGCCGCGCGGGATATGCGCGAACGGGAGTGGCGAGCAGCCAAGGCCGACGCCGAGGCATACGCCCTGGCACACAAGGCCGAACTCGATGCCGAATGGGACGCGCTCGACGGGCGCACAACATCACAGAGGGTCCGCGATGACCTTGCCGCCATGTCGCCCGGTGATTGGGCGCGGCTTAATGCAGAATGGGAGAATTGATGATGGCGAAGGAAACACATACGCCGGGGCCTTGGGATGTTTTCCCTCATTACTGCAAAAACGACCCTGATCCCGGCCCCTACGGAGAGACGCTGCTGATCGGAAAAGGTCAGTTCGACACCTTGGCAGAAGTCCGTCCCGGTTCAGATGAATACGGCACCGAGTATCAGGCCAACGCCCGCCTGATCGCAGCCGCGCCGGAATTACTGGAGGCACTGGAAAAGGCTGTCACGTTCTACGACAACCTCCCCCGTTCGCACGACAAGGGCGAAGGGCAGCTTCTGGACGGCATGGCCGCAGCCATCGCCAAAGCATGCGGAGAGACCAAATGACCGCCCGCGCCCACAAGCCCCGCCTGGTCAAAGCAGGCGCAGAACCCTCGCTTGCCGAGCAGATCGCCGCCTTCAAGCGCATCGAGCGCGAACAGGCGCAATTGCGAGCAGCGATTACCGCGCGAGGACGCAAGGCAGCAGAAGCGGACGGACGCAAGATGCTCCCGCGCTTCGAGGATATTTGCAGAGAGTTTGGAGATTGATGATGGCGGATAACGTGACGCAGGTAGACGGTCGGGGTGTGTTCAAAGGCTCGGATGAGCAGCTTTGCAACAGCATCGACGCGCTGCTCGACTTGAACGCAAAGGGTGCAGTTTCGCATCGCGTCCCCGGCATGGCCGTGACCCTGCTCGAAGCCGCCGCCGACCGCATCGCAGCCACCCGCCCCGCCCCAAAGGCCGATAGCGCGCTGGTGGGGGAGTTGCGGGAGAAGGCGGAGCAGGCCGACGCGGCCAAGCGCAACCTCCACGGGTTGCCCGTGCTTGCGATGGAAAGCGACACCCACAAGGGCAAGCTGGCGCTGTGGTGCGATAACGGACTGGCCGGTGTCGGGCAGGCCTGTGTGGCGGTCAATCTCGGGGAGTTCCCCGACGAGCAAATCAAGGCGATAGCCGCGCTGGCAAACATCGCGGCCACGACCGATTTTGCGACCATCCTCGCCGCCCTCTCCGATAGGGATGTAGTGCTGGAAGAGGCACGCGCGGCGTTAGAACCGTTCGGGAACCCCGACTTGCTGATGCAGATCGCAGACGACGACGATGAGGAATGGGCCAAGTTTAGGCTGCTGTGCAGCGATTACCGACGCGCTGGCCGCTCGCTCGCTCGCATCGACGCCGCACTCAAAGGAGGCAGCAAATGACCGACCGCCAAGAACGTATCGATATTGCCCACGAAGCCTACGACCGCGTTGCCGATCAGGACGTAGGCATGGGCACCATCATCGAAGCCATCGTGGACGCTCTCGACATTGAGCCGATCCGCCCCGAGGAAATCCTGTCAGGGATGCGCTACGAAGGCGACAAGGTGGACGAGCAGGCCGTGCTTGAGAACCGGAAGCGGGTCGATCCTGAATTGCCTGTAGAGATGTCAGACGGTCGCCCGCGCACAATCACTGTCAATCATGGCACATGGTTTGAGACTGCCGATGGAGGGTGTTTCGACCAAATCGGCAAAAGCCTGACGGGCTTCGACACCCGTGTTCGCTTGAGGAACGTGGCATGAAGATTGAACAGAAACGCCCGCCCGCATCGAACTGCCCTGCCTCCGTCAATGGCCACAAGCCCTACTGGAACCCGCAAAAGGAGCGCCGTTGTTGGGACTGCGGCGCACGGCTTTCCGATGACTAAGCGCGCCCCAAAACGCTGCCCCGCAATCCGTGCCGGAGGGCACGTGCCATTGAAATTCGATGGCGTGGTCAGGTGCTGGTTTTGCCGGGCAAAACTCTACCTCACGAAAGGAGGCCGCAATGGCGAAAGGTGATATTGTGGAGGACACGCAGGCCCGCGCCGCCCTCGCCGCCCGCAAGGAGGACAGCCATGCAGGATAATGTGACGCAGGACGACCGCGATGCTTACGCGAACGAGGATATTTGCAGAGAGTTTGGAGATTGATGATGGCGGACTTCGACTACAAAGCGTTCGCTGACGAGGCGCGGCAGCGGACCATCAAGGACATGACCGGCGGCGACTACGAAGAACATCTTGCGCGGGTCGCCTACGACGCCGCCACCCGCGAGGGCATGGCGACCGCGAAGCTGCCCGATCACGCAAAGCGGTTTCTCGCCTATATGTGCGCTTACCACCGCGCCTATGTAAACCAGGGCGGGGTGAGCCTGCACAGCGAGGCGGCGAACGACAGCATCGACGAGATTATGGAGCTGGTGCCGCAAGAATTTCACGATCTGGATTTTGATATTCCAGACTTCGGCGGGTGCAATGGGCCATGGAAGTGCTTTCACTGCAACGCCCTGTTCGAGGATCGCGATGCCGCCATGCGGCACTTTGGCGAGAGCGAGGACGCCGTAGCGGCCTGCCTGGTCGAGCGCGCCCCAAAGGCCGATAACGCGCTGGTGGGGGAGTTGCGGGAGGATTTCGATCTCGCCCATGCTCTTATCCAAGAGGCGAAGGGGGCAGCCGATGGCCCTGAAGGGGGCTTAGTGACGAACCACTTGGATGCCGCAGAAGGACACCTCGATACCATCGAAGCTCACCTCGCCGCCCTCTCCGATAGGGATGTAGTGCTGGAAGCAAGCAAACGACTTCAGAAACAGTCAGACTTCCACGACGAGACAGCCCGCCGAATGGGCCAGAAACTTCGGGCCGTCCTCCAGATCGTCCAAGATGAAAAGCGCAAAGCAGCCGACATCGCATTGGAGGGCGGTGAGCGCGCCAAAGCGAACGAGTCCATGGAAGCTGCGCTTGGTCGCGCGCTCAACCGGATCGAAAGCGAATTAGTAGGAGCAGCGGATGCTTAGTGAAAGCCTTGCCTCGGCGTGGAGAGGGATTGCCGGTCCCACGCGCCCCATCGAAGACAAGATAAAGGAGTATCAGGATCGCCTAGATACACTTCTCGAACAACAGGCGGCGGGGGTGAAATATGTATATTGAACAGACCCAAGCGCATCCGCGCACTCAAAGGAGGCGTTGATGAATAGCCGACAGACCGATCTAGAGGATGGGCGTTCCCCTACGGGTCGGGCTACCCTTGCTTCGCACCAAGCCCCTGTGGGTCTTGGCCATTCGGAGGGTATCCCTAACGCGTTGTCGCACGATGAAGCACTTGACGCGATTACCGGATGCGCAGCGACCGTTACGGTCCTGTCCTATCAGGAGGCCATTGAGGGATACCTCAAGCTGCGAGGGATTGCGCTATGAGACTGTCACTTGCCTTTGCGCTAGGCGCGACCGTTGCGCTCGCGGCTTGTGGCCCAAGGTCAGCTTCCGAACCCGTCCAAGAGGCCCGCGAAGCCGAGCGCCAAGCGCCAGCACTATCCGTTAGCTTCACTTTCGAGCGCGCTAGCCACGGCGTCTTGAGGGATCACGAAACGGGGTGCGAATACATCCTTATAGACAAAGGCGCGACGGGCGGAGCGGCCATTACGCCTCGCTTAGACGCGACGGGCAATCAAGTCTGCGCGCAAGTCGATGGAAACCCGAAGGGCGGAGACGCGAAGCAGGCTCCGTGCGCAAGCATGACAGCGCGGTCGCGTAGCGATGCGCCCTAACTGTATCACCGGAGTAACACAATGACCGACACAACAAAGCTGGCCGAGCGGATCGAGGCAAGGGCAACGCGGTGGTTGAGCGCTGCGCTCGACGACAACCCGGCCAATACACACAACCGGCTCCATGCAGCGCAGATGGCGGCGAGCCTATACACCTGCCTCTCCCACCTCCGCGCCCAGTCGGCCCACAATGCCGACTAACCGCGAACTCCACCGCCTCTTCCCCAACGGCTACATGCTGACCAGCGGGCGCGGGCGGGTAATGGCTATCTGCCCCGTATCGGGTGGCCGGTTCACCTACGTCACCGACGCTGTTGACGCCCATGCCCAGGCCGCTGCCAAGGGTGGCAGGCTTATCACCGAGGACGAAATGAGGGAGGTCTGTGATGGATAGGATCGCTGAGATTGCTGGTTCGCTCTTGCTGTTGCTCTGCTCAGTGGTGACTCTGGTATTCGGGATCGTCGGGCTTTGGGGAGTGATCTACGGGGATCTCCACTTGTGGGCTCTGGCGTTCAACATCCCGATTACGATCATCGGATACCTCGCCGTCCGCGCCCACCTCAACGGAGAGTAATGTGACCGCGCCCGCTCTCCTGACAGAACCCCAAGCAGCGGAGGCGCTGAACGTATGCACGCGCACGCTGCGGAAGGCTCGGCAGGAGGGCAAGCTGTCCTATGTCTTGATCGGCCGCGCCGTTCGCTACACAGTAAGCGACCTCGAGGCATTCATCGAAGCCTCCCGCCAGGATGCCCAGCCATGCGAGAAGCAGAAGGTCACGAAAACCACGCGCAGGCGGCAGACCGGCGAGATCATCCCTTTCTCCAAGCGATACGGCCATGAGCGTCTATAAGCCGGCCAAGTCACCCTATTTCTATTTCGACTTCCAGTACCGGGGGAAGCGATACTACGGCCCCACCGGCTGCACCGCGCTCAGACAGGCCGAGGCCGTCGAACGCAGGGAGCGCCACAGGGCTGCGAACCCGGACACCAGCAAGCCGCCAATCACCTTTGACATGGCCTGCGGGCTCTACAGCGAACACGCAGAACAGCAGCCCAGCTGGCCAACGACGCGCTACATGCTGCGCGATCTTGTGTCCGGCATGGGCGGCAAGCGGCTGCTGTCAGAGGTGAGCCAGCGCGATCTGCAGGTCCACTTCGCCAGGCGGCGCAATGGCCGGGCCAACTCCACGATCAATCGCGAGATCGATAACGCGCGCGCCGTCTGGGAAAAAGCCAAGGACGCGAAATACGACACTGGCGAGGATCCGCAGTGGGGGAAGCTCTATCTCAAGGTGCCGAAGGCGCCGCCGCGCGAGCTATCGGAGCAGGAGGAAGGGGCCATATTCGAGGCGATCCCCGCCGATGCCTACGATGTGGTGCTGTTCGCACTTATCTCGGGCTGGCGGAGAGGCGAGGTTATCGGCCTGCGCTGGTCGGACCTTGATCTTGGCAACGCGTCGGCAAAAACGAAAGTGAAAGGCGGCGACACCGAAGTCCGCCCGCTCAACGGCGCGCTGGTGGCGCTCATCGCGAACCAGCCCAAGGTCGGCCCGTTCGTCTTCACCTATGTCTGCCGCAAGAGCCGCGGCAAGAGGCGCGAGGGCCATCGTTACCCGATGACGGCCACCGCTCTCCGCGGACGCTGGGACGTAGCGCGCAAGGCGGCCGAACTTCACGGCTTCCGGTTCCATGATCTCAGGCACACGGCAGCGACGCGCATCCTGCGCCAGACGCAGAACCTGGCGGTCACGAAAGAGGTGCTGCGGCACAAGAATATCAAGACGACGCTGCGCTATGCCCATGTGCTCGACGGCGACATTCGGGACGCGTTGGATGCAGGGCAGTCCCGGAATAGTCCCAAACTGCCGAACAGCCGTAGTCGGAAAGGCTAGGATATGCTAGGGTTTGCGCCGCATAGAACGTCACCGTGTAAACGAGATGCTCTACCAACTGAGCTAAGCGCCCCCCTGTCCATCGGGGTGGAAGCGCACATAGCGGCTGTTCCTTGAAAATCAATTGCCGAGAATGCTGCGTGACCGCTATTCGCCCCGCCCATGACCAAGCTTACCGTCCTCGCCACCGGCGGCACGATTGCCGGGATCGCCGGTTCCGCCATCGCGCATGATTATCGGTCGGGCGAGATCGGGATCGAGGATTACCTCGAAAAGGTCGGCGGGCTGGGGCTCGAGGCCGAATTGTCGGGCACGCAGATTGCCAATATCGATTCGGCCGACATCGGGCCAGCGGTGTGGCAGGCCCTGCATGGCGCCGCGATGGCCGCGCTCTCGGACCCGGAATGCGACGGCATCATCGTCACCCACGGCACAGATACGCTGGAGGAAACCGCCTTCCTGCTCGACCTGACGCTGCCGGGGAACAAGCCCGTGGTGGTGGTCGGCGCGATGCGGCCCGCCGATGCGGTCGGCTATGACGGGCTGCGCAATTTCGCCAATGCGGTGCGGGTGGCGAGCGATCCCGATGCCGCGGGGCGCGGGGTGCTGGTGGTGATGGGCGACCGCGTGTTCGGCGCGCGCGACGTCTACAAGGTCCGCACCCGCGGGACCGAGGCGTTTCGCGGTTTCCCGCGCGAATCGGTCGGGCTGGTCACGCCCGCTTCGCTCGAATGGTTCGGCGCGCCCTGGCGCAGCGGGACCGACGCGGCCTTCGCCTGGTCCGATGACCTGCCCGAGGTGGTGATCCTCTACGCCCACGCCGGGCTGGATGCCGCCGCGATATCGCGGCAGCTGGCCGAGGGCACGCGCGGGATCGTGATTGCCGGGGTGGGCGAGGGCAATATGCCCGGGAGCGTCCGGCAGGAACTGGCACGGCTGGCAGCGCGCGGCGTGTGCGTGGTCCGCGCGAGCCGGGCCGACGAAGGGCTGGTCGACCGCGAGCCCGAGGATACCGGCAATGGCTTCGTTGCCGCGCGCGCGCTCAACCCGCAAAAGGCGCGCATCCTGCTGCAATTACTGATCGCCAGCGGCGAAAGCGATCCCGCCGCCATCCAGCGCGCCTTCGACGGGCGTTAAGGCCCCCTCTTCTTAAGAGGAGGGGGTTGGGGGTGGTGGCAACGCGCCAGCGTCGCGCTTGCCGCTATCACCACCCCACTGCGACTAGGCTCGCCTGCGGCTTGCCAAGTCTCGTTGCCCCTCCTCTGAAGAGGAGGGGCATGTTCGTAGATCAGCCGTGCGGCATCACGAGGTATTTCTCGCCGGTCTTCATCTGGCGATAATCGAGGATCGCGTCCTTGGTCAGCATGCCTTCGAGATCGACCTTGGTCTTGTAGCCGCTGGCGAAGGTGGTGGTGAGGTTGTCGAGCACGCGCTTGCGCATGCGCATCACCGTTTCCATTCCCGCGGTTTGCAGGAAGGGCGTGAGCAGCCAGCCCGAGAGCGTCCAGCCGAAGCCGTAGCTGGGCGTCAGCGTGGTCGGCCCGAAGTCGAGGCGGCCATAGATAAACATCCGCTTCTGCTGGTTCGAGCCATAGCGCGAATATTCGGTCATCTTGCCGACCGCGACCTGTTCCATCGCCTTGAAGCAGGTGTCGACCATCTTGCCGCCGCCGATCGGATCGAAGCCGTAAAAGGCGTCGGTATCGTCGATCGCCGCCTTGAGCTGGTCGAGGAAATCGTCGTCGGAGGAATTCACGACATGGGTCGCGCCTTGGTCCTTGAGCAGCTTGGCCTGCTCGTCCTTGCGCACGATATTGACCAGGCCCATGCCGTCCTCGAGGCAAATGCGGTTGAGCATCTGGCCAAGATTGGATGCGCCGACGGTGTGCAGGATCGCCTTGTGGCCATCCATCCGGGCGTTCTCGACGAAGCCAAGCGCGGTCATCGGATTGACGAAGCTCGACGCGCCGGCTTCGGCGCTGTGATCGCCCAGCGGCAGGCACATGGCGGCATCGGCAATCGCGTATTCGCTGTAGGCGGTGCCGGGCACGCAGGCGACCCGCTGGCCCATCAGCGCCTTGGCCATGTCGCTGTCGCCGGTCGCGATGACCGTGCCTGCGCCTTCGTTGCCCGCGGGCAGGCGCTGGCCATGGCGGGCTTTCTGCCCCGAGTTGAACGGCTCGGGCATCTTGGCGACGACCTTGCCGGGCGAATAGTCGGCATTCTCGAAATCGGCCGCGCCGGTCAGGATCGCGAGGTCCGACGGGTTGATCGGCGCCGCTTCCATCTTGACCAGCACCTGATTGCCGTTGGGATCGGGAAATTCGCTCTGCGCGATCTCGACGGTCAGCGTACCGTCGCTTTCAAGAGTGGTGAAAAGCTGCTTTCCGGTGGTGGTCATCTGCATTCTCCCAATTCAATTCTGGACCTAACCGGCCTATCGCTAGGCGCGCTCGTGGCGCTTGGCTAGGGTGACGTTGGGTCAACTATCCGCGGGGTAACTCGCCGATACGAAATACAGGCCGTGCGGCGGCGCGTTCAATCCCAGTTCCTGCCGGTCGCGTGCGGCCAGTGCTTCGGCCATGCGCTCCTCGGGCCAGCGCCCCATGCCGACCAGCGCGAGGCAGCCGACCATCGAACGAACCTGGTGATGCAGGAAGCTGCGCGCTTCAGCGTGAACGCGGACTTCCGCGCCCATCGGGGTCGCCACCTGCTCGACATCGAGCCGGTCGAGCGTCTTCACCGGGCTGTCGGACTGGCAATGGACCGAGCGGAAGGTGGTGAAATCATGCAACCCGACTAGCACCTGCGCCGCGCGGTGCATGGCCTGCGCATCGAGTTCCTGCGGCACCTGCCACAGCCGGCCGCCTTCCAGCGTCAGCGGCGCGCGGCGGTTGGCGATGCGATAGACATAGGACCGGCCGGTGCAGGAAAAGCGCGCGTGCCAGTCGTCGGGGACGATCGCGCAATGCGTCACCGCGACAGGATCGGGGCGGAGGTGCGCATTGAGCGCCTCCATCAGGCGGTAAGGCTTGATGTCTTTCTCGGCATCCAGATGGCTGCGCATCGCGATCGCGTGCACGCCCGCATCGGTCCGGCCGGCGCTGTGCAGCCGCACCTCCTCGCCCAGCACGCGAAAGGCTGCTTCCTCGACCGCCTGCTGGACGCTGGGCCCGTCTTTCTGCCGCTGGAGGCCGAAGAAGGGCGTCCCGTCGAATTCGAGAGTAAGCGCGAAACGGGTCATCGGCGGTCCATACTCCCCACACCCGTCATTCCCGCGCAGGCGGGAA
>TARA_R110002012_G_scaffold58829_3_pt1 | contig 13347 bp, 7 predicted proteins | sample TARA_R110002012 | Tara Oceans TARA_R110002012 (sample SAMEA4396515) | marine metagenome | biome: Westerlies Biome; feature: [DCM] deep chlorophyll maximum layer (ENVO:01000326); material: water (ENVO:00002006), including particulate matter (ENVO:01000060) such as... | depth 40 m
AATGAGGTGAAATATTAATGGCAGAAGATTTGAATATAGATGAATGGGATATGTATGATGCGTTAGCAAAGGTAAATGATACTAGTACTTTAGGTATTATTCGCTCTAAGAAAATAGAATTACCTAAAGATGCCTTGCGTTGGCAAGCAGTTGTAGGTGAATTTTCTTTGTATAATGAATATCCAGCAGTAATGAGTTATTATGTATCTCTTGGACAGATACTAAAAGATTTAATTAGAGTACCTATTGGTAGATTATCTTTAGACCCAAGAATACATTATTGTTGGATTCAAACTTCAAGGAGTGGAAAAACAACAATGTTTGATTTTTTGTGTCCTGTATGGAGAAAAACCTTTGAATTAATAAATGGGTGGCCTGTAAATAATAACCAATTACCTTTAAGTGGGGTTGCTAACTTTACATTAAATAATCCTGATAGTTTTACAGACCAAGCATTATTAGGTACTATGAAAATGAATGTACCTAATCCTGATTATAATAGACAAGAAGCAAGAGAAGATGATGATTATGATACACCTGAATTTATAGACCAAACTATTTATGGTAGTTTGTATGGTAGTGGGATTATTGCTTTTGATGAGTTTGAACATTCTGGTATTTTTAAGGAGTCACAACATAAACAAGAGACTGTTATGTTGTTTCAAAAGTTTATGAATAGGTTAGATTCCGATAGTCATCTTATTAGAAAAAGGTTAACTGAGTGGGGAAAGGATTTAATTGTTGATTCTCAACGCTCTTTATGGGCTACTACATTACCACCTGAAGGATTAGAAAAAGTTATTCTAACAAAGGGTGTATTTCAAAGAATGTGGTTATATGTTAGAGATGTACCTGAATCTTTAAGAACAAAAATGGAAGAAGATTACATTGATATGATAGGTGAAATTATTGAAGATGCTGACGGTAGTGCAGTTTACCATGAAGAGTTTTCTGAAATGTTGTATAATACTTATCAGTGGGTTCAAGAAAGATTAGAAGCAGTAGATGGAGATAAAAGAAAGGTAGTTACTTTTTCTAAAGATGCACAAAAAGCATTAAAAACAGTATGGAAAGGTATGAGAAAATATATGAATAGTTTTGATGATAATATATACGAAGCATTAAATACCTTCCTTATGAACATGGTTAACAATATATGTATTGTTGCGGCTCTCAATGCTATTTCAGAAAGAAGCCCTGAGATTACAGCAAAACATATTAAACAAGGTAGACAGTTAACTGATGAATCTTTTGATTCTATTACTAGTTGGTTCACTGAAAAATTGAAAAAGAGACCAAAAAGATTCAGTGATAAGAATAATGAGAAGATGTATATTGCTGCTTATAATTCAACAAACCCAAAGGTTAAAGTTAATGGCACTAATGGATGGGTAGATAAGAAGTTAATGATAGAGGCATTCAGAAAGAATGAGGCTTGCGGAAGAAATAAATTTTACAGACATTGGGCATCTGTTAAACATATATTTGAAGAAGTAAGAACAACACAAACATATGTAAAATTAAGAGTTGAGAAAAATGAATAATGTATTAAGTTTTGATATTGAAACAAAGAATCTAAGTTATGAAATTGGTGGTTGGGATAACACACACCTATTCAAAGTAGCATGTATAACTACATGGGATGGAGATAAAGGCGTAATTTATGTTGATGAGCCGTTGCAAAATCTTAGAAAAGCAGAAGAAGTAGAAATTAAACCTTTAAGACAGTTTAAGTTTGATATAGATGACCATTTCCAAAAGGGAGGAATTTTATTAGGTCATAATATTAATGCTTTTGATTTACCTGTTCTTAGAGATTCTATGGATATTTATATTGTAAGAAAATACTTAGAAGATAAATCCAATAGATGCATTGATACTAGCGCACATTTGGTAAAACAACATGGTAAAAGAATTCATTTAGATAATTTAGTTAAATGTACTATTTCAGATGAAAAAAATATGAGTAGTTTAGATTCAGTAGTTAAATGGAAGGCTGGAGATTATGATGATGTTGTGGATTACTGTCTTAAGGATTCACAATTAACTTATAATCTATGGAAATATGGTAAGGAACATGGTATTGTTAAATACTTTGATGAAAGTAATAACGAGTTTTTAGAATTGAGTGTTGAGTGGTAAGGGGTTAAAAAATTATATGGGTTGTGTCGTAGTAAAATACGGCATGACTCGTATTTTTTTGGCTAATTTCTTAAAAATGCGTATTTTCGTTAAAAAGAATCTTTCTTTTTTCTCTTTATCTTCTTTTTAATTGCTTCTATTATCTTCCATCCAAATACAAAAGTAATAAAATACAATCCACACTCTAATACTATTGCTGCAAATAGTAATTCACCACTCATACATTGTTCAAAATCAGAGTATGATACGCAATACTCGTCATTAATCATATAAAAACCTCACACCATTAATACATTAAAATCTGTTTGTACAATTACAGTAGTTGCACCATCTGATATTTCACATTCTATATGATAAAGTGCTTCTGTTAATGGTGGTGGTGAAGCATTTTGTGTACATCTTAATGTTGCAGTATTATATTGTGCGGCATTTTGTGAACCTAAAGATAGTGTGGCTACATTATTAGTATCATCTCTAGTTTCTGATATACTCCAAGAATAAGTATAACTTCCTGAACCTCCTGATGCAGTTGCAGTATAATCAATTTGACCGGGTGTTGTATCATGGGTAGCCCCCGGAGAAATACCTTCAATAATTAAATCACTTGGATTAGATATTGAACCACTTAAAGGTGCTTTTCCACCTGCACCAAAACCAACAGAAAAATAACCAAAACTCATACATCATTCCCCGCATTAATTGTATAAAAGAGTTTAATACCAATTAGTCTAGCAACCCCTGTTTGAGCATCAGCAGATTCAGCAGAAACATCTCTAGCAAGCATAAAATATGTAACTGCATCTGCCGCAGCATTTAGCACTGTTACATTTCCACTTTTGGCTGAAACCATTAAATCATTACTTGTACCGCTATGTGCTAATGGTGTATTAGTAGTTAATGCAGAAAAACCTGTATTAGTTACTCCAGAATTTATAACGCCTTGTGCAGTTAATCCCCAAGCAACTAAACCTGTATCTGTTCCTGTAACAGTCCAAAATGCTTGAAATTGTATAACTCCTTCATTCCAATTTTTAGGCATAGCAATAGAGAATTGAGCATGGTCGTCAGCACCAGCAGCAAAATCTAATACCTTTAATTCAGGTCTTAATGCAGTTTGTTCTACTTGTGTTAATGCAGAACAACCATCAGTAGTCGTTGCATACATAGCAGTTGCTGGAACCCAAATAGTATGTGTTCCACCTTTTAAGAATACTTGGTCTGTTCCGTCACCATCAATCATATGTAATTCATTATCTGAATTAGTGTATAATTGTCCGTAATCAGCAGTATTTGTTGGTGCGCTAATTTCATCTAATGCTAAAGCCCCTTCAATACTTAATTTAGCATTAGCAATTGGGGCTATTCCTATACCAATACTTTCTGACCCTGCATCAGCATAAAATAAATTATCGTTTGTATCACCATCAATTCTTACATCTAAGTTATCATTATTTGCATTAAAAATTGTTGTAGTTGATGTAAATTTTAAATTGTATAAATGAGAGCCTCCGACCATTGTTCTAATAAACAATTGTCCATCTTCCGCACCTGCAGATTCATCACCAATTCTTGAAGAAATTTTAGCATACTCTGTTCTATTTTCGCCCGCATCATCTCCTGTAAAAGTAATCTCACCAATAAAGTCATTATTAGCAGCATTAGTACTAGGTCTATCTTTTCTTAATTCTAGAATTGGACCTTTAGCAGCATCATCAACAGTAGAAGTAAGTACGGTTGTCATATCTGAACTATCTAATCTTAATAATTCTCTTGTAGTACCATTATCATTTACTTTAAATATAATATCTTTATTTGATTCTTTTGCTTCAATTTCAATATCACCAGCATTACTTTGAATAGTTAAGCCTTCAGTATAAGCGGCTGAATTAGTCCTACCAATACTTACAGAACTTTCATGTTTATTATAACCATATAATTGTACCTTTCTTGTAGTATCATTAGCGGTAGAAGATGCACCTGCAACTACTTCTACTAAGGCAACAGGAATATCACCATCAGTTAATTTATCTGCAACTCTTGGTGTAGCACCTGCCGTACCAATTCTAACTGCTAAATGTCCATCTGATTCTTGTATAACAATCATGTCATATCTATTATATGTGGTATTTGGGTCTGCTGTTAAATCTACCGCATTGGGAGTAGCAGTAGTTAATTTACCATCTCTCATGTATGATATGTTACCACTAAAGTCAAATCTTGTTCTACTACTACCAGCAGTTTGTCTAAATACAGTCGAACCTACATATTCTACAATGTAGTTTCCTCTTGCTGCATTTTCTAATACTTTAACTATACCTGAATGTATATAGTCTGTTCCATCTATAATGCCTTTATCTTGTGCCGTAGCATTTAATGTTGTCATAAAATCTCTATTTGCATAATCTACCATATTACTCAACCTCTATTGTTATTCTAATTTCATAATTTTTTCCCGCTTCTAATGGGCCTATCGGGTCTGTTGTTACTCTTAATAACATTATTGCCGCAGAACTATCATATATACCTACTTCACGAATGACAGACCCTGAATATGTATCCCCCGAAAATGTTTTGTAAAATTCTACAACATTATCATTTGATAAACTTATTGAATCTAAAGTAACGGGTGCGCTAATAATTGGTAAATCTAAATCATTTAAAGTGGGGTCTGTATTACCTCCAGATTCACCTATGTTAATTTTATTAAAAGCATTAAAGCCTCCTGTTTTATCTCCCTTAATTGCCGAAGCAAGTAAATTTCTTCCACCATCTGTTATTGTCATATTAATCACTGTTGTAAATCTTTTCTATATAATGTTTGTTGACTTCCTGTTGCTGATGTAAAACCAAATTGTTTATCAAACCCAAATGTATTAGTTAAACCAAACACTGTCGTTGATGATGAACCTACTACTTCATCTACTTGTATTTCAAGTTCCCTTATTTGAACATTACTTATTAATTCTGCTATCTCGACAACCTCTTCAAATTCCGTACCTCTAATTTGAGCAGAAACTTTTCTACCTGCGTTTAATATTTCAGCAATTTTAAAATCTAAGTTAGTGGAATACAAACCTAATGTATATTTAGGTAATTTTCCTATACTATGATGTACCTGTAATACCATATATCTACCAACAGGAATATTTTCAGAAGGGTAATCTACTTCTATTACATTACCTACTTCTAAATACTCTATACCTGATTCACCTATTTGCATTTCTACTTGTATGTTTTTACCTGAATGAGTTTTTAGTAAATTACCTGCTCTTTCTCCGACTTCAAATTCTGATTTTAAATTAGTATCTGTTTCTTCAAGTGCCTTTACACCTACTTCTTTAATACTTTTTAAATTCTTTTTAACAGATTTAATACCATCACCATAAACTGTTACCTTATTAAATAATTCAAACATAGATGTACTACTATCTGTAATTGATACTTGGCTAATGCCTTCTTTTATTTTAATATCTACTAAATCGTTACTATCATCTAAATCTCTAAATTTAATATTTTTACCTATTACTCTTGGTTCTTGACCCATATAGTTAGATGTGTATATTAATGCGTTGTACAAGTCTATACCAGTAAAAGAAGGAGTTAAAATATATTTATTATCTGTTGCTCTTTTAGTATAAGTAATATTATTACTTTCCATTAAATCGTTAATTATATTTTCTGCTGTTTGACCTATATTAAAAGTTGTACCTATTTTAAGATATTCTTTTGTTGAAACATCAAAAGATTTAGGTACTTTTAGAGTAAGTGTTTTACCATAAGAAACTAAACCTTTTGTATTTTTGACTTCAGATAAATCTGCAAAAGTTATACTAGATGCACCAATATTTGTTTCTTCATAAAATGAAATATCTGTAAGATATTTTGTTACACTATCATTAACATAAAAACTATATGGAGTATCTACTTGTAATTTTTTATTAGATGCTACAAGTTCACCAATATTTCTAAGGACAGTATATTCAGATGTTTCTGGTTCAGCATCAACTATTACATACATAGATAATACCCCTTCATTAGCACCTGATAATCCACCTGAATATCCTTCACTAGTTTCACCATCTAATTGATATGCTTCTACACTAAATTTATCTTTATATTTACTTTTCATTACCCCTTTACCCATATTGATTCTAGGGACATCTTCATACATTTTATTTTCAAATGGTTTTTTAGTAGTTTTATTTGATAAAGCATACAAGGGTAATCTAGTAGGTGAATAATCATATGTACAATTTTCTGCCCATCTCATTACTCTATACCCTCTTAAATTATCATCAATATTTGTAGCATTATCTATCCATAAATTATGAATCATTTCTCCTGTACTAGCATATGTTACTTCATGTTTTAATATTTGATGAATATATGTAGGAAGATAATAATCAGGTAATTGATTTCCTTGTGAACCAAATGCTTGTGTACCCCAAGACCCTGTACCTACCGTTGGGTATTTTAAATCATTAACAGAAGGTGCATCCTCACCTGAAGAAAGATTACTAACTAAATAATATCCTGTTAAATTAGGTGAAAAATTAATCCAAGTATTTAATAAACCAACGGTACTAAAGTCTAAAGTAATTTTTCTAATATCTGCATTATCAACTCTATTATATTCTTCAGTACTATAATCAGCATCAGCACTACTAATAGTAACATTTGTTCCAGCACTTAGTAATATCATATGTGGTTTAAATGCAAATAAACCATTAAAACTTTGATTAGCCGCACCTCTTCTATAATCAGCATGCATATTATAATCATTTGCTCTTTGTAAATCTAATGTATGCATATGTGGTGAAAAAATAGGATTCATACTAAGAATAGGCATACTCCATCCTACATCTTGGTCTGTTAAATCACTATTAGAAGTTCCTCCTTCTTTTATACTTCTTGCGAAAACATCAGATTGATAGGAACTAAATAGTGTTACTGTATCAGCATCAGAATTACCTACATTATAAACTAAATTACCGTCAGAAGGCCACTCCATATAATGGTCCAAATCTCCAACTTTATTATATCTTAATGAAAAAGACGAACCAGTATTTATAGGTGAACCACTTGCCATATTAAATGGTTTCTTTTGCAACATAGTAAAATTACCTGAAGAATATACTCCACCCTCATTACCCATTAGATAACTTACATTAGATGTAATATGTTGATTTTTCATACCATACTTAGTAATTTTTAAACAATCATTTGACATAAATTGGAATAGTCTTGATGTATGCCATTGGTGTAAAATAGTACCTCTAAAAGATTTAATAGGTTGATTAGCAGGAACATCATAAGTAGTATTAGCAGTTAATACAATACCATTAGAACCTGAAGCGGCTGATTGTACTACTCCTATAAATACAGGTTTTGCTGTCGAATCCCCTTCAAAGAAATAAAGTTTATTACCAACATCATATAATGTATGGTCGGTAGCAGTAAATCTATCACTTGTTTTTGGAATACCTGCACCAGATGGTGCATTTTCAACCGCAGTAAATTCACCACTAATTTCAGATATAAAGTCAGCAGTACTTTCTTCATCCTTTTGATAATAATAACTATGGAACCACGGAGTATAATGTCTACCTCTAACTAAATCTGCCCCCGTTGCCTGATTACCTTTATATGAAGTTTCATGTGTCATTACCCAACTTTTGAAAGCAAATGGTAAGTATAATCTTCCTTTGTTATTATCAACAAAAGACCAATACCTATAATGTCCATTATCTCCCATCGCTGTTCCGGCAGAAGTATAATTAACATAAGCCGGACTATATGTTGATAAATCCGTTATTGAAAAGTCATTATCATCACCTCTACCGTGATTTCTACCAAGTTCATTAAAGGATTGTAATACACCATCAGTCATGGCTTGGTGATTATTTTTGAAATGTTCTACTCTTGTAAATCTTAATTCGACATTAAATGTTGCGAACAATTGTCTGTTATCTCTAAAACTTCTAATTGCATCCCTTCTTAAACCAACATTAGGTACATAATGTTCATCTAAACCACCTAATTCAAATCTTGCAGTAAAAGGTTGGTAAAATGTATCTTTTGCAGTATCGCTATTACCATCAGAAACTAATCTTATCCCATAAATATAAGTGGAACCTACTGAAGCCGTACCAATAGTACCGGTAGTATTTGCTGGTATTGTAATAATTGGAGTTTGCGTACTATTAATAGTATGTTGGGTCATAACTATTAAAGGAGTACCGCTTGAATTTATTACAGGAGTAATATATGTTTCTATATCTCCTGAACCTATGGTAGTTACTACATTTGTACTGCCACCTAAAGCGGTAGACGAAGCAATAGTAATAGTATCACCTATTTCATAGTTACTACCAACGCCATTTATAGTAACTGATGTTACTGCACCACTACTAACAACTACATTTACTGTCATACCTGAACCGGAACCATTAGATGTTGTAGCAACACCATTATGTGTTCCGTTAGTACCATCAGATGTATTACTACTAATAGATAAAGTTTCTCCAGCAACACCTACACCTTGATGTGTAGTATTTACAATACAAATAAACTTTCCATTATTATTAAATATCATATCCATTTGTCCACTTCTATTGGTTGCAGCAGTACTACCTAAAAATGTACTATATGTATTAAACCAATCTGCTCTTGTAACATGTACTTTAGTAGCACCTGCTAAAACATTTTGTGTAACTTGGATAGGTGTTTTTTCTACCATTCTATGTGTTTGATAGTATTCTTTGTCTGATTCACCTGCAAAGAATATTCTATCATTTGTCATTTCTTCACTACAAAATGAATTAAAATGCATATCAAAAGTAACTTCTACTAATCTACCTAGTGAAAATCTTTTCATACTACTTGGTGTTTCACTTGATTCTAATATATTAGCAATATCGTATTTTTTATTATCTCTCTCGGTAGATGTAGAACCACCAATATAATTAAGATGAGTAGTTGTGTTATTAATTTTATCTCCTTTTCCAATACCTACAATACCGAAATCTGAATATTCAAAACTATTACCGCTATACCCTATATGATTTCTATTATTTACACTATCATTAAAAATATCACATGGTCCAAATATATGATAATGTACTGCTTTAGGGTCAAAAGCCTCAAAATTCCATTTAGCAGAACTTACAGTTTCATAAGGATTATCATAAGAATTAGATTCAGCCGAAGCACCAAATAAAGGTCCTTTAGAATCATTCATATTATCATTTACTTGGTCACCAACCTTTAGGTAAGATGTTCTTTCACCTGCTTCGTCTTTTGAATGTAGACCGTGTTCAAACCAATTATTTAATTGCAAGGGGGTAATATGAAAAATATAATGTAATCCATATTTGTAAGGGAAAGAACCATGTCTAGCGGCATGGTAATAATTAAAATCAGAAAAGTTAGAACCTATAACCGAAGTAGTACCCCTTGTTTCTTTAGGTTTAACTAACATTGTTTGTGTACCATCAGTTAAAGAAGATTTTAAAGTGCCAGCAAGTATGTTACTATATTCAGCAAAAGGTGTGTAAATAACAGGTGTATCATTTATTATACCTTCTTTAAATTTAAATGTTGTTGCATAATAAACACCTCTTGGTTTATTTGCTGCATATACTTTTTGTGTTAATTTAACATTTACAGCCTTATCTACTTCTAGTCCTACCCCAATAGGTTTATTATAATATAAATTAGAACTATGTGATAAATCTGAATATCTAAACAAGGGACTACCAAAAATATTATTTTCATTTCTATCAATAGATATTGCTTTTTTACTATTAGAAGCAGTATGTGTTTTACTATCTACTAAATTAATTAATCCTCCATCTAATAAACTTTGTTTATTTATTAAATATAACCCTTGATTATTAGAAAACCTTGTATCATATGTAGCATCATCTATTCTACCTAAAACGAAAGGAGAAATAGGTGCCACAACTAAAGTAGTTATTGTATCTGAATTTTTATCATCGCTACTAATTAAATCATAATTAGTTAATGTAGATATTGTATTTAAGGTATGATATGTTGTAGAACTACCCTCTAACGCTAACCTAAATGTAAAAGGGTTATCACTATTTAAATTAGTTACTTTATTTATATCATACCCTAAATTATATTTAGCCCCCGCAGCATTTAAAAAATTAACAGATGTTGCTGTACCATAGGCTGATAATGTTTTACCATATGTAAAAAACATTCCTTTGCCCATAGCAGTAGATATATTTCTTGCCCCCTTAGACGCATTAATATAATTATTTATACTTAAACCAGAAATAACATTTTCTACACTATTACTCCAAATAAAAGATGTTTTAGGGTAAGAGCATCTTGCAGGTTCTTCAAAGGTAATAGTACTTCCTGAAATACCCCTAATAATAGCAATAAATCTACCGTCAGATGTATATAGTTTTTTTCCATATCCATTACTAGTATCATCCCAAACTGTATGATTACTACCTGAAACTACTTCTGCTTGTGTATCACCTGCTATAATTCCTGCTGCACTACCACTTGTTGACGAGCGTAATTTAACATCAGTAACTGTAATATCTTGTATTGGACTTTCTGTACTATAAACAAAATCTTCTGCATGTAAATAAGTTTTATTTATAATTGGACCTAATAACTTATGTATATCATCTCTACCTTTTATATTATATATCAGTTGACCTGATTCATTTATTTTATTATTCATTTGTTCTACCGAACCATCAAATATAGTTTTAGTAACATATATAGACCCTGTAAAATAATCAAGGAATTTTAATGCATCGCCATTATAATTATCCGTAGGTAAATCACTAAGCATAATTGTTTTATTAGAAGAAGATGCAGAATCTACACTAAATGTTAAACCTGTTAAATCTCCACCTCTAAGAGTTATTTCTAATATTGATTTTAAATCAGCATTTACATCAAAATCAACTTTTATATTTTGTAATCTATAAGACCATTTTTCTCTAAACCAATTTACTTCTGTAAAAGAATCAGGTACTGTTCCTACTGCAGACCAAAATTTATCATTTATATGTTTATAATTAACAACAGGTAAATCTGCTTGGTAATAATTTTCAGAAGCATTTAATGATAACGAGGGAATAGTACCTAATTTGTAAATATAATCTTTTACTCTAACTAAAGCGGTTCCACCTGCACCTGCTACTATTTCATTACCTGTTGCATATGCTAATTCATCTTCTTTTTCAAGATGTGTAATTCTAATATTATTACCCGATATAGTTGCTAACCCCGGCATTTGTGCTTTAAAATCATTACCAAATTCTTCTTTAAATATATATTGTTTTACTTTAAAATCATCATAAGTATTAATTTTTTCACTCATTATTTTACTTGTATCTATAATAGATAATTCTCCAAAACTACCAAGTTTTCCAACAGATTTTTTAATAGATAAATCTGTAATATATGGAATAGCATTAGACTTTTCAGGACTTGCAACATATTCTATATATCTTTTAGCACCTCTTAAATTACTTGTATTATCAGTTGTACTTCTAAACATATTTTTATGAATATTATCCCAACCTGATTCATGAGAAGGAGTATATGTAGAGTTATTTAAATGAGATGAACCATCTATTAATGATGCGTTAGCAACTCCAACTTGTATATCAGTATCTGCATTTTTCAAATTATCTACTAATTTAGCAGTATAAGTATAAGGTGATACATCATATACTCTACCACCAAGATTTTGTACAGTACTAAAATAACTAATTGATGTATCTTCTGTACTACTATTATACTGTAATCTATCTAATCTATATTTACTAGAATAATCTAATTGGTTACTTATTTTTAAATTATCATTAAAAAAGTAAAAATTAGGTTTTGCTACAATACTTCTTTTAGAGTATGCCCAATCTCCTTGAGCGTCATTTGCTAATAACCCATATGCTACTGCAGAAATATTAGTATTTGATTTTAATGTACCTTTGTAAATAGCAAATTTAGTTCCTTTTGTAATAGGTGTTGTTCTTTTAGGGCTAAATTCTATACCATCATTAACAGAATCAAATTGTATTTGTTCAGTTATTTTTCCTATATGTGATTTTCTACTATGTGTTGCTAAGTTAGCAGTAGTAAAATCTTCCGTTGAATATATAACTACAAAATAATTATAATCTGAATCTAAAGTTAAAGTAGTACCTGTGGGTAACATTATTTTATATCCGGAACACGAAGTAGGAGTTTCTAAAATACTTAACATATCTGAACCCGTAGGTAAATGTCTATTTGCTGGCCCTGCTCCTGTTGAAAATGTATGACTATGAGCAGTAGTTATTTCATAATTTTGAATACTCCAATTATCACTTGCAGATAAACCATGTCCGTCATTAAAAATTAAAGGATTTACAGGACAATCTATTTGTGATTTACTTGCTATAAAACTAGAAGTTTTCATTCTTTTAAAAACATAAGTTTCAGTCAGTTAAATCACCACCTTCAAAATTTAAATATAATAATAAATTTTTTCTTTGAGGGTAAAGAGTACTTATTGAAGGAAAAGAATTTAAAACATCATTATTTAAAGATAATTCATGTATTTCACCCATAAATTGAGTATACCTTGGATTAGTCGCTTCGGCATTTTGACCTAAATATACATGACTATTATTAAAATTAAAATCACTTGCCCCTTCATCTTTATGTATTTTACCTCCAATGTATGTCCCATTATAATAAATAGCCATTTCCCCTGATGAATTATTATATGATGCCGCTATATGATGAGTATTAAAAATATACAAAGGTTCTTTTCTTACCTCTAAAAATATTTTTTTACTTGTAGCATTAAAATCAGAATGAGTATATCCACCAGCCGCAGAAATTCTTAATTCATGTGTACTACTTGTATCTATTGCTATTATTTCCCCTATTAATGTATTTGTATCGTCATATATATTTGTATTTATAGAAAACAAACTACCTGCACCAGAAATAGGTATTTCAAGGTCAATACCAGAAACACTACTTGTAGTAGCAATAGCAGAAGCAGTTCTGATAAATCTTCTAATTTTTGTAGTAATATCATACATATCATTTAATTCTGTCATATTATTACTTTGTTTAATAGGGACAATTATTGTATTAGAATACACTGTATCTTCATTAGTTGTTTTAATTCTTAAACCTATTCTATATTCAGCAGGT
>TARA_R110002012_G_scaffold1863_11_pt1 | contig 13342 bp, 16 predicted proteins | sample TARA_R110002012 | Tara Oceans TARA_R110002012 (sample SAMEA4396515) | marine metagenome | biome: Westerlies Biome; feature: [DCM] deep chlorophyll maximum layer (ENVO:01000326); material: water (ENVO:00002006), including particulate matter (ENVO:01000060) such as... | depth 40 m
TGCTCCTTCAGCTGTAGTAACTACTGCTACTGGATCTGGATCTATTAATTGCATTGTATACTCATAACTTCCTCCTACTTGAACAGGCTCTTGCATAATTCTTGCTTGAGTACCCGCATTAGAAATTAATGTGTATGGGAAAATAAACCATTTGTCAGGAAAAGTTAAAGTGAAGACTGAGCCTCCAACTCCAGTTCCGACCATAGCTGCTGCGCAAGGACGAGTATGAACAGTGTGAGATTTTACACGGTACTCATATTCCCATCTATCGATGGACTTAGTGTTACCAACTCCTTCAGTTAACATTGTTAACGGAAATTTTCTATCTTCTCTCCCTGCAAGGTGGGTGATTATTGGTGAAAGCTCTGCTGGCTTTTCCAATAATGCATTCACTAACGAATTAGTATCCGTCATTTGTGAATCATTGTAATAAGTTTTTAATACTTGCATTTTATTAAATTAATTTAAAGGGTTATGATAACCTAGCTCCTTTTGCACTTTATAGGTTACCCAAATTTAAATCTAAATTATCTATATCAAAGCCACCTTTCCTTTTAGGGCGAGCTGCGCCTTTTACTGATTTATTAGACTTAATCTTTTTTCGCAAACTTTTAGCACTAGCTGTCTTTGCTTTAGTTGCGATAATATCTTCTAAATTAAATCCTTTGAACATTAAATAGTCAATAGCTAGCTTAACTTCTTTAGGAGACTCTTTATGAGCCTTTTCTCTTGCTGTTCTACCTTCGCTATCTGTTTGTGTTAAATAATCAAAGAACTTATTTTTATCTTTTTCTTGAACTGTTAGCCCAGCAAAGTCTTTAGCATTCTGGATTGTATCATTAATATCATCCCAAAAATCTCTTTGCTTTTGTTGCTCTGCTAATCTACCTTGTCTTTCTGTCTCAATAGATTGATCTCTTTTCTTTCCGTAGTATTCAGTTAAAGCTCCTTTAGCCTTTTTAGCCTTATCAAATAGTTTATTAGAATCTGTATAATCGTCTAATAACTCATTTATAAATTCAGAGTCATGACCTTTAAGTTTAAAATACTCACCAAGCACAGCTCTTTGAGTACGCATGTCATCTTCATTAACAGTTATATTTTCAAAATCTGTAATCTGATTAGACATCTTTAACCATTCTTCTGATTTACCTCCATTTAGAACAAAGTCTAAATGTTTCTGAATTTCTGGATGAGCTTGAAATAATCCATCTAATTGGTCTTCTGCCATTTTACCTCCTACTGCTTTAGCTAATTTAACTAGACCATCTGATGTATCTTCAAAATCTTCTTCAAATTCATATCCTAATTGAGAAAGAACTTCACTTACTACTGTGTCCTCTAATTCATCTGCTTCTCCTACTGGATCAGAGGGAACTTCTTCTTCTTCTTCTTTTACTTCTTTAGTCTTTTTAGACTTTGGAGCTTCTACGACTTCTTCTTCTACAACTTCTTCGTCTAACTCCTTTAACGGTTCTTCTGCAGATTCAACTTCAGCCTCTGCTAAAGCTGGTTCTGTTGCTGTAAGACCTTCACCAATGAAATCATCAAAGGTAATGTCTTCTAGTTTTAATTTATTTTCGTCTGACATATCTATTATTTTTTATGCAAATTTATGATTAATATTTAAGTTATTTTTATACTTCTTGTTTTTTGGTTTTGCTATTATTATATACCACTTTATTGATTTATAAAATCTGTGGAGTCTTGAAAAACTTTAGTTTGTTCGTCTATAACAACTTCTGTTTCCTCTCCTGCATTTCGTTTTTGCTCATATTCTTCTCCATAAGAGATTTTTCTTTTTCTAATACTTAACTCATTACCTCCGCCAATAGTTATATTAGAATAATCTCTATTTCCTTTTCTTAAATTCTCTAATACAGTACCTTCACCTGTCTCTTGATTTAAATTTCTTCCTTTATGCATAGTAGCTACTACATAGTCAATAGGTATACCTTTGTAAGTTTCTGTTTCAGGATCATACCCAGGTTTTCTTCGTATAGTTTCATAATAATTTAATGTTAACATTATTCCAGCTGAAAAAGAATTAGCTGCCCCTTGCTTTCCTGGCTTACCTGTTACTAGTGTATTCTCTCTATCATCTTCTTTAATAAAAAAAGATTCATCATAAAGTCCATACTCACGCCACCACTCTCCTACTCTCGACGAACTACCATCTGCATTTGTATGATTCATTTCATATTTTATACGTAATATCCCTCTACTTGCTTCCTGTTTAGCGCTATGTATATATTTTTCATCATTCATATAATTTCCTTTATTCTTAACAAAAGGAATTGACCCAACTGTTGCGTCATAAAATATATTACCCCAATTAAAATCTCTGCTTTTTAATGCTTTTAATTTAGCAGCATTTTTAGGGCTCATATTATCTTTTACATATTCGTTAATTTTACTCCATTGAGCTCCAGAATTCAGTCCTACATCTGAAGTTTCATTTTGATAAAACCCCCAAGTCATCAAAGCTGCTTTATTAACCATCTCTTCATTATATCCTGTAATATCTGATATTTTTTGTAAAGGAGTTATATGTTTAAAATAATCCTCATTATAACGTTCTTCATAATCCTGCCTCGCCCTATATTCATCTAATAGTGCCTCATCATTACGAACATAGTGAGGAGAATACTCACCGGCTTTAGCTTGATCAAAGGTTTGAACTGTTGCTCTAGGATCTATCATATCTGGATAATTCCCATTTAAAAATCCTGTGAAAAATGTAGCCATATCTCTATCATCTTTAGAAAGGCCGCTTAAATAATCATCATCAAATGCAAATTGAGTCTGCGTTGAATTATCAGGCTTCTCTAGGAACATACTTAAATTATCAAAATTATAATCATTTTTGTCTATTAATTTCTTAGGTCTTGTTACTCCATTAACCTTATAATCATGCCCTTCATCACCAAGTCCAATATTATTTAAAGGATCAACTCCCATCTTCCCACTAAACCCGTGCATTATTAAAGGCATTCCTGTTTCAGGATCTTTTCCTACAATAAATCCTGTATGTTCTGATCCATCATTTCCTTGTGTACTGCCTGTATATTTACTCTTTTTATCTTTATATCGGAATCCAGGAGAATTTAAATGAACTATATCCCCTACTTGTAACTTGTTCCACATAGATATAGGTATAGTCTCTGGTACCTCATCCCAGTCAAGATCTGGATTTGTACTCCATATATCTTGACCTCCATCTCTTAACATATGATCTCGTCTAAACCAGCTATCATCAGCAACTAAATCATTTTTATCTAAATGAGGATACATCAATTGCATTACATTTGTAACCTGTTGCGAACATGATTTTCCTTCACATTTAATACTGTTCTTTTTCCAATTTGGATTATAGTCTGCAAGATTTACATTAGAATTAGAATACTCTAATATTGCTTTTTTAGTACCCTCATTCATATTACCATCTGGTTTAACCCCAAGAAATTCTTGAACATCATAAGTATACTTAACATTAGAAGGAAGATTATTATATACAGTAAGCTCAGAAGTTTCTGGTACTTCAGGTTCTACTGTTTGGCTCTCCCCATCAGCACCTCCTTCAGGATGCGGATGAGCATGTGGATATCCTCCGTCATGATATTTTTTCATTCCACCATCAGCTCCCATATTAGGCTCTGCTGTTGGTCTATATTCTGGATCATTCAAAAATGAAATAATTGCTCTAGGGTTAGGACTTACACTATGATCACGATTTATAAAGTTTTCATTATTATTAAATCTATGAGGAGTCTTATCTACGAGTAATGATTTAACATTAGTTTTAAAAGCTTCTGACCCAGAGACCTGTAAATCAGATAGACTAATATCAGGCATAATAGGTTTTGGCTGAGCAGGTTTTTCAAATGCCCCACCCTCACTTGCCTCTGAAAATAACTTAGTTAAATCACCTTTATAACCATTATCTCTAGATGCTCTTAATAAAGCTATTTTTTGTTTATTGGTTAGACCCATTCTGTTTTGCTTTAGCCATCGCTGATATTTTCTCCTTTTCTATTCTATTATCATCTTTGTTCATCTTAAGATCTGCGTCAATCTTTTTCTGATCAATATGTAATTTACCTTTCTCGTAAGTAGCTTTATCTTGATCAGCTTTTTCCTTACGTCTTATTTCTGTTTGGTCTAATGCATTTTTTAATTGAGAATTAAGATCATTTGCTTCTGACTGTATAAGTGCAACTTCAATCTGAGTAGCTCTATCTTTATCTCCTTGATCTGCATCAAAGGCCATTTTCTCTTGTTGTACTTGAACTTGTTTCTGTGCAATTTCATTCTGAGCTTGCTCTTGAGCTTGTTGCAATTGTTGAGTAATTTTCTCAGCTTTAGCGATCTTTTCTTTTATTTGAGTAAAACTATCTGAGTCAATAGCTTCAGCTACAATAGAAGCAGGTACTCCATTTTGAATCATAGATTGTGCAAGAGCTTCTACTTTTTGTTTTTTCTCTATATCTTGTCCAGCATCAGTAACAAATATACCATATTCAGATTCCATATGATCCATAGGATTAACTGCTAAATATTCTATAGCACCATCAGGCATTATATATGAAGTTTTCTTACCTGCTACCCACGCTACTTTTGAATAGTCTAATAATGCTTGCATATCTCTTTCTTCTAATGCACTAATCTTTCTAAAGTAATCTTCTGTAATATGAGAAGACTGCATAATAGCTTGCTGAGTAATTCCTTTACCTTCATACTCTCCTGTCATACCTTGTCTTTGTCTGTTTACTCCAGACAATCTTTCCCACTCTTGCATTATAGAATCTAATAAGACTACATACTGCTGTATTGTCTTTATTGATAAATCCATTACAGTTTGGTGTTGAGGATTTAATTGTATACCTTCTTTATTATAATCAACCCAAGCAATACCAATAGCATCAATGTAGTACATAAATTTATCCATGTCCCATTTTTTAGGTATCATATTTATATCAAATTGTGCAATAATGTCTTTAGATTTAGCAATAGCTACTTCTAATCTATATTTATAGATATTATAATTAATCTGATAAGGAACACCAAGTTGTACTAAGGATACATTATCAGAATTTATTTCTGAATATTTTATTCCATTGACAGGTAATTTACATAATCCTGGATTATTTAATGATCTACGTTGATTGATTGTAGGTCCCATTTTAACAAAGATTTCAGTGCCTATTCTAGTACCTTCCCATACTTCAGGAACCCAATCCCAATAAATAGTAGCCCCCATCTTTTTTAATTCTGCAGGCATTTTATATTCTCCAGGAACCTCTACTTCTTCTATATCTCCTGTTTCAGGATCTGGATAACTTAAGAATCCTATCTTAGAAATACTTTTCCAATAAACAGTAGTAACTTCAATAAGCCTAGATCTTCCTCCTCTTACTCTATCGCTAGTTGTGCTAGCTGAATATATTAAATGTGTAGAGCTGTCATTTTCAGCAGGATTTTCTAAACTATCCATTTGAGCTGAAGATAAGAATTCTCTATATGTATCAATAATAGTACTTACATGTGCATCTTTTCTTACTAACGCCCAGTCACCATCTTCAATAAAATCTACATCTGGATCTTTATCATAATCCACATCCATTGGATTTATAACATCATAAAATACTTCATTATTATTTACTCCTCTATGAGTATAAGCTTCTCCAGATATTAAGAAATGGAACCAAGACTTTTGAAATTTATGATGAACATTTTGATGAAACATTAAATAACTTAATGCATTCTGACCTATAGACGCTCTTTTATCTACATAAGAAGATTCAAACATCTCAGCAATGTGTTGAGGTAGTTCAGCTTCTTTTGACGGAGTATTAGTATTAGGCGCCCCTTCTGTTTCATTAAGTCTATTAACAAAACGTTGTTGCATTGCCTGCATAATTTTAGCTTTTTTCTGTTCTTCTTTTTGAGATACTGAATCCGCATTGGCAACAGCTACTGTATAATTTATAGGACGTTTAGATTTTTCCCCTAATAATAGATCTACGACTGGCTTGATGATAGGATAGTTACGAACTTTAGACGGGAAGTTTCGTCTTGCTTTGCCATAAGGTTTTAATACATAAGTATAGTCTTCCTCTAATATGTGCCCATTATAAAAATCATACAGAGCTGCTAAGTTGCCTCTGCGAGTATTAAAGCCCCCAATATCAGATAAACTGATATAAGCTTCTACACATCTTTTACTCCAATCTTCATTCTTCTTAGAGTTTGATATTTTTTGTTTGGGTATCTGTTGATGCGTATATGTGTCGTCTATTTTCAAAGTCATATTTAAAAGTGTTCTCTATTAAAAAAATCATCCTGAGATCTATCATTGTATACATCTGATACCTCAGCATTATATAATTCTCTGGTATGATACATACCAATCATTAAGGACATCACGCGGTCAAAGTTACCTTTGTGATTAAACTTAATTAGTTCTTGTATTAAAGCCGGATCATAAATCTTTTGCAAATTTAGTAATTTTTTTCCATCTTCGTCTACCCCCCTTAGTGAATTTAGCCAATCCCTTATATATATCTCACCTTGATGTTTCCTTGCTTCCGTCATATGCATACCATATGTCCTTCTAACACGTCTAGATTGTAATTCACGCTTGTCTAACATTTCAAATTCTGGTTGTAGTTTATGTAGCTTTCTAAACCTTTTTGCATAAGCTATTACTTCGCCCCTATCATTCTCAAATCCTATTTTAGCATTGTAATAATCAGCTAACATAAATAGATTACGATTATATTCATCTTGGGTTTTAGGTCTTCCAACATAAGACGCTACAATCATATCATCTGGTTGAGACACATTATTAGGTCTTTTTAAAACATAACAGGATCCTAATGATGATGAATCTGCTGATTGATTTTGACCGTAGGGGTCATGACAAATTACATATAAATTATGAGGAGTTACCTTCTGTTTATTTTTATAAGGACTTTCATATATAACTACACATCCTGTATTATCATCATCCTTTCTATGTGGAAACTTAATGATAGGTCTTAAATTATAATCAGGTTTAAACTCTACATTTTCTCCTTTATAAAATAATCTTCCTTGCGTTCCTTTTGTTTGTAAATTCCCAGCTTTAATATTATTGTAATGTTCTTGTAAAGTTGCTATATCAAATAAATTAGCTGTTATTTGTAATGTAGCTTCTTGAGGAGAGAAAGGGTGCTCTGCAATGTATTGATCTAATGATTTGGCATCGGCTGCACCCTTTTTCTTTTCCCTCATTCCTTTTTCATATTCTACAGCATCTTCTTTTATAGAATTACCTTCATCATCTATAAATCCATCTAAGTTTTTTTGTATAGGTATAAAATATCCACACCTTGTTCCTAAGGCTCCTTCATCCCATTCATTTTCATAGTCCATGCAATCATATGCCGCTGGATTATAAAATATTTCTTCCATTGCTTCAAAGTCTGCTCCTTCTGTACCACCTGTACCAAAAGCAATCATCATACCTAAAGTTTTAGCTCCTTGTCTCATCGTTGGCATTGTTACCTCCCATGCTTTTAGTAGTCCTGGAAAAGATCCTGCTTCTTCAAAAAATATAAGCTCTCCCGCCTTACCCCTTACTTTATCTGGAGCATCTTTAAGAGAAACTCCCATAATCTGAGATTTCATTCCCATTTCTATTTCAATACCATTTACTTTCTTTTTATATCCAGACATCTTACTCATCTCTCTGTCTCTTAATCGCGGTTGAGCCCAAGCAGTATGATCATCTATAAAAGATAAAAACTCCCACGCTTTAGATAAGAGTCCATCACCAATTAAATATTCTTTCTGTCCTGCAAATACAAAGTTTTTACTATTCCTTACAAAGAAATAATTCCTAGCTAACATAGATCCAGCCTTATAAGAGTATCCTTTTCTTCTTGCTTTTAAAACAATCATGTGTCTATTTAAAGCTCTAGCTTTATCTATCTCTTGAAAATATTCCCAGTCACCATCATAAAACCTAGGAAATGTTCTTTCCCTTCTAGATTGTGTACTACCATCTGGTAATATTTCATCTACAGCTCTATCAATAGGACAATAGTTTAAATAAAAATAATGAAACCCTGTAACATGTAATTCATCTACTTGGTACCCATACATACATCTTTTAGCTTCTTCATCCCAATGATCATAATAATCTTTAGTACCAGGAAGTGCTTCCGTGTAATAGCCATGCTTTTCAAAAAAATAGGCTGCTGGTCTTATTCTATTTATATTTACGAATTTGTCTGACATAGATCTTTAATCTTTACTAACTCTGCACATTTTTCATATTCTTCTGTTGATGTGAAATACTCTATAACAACGTCAAGTATATCTTCTGTTCTCCCATCTTCTTGCATAGGATTAAAGGGTAAAGGAAATGTATGTCTTTCACCCTCTTCTAATTCAAAATATATATCATCTAATGTCCGTTTCTTTGTTATTAGATAATAAGCATTGTTCATTGCAGTTTCATAAAGTTCTAAATCTTCTTCGTATCGTTTATACTCTTCCATTACATACTGTATTTATTTACTTCTACTCCTCCTCTATTGCTATTATTAGCTTGTTCTTCTTTTCTAACTAAATCCTCTAGTCTGGTTAATCCTTCTACAACTTTACCCATCTTTTCTAGATTATTAATTAAATCTTTGGCGTGATATATAGGTTTTCCATTGTCATCTAATAATGTTAAATCTATATCTCTAAAGTACTTTTCTAATTTAACTACTGAATCTTTTGCAGCCTTTAATAATTTTACAGCTGAGGTTTCTGTAAGTTCAGAGTACTTAATACAGGCAGCTTCTACTTTTTTATCTGCTGTCCATTTTTTGTCAAAGATACTATTTTTTACTTGATCTTTACGCTCTTCCCATTCATAAACTGCATATGGAGATTTATAATCTACCATAAAATATACATAAGCCAATGCTTTATTATCTAGATTTTTAAACTCTAATATAGTTTTAGCGTAAGGTGAAGGCACTGCCTTGTTGTCTACAATATGTAATAAGTCTTTTGTAATCATTAGTAATCAAAATTTAAATCCATCAACCCATTACCGTCACCTTTACTAACCTTATCTTTAATATCTTCTCTGTTAAAGCTTACTTTAGACTTTTGTTTTTTACTACCTACTGGAACAATTACACATGTTTGAGTATACTCTTCACCATGTAATTCTATTAAAACTTTAATCCTATGGTTTCCATCAACAACTTTATATTTATCTGCCCCATCTAAAAATGATTCACGTACACGAATAGTTTTTAGTAATCCGTCTCTTTTAATACTTTCTTTTAACTCTTCCCATGGGTAACCATCTAAATCATTTGCTCTATCTTTATGCGCCCATTCTTCTTTAGGCTTCATAAATTTATGTATTAAATTTTTTAATTGTATATCTTTATAATTTCTTGCCATCTTTCTTTGGTTTTATTATTTTTCCATCTACTATATCCGCATCTTTATATACATCTAATTTAAAATGGTTTCCACCATCATGCCATAAAAATTTATTTAATTGAGAGTCAGATAGAAATTGATCTTGATTAATAGGCGGTACAACTTTTGCAGAATCTGGTATATGTTCAATAATAACATCTATTTCATATTCTAGCCCATAAATTTTAGCTGCCTCGCGTAATTGAGTTAATTGTTCCAAACTTGCACTATGAGCCTCATATAAGAATTCACTATTATCTCTTAATATTATTTCACCATTTTGAACTACTTGATGTAAAACACTTTCTGTCGGATCCATACGTCTTACAGGTACAAGCTCTATTCCCCGTTCTGTTAAATTATTTAAGAAATTATTGTAGCCTGCTTGTGCTCCATACTCCGCATAAAATTCTCTATCACTTCCTATTACAAACATTCTACGTCCTATCTTAATATGTTCTAAGTCCATGAAAAATAAATTCCTAAGGGGTATCTTTTTTCTTTCGTAAGTCTTTTTCATTTACTAATTTATTTATATACTTTACTCTATTCTTATTTACAGAAAACTTTCCAAAGTAAGGTAATCTAATTGTTTCAAATTTTCCTAAAGACATTATATCTGAAACAAACTTAAATTGATATGTTACCATTCTTTCTACTTGTTTAACCGTTAGATCATATTTGTTAGCTAAGGAATATATAATATCCTTCTTATTCTTTATCATCCTTGAGGCCTTCGTTTCATTTTTCTAATATGCTCTCTTCTTTCATCTGCTTGCGTTGCTTTTGACTTACCACTAATCTTTAGAAAATCTTGTGGATTGTTTACAGCATTTTTACCCTGTTCTAAATTAGCAAAATCTTCCATAGCAGCCCTTCCTTTATCATCATCTATAAGTTTACTCCATCTACGAGGATCATCTGCACATTCAGTAGTTTTCCATCCAGCTTTTACAGGCATATAACATCCACATAATCCACACTTATCTTCATCTGTTAATTCTGGACAAGCTCTACATATATCCATTCTCTCTTTAAATTCTTCTTCGGAACACATTGGCGCTCCATTCTTAACAAACTCTGCTGAATCTTTAGCAAAGTTTTTTATCATCTGAAAGATAGATGGTTTCTTTTTCTCTGTCATTTGTATATTCTAAATTAATTTGTTGGCAATTTCCTTTTACATCTTGATATATTACTATACACGTTTCAAAATCATACGGATAAATTGATACTATACTTTCGTCAATCATGCTGGATATTGATGTGTACATCATTTGTTTTTGGATTTAAAATGGAATTTACTTTATAACTTTTTTTATCTAAATTTATAGCTCCTTTATCTTTTAAACGTTTAACATAATTATTTAAAGTTCTATAATCTTCTATCTTAAGAATAGAAGCCGCTGTTTTCTTTACAGAAACATTACAGACATCATCTAGCGAATCTGAAGAATCAACTAAAACAGCAAGCACTTCTAACTCCATATCTGTGAGATTAAAAATACCATTCCATAACTGTAGATACTTTAAAGTTGTATCAGCTTTTATTGTTATTTTTTTCATTAAATTGTATTTTTGCTTTATCATTTACTATAACTATCTTAGAATGAATAGCTTGTCTATTGTATTCTGCAACGTAATCCTCAATAGGTTCACGAGTACATATAAAAGACAAGAAAACTTCTATCTCTTTAGAAGCTTCATATAAATTCTTACGAGATTCTTCTGCTTTAGGATGCTCCTCTATAAGTTTACGATAGTCTTTTAAACTAATAGTAACAGTACCATTTATATCCATTAGCTCAATACTCCTAATACTTGGTGTTCCATTATTAGAATACGAGAGTTACCACAGATTTCACTCACTACAGCGTCTGAGCCTGGTCTAGGATCAATAAATACTGTATCTCCTTTTTTAATGAGCCTGCAGTCTGGGCCTACTTCTAATACTTCTAATACATTAGTAGCTTGCTTTCTAGCTGTAGCTTCATCTAAGATAATTCCTGAATCTGTTTGTTTTGCGGTTGGGTCTGGTAACATTAACCAAGTACCCGCTGGTTGAAAGTCCTTAAAGTTTTTCTTTGACATAGTTTATATATTTTAAATTTTTGACAAAGATATAAACTTTTTTATTATACAAACAAGTTTTTTTAAAAATTTTTCAACTATAAACTAAAAATGGGCCATAACGTAGAGTCATGACCCATTTTATAAATAAATAATCTATTAAATAGTTAAACCTATGTCTGCAGCCGTAGCAGCATAGAAGTTAGCAAACCATTTAGTATCAGTAGCAATAAGCTCTACTGCTAAACCTTCTTTTGCTGCGTTCTTTATTTCTATCGCAGTTACTACAGAGCTTACTAGCTCAGTTAATTCAGTAGCAACAGATGTAGGCTTATGAGTACATGCTATAGCAACAGTTGGTCGACCATCTTCTTCACCTCCTGTAACTAAAAAGGAATCTAAGTCTACCCATTGACCGTAGTTTGCACCTGTAACTGTAAGTACATTTCCTGATGCACTACAAGAACTCACACTAGAAAGCGCTGCTACTTTAATTGCAATAGCTTCCATAGAAGCGTCGTGACTCTCTGCAAATGTGTGCGCTGCCATAGCGTCCCCGTCTGCTTTACCATTAAATGCATTCTCTTCTCGTAATACACTACTAAGAGTTAGAGTCCATACACCTTTTTGCATACTAGTGCTAGGTAAATCTGTTCTTACTGATATTTTAGCACCACTTGCTTCACGTGGTTTTATTAAAAATTTTCCTCCACCCGCGTGTACCTTAGTTACCATTATACTAAAATATAAACCTACACGAGGCTCAGGTAGGAATACATTTGTAGTGCTTCCTCCTTCACCTTCAAAGAATACATAAGTACCACTATCGAAGTCTGCGAGATGAGTGTGAGTGTCTGTTACTGTGATTGTAGGTCTGATCTGACCTTTAAATCTTGGTAGGCGCGCACTATTATAGTCCGCTGACCTTGTGTTTAAATCTAAATAATTCGCCATAATTGTTGTTTTGGCGGCACTTTATAAGTACCGAATTAATAATTTCAGAAGAGGATATAGTTATCCCCCTTTGGTTTCTCTTTCAAGTTTAGATTTCCGCTTAGCAGTGCTCCAATGGACCCAGGGATAATAAGATCGTTGTTAATTCAACACACATACTTATGTGTAGTCTACCCCAACTAAGTTTTATACTTAACTCTTTTGCAACTACCGGAGAAAATCTCAACTTTATTTAAGTCTACCAATCCGATGTCTTTGCCCTTTTATGGTTACCAGGGGCTGAAATTGTTGCGGTGCAAAGATAAAGTAAAATAATTGAAATAAAAAAATAAAATTGGAAAAAAAATTTTTTGTCTGTTACTGAGCGTGTGAACCTCCCCAATAATAACCCCTATCGGAAATAGTGATTGGGACCTCCTCCCCTTCATTTATCAAGAAATATGAACAATTTTCGTTTATATATGATAAAATACATATTAGAGTTATGAGTACAGAAATGAAATCAATTGAGGTAATCAGAAAAGAAATGGACAACTACATTAAGGAAGGAAGAACTCCTTCACTCAGTGGTGGTACTAAATTACCTTTGGACACAACTGATGTTAAAGGTGTGTTAACGGGTAATTATCAGAACATTCTTTACACTAAAGATGGTGATGATAAAGTATTAACACTTTGTGAGTTTAAATGTGGTAAGATAACTGACACAAGTGCAGTTAATCCTAACGATACAAGATTAGTACAAGGAACAAACATTTTAGTTTCAGTAAAAGAAATTAGTGGACAATACAGAAACAGAATTGAATTTGTATAATGATAAAGGGAGAGAAATCTCCCTTTTTTT
>TARA_R110002012_G_scaffold156028_2_pt1 | contig 13341 bp, 21 predicted proteins | sample TARA_R110002012 | Tara Oceans TARA_R110002012 (sample SAMEA4396515) | marine metagenome | biome: Westerlies Biome; feature: [DCM] deep chlorophyll maximum layer (ENVO:01000326); material: water (ENVO:00002006), including particulate matter (ENVO:01000060) such as... | depth 40 m
TTTATTTGGTGGCTATCATAAGATATTAAATGTGCCAGTAAAAACAAGTAAAGGCACTGTTAAACGTGATGTTAAAGTTCTTATGTCTCCTGTTGGTAACATAGCTAATTACTTTAAAAAAATGGAAGCTAGTATTAATCTCTATCAAGGTAGAAAGAACTTAGAGACAACTAAGATAGATTCTATTATAGAAGGATTTTCTAAAACAGAACAGAAACTTTACATGGAGAACTTATTTAATTACAGAGAAGGAATTAATAAAGACGGTGTTTCTTTTACCATTGAAAATGTAGATAAGAAGATAAACATGAAGAAATTCATGGAACTTGATGCAGAGATGACAAAGTTTTGGCAGAAGATGGAAAACTCTTGGCTTACAACAAAGGATATAAAAGGCAATCGTTTTGATTGGAGTAAGATAGATAAGGATAAGGACTATGGTCGTATAAATGATTTTATAAAATACGATAGAAATGGTCGTATGGATTTTAAATTGTTTCATGATAAGGTTTTAAATGCTAGAAATCAATCACAAGACATCATTGGAAAAGTGGGAATAGAAGGAGTACTTAGGTATCAACACGAACAAGCTATAGAAAAATCTTTACGTATAGACAAACCTAAGAATGAAAAAGAGTACCGAGAAAAGAAAAGAGCAGATAAACAGCCTAAGATATTTCAACCACGTGATTATAATAAATATATGCATCATTCTTTTAACAATGCTCCTGAAGGTTTACTTGTAGAACAAGCTAAATACATTGCTAAGTTGCCTAAAGAACAACGTGAAGAAGCTGCTAGATTAATGCAAGCAGATAATCAATTCATTAATGCAAATGATGTATTAAGTATTGACCCTAATGCTACAATGAAAACTACTTCTGATCCTAATTTTAATAACTTACGTGCAAATGTTTTTGAAACACAGGGTCAGATGCCTTTTAAAAGATCATACGATGTTATTGGTGATTATCAAAACAACGTTATAAACGGTTATCATAAGAACTTAATGAAGTTAAAAGCTCAAAATGAAATAGACCTTATGATGAAAAACAATAAGGACTATAAATCAAGTAAAAATGAAGAAAAGGTTTTTAAAGATCTATACAAAGGCATAAAAGATTCTTCAGTTGAATCTGGTGGAATACCTAATAAACTTAGATATAAAAATAATTTAGATGTATGGGCTGATTATGTAAGGCTTTATGCTAGAGATTCATTAGGACACCAATCTTTTTTAAGTGATAGAATGTCTACTCCTCAAGGTAGGCAACTACTTCATTTGAATAAGAAGAATATGTATTATGGTACATCAGACCAAGCTATCATAAATAAGATGGAAAAGCTCTATCAAAGTAAGCTAGGAAAGGAAAGGAGCATACCTTTCTTTAATAACAAAGCAATACCTAAAGATCCTGTAGCTAGAAAGGAGTATTTTAGCCGTAAAATCCACAATCTCGGAAGAATGGAAGCTCAGTATGAGTTAATGAGTTTATTAGCAAATACGGGCACATGGACAACAAATATGTTTGGTGGTGCTACTATGACTGTTGGTAGTGCAGGTGTTAAGAATTATGCAAACACTTTTAATAACAAACGTGTTTATGATGTTTTGTTAAGTGATGCTAAAGGTAATGCTGTATTAAAACTATTAGATGGTACAAAAGTAACAAATAGAAAAGAATTATTAACATTTTTAGAAGAACGTGGTGTTATTGACAATTTTATTAAAAATGAATTTGAATACAATGAGACTATGTCTAGTGGGTTAAAAAAAGCTGGTGTTAATATTAAAGATTTTCAAAGAGACCTTATTAAAGCTGCTAAGAGCAAGAAAGGCAATCGTGATGAAAATGTTATGGATGTTGTTAATCGTTATGGTGTAAAAGATTTAATGATGAAAACTGGTGGTTTTCTTATGAAGCAATCTGAACGAGTTAATCGTTTAAATGCTTTTATTGCTCACGGTCTGCAAGCTGTTGAAAGTTTTAAAGGAGCTGGTAAAGATTTGTCATTAGCTGACCAATATGTATTTGAAAGAGCAGAACGTGGTATAGAAATGACACAGTTCTTATATCAAAATGCATATAGACCAGCATTTATGAGAACTTCTATGGGTAAAGTTCTAGGTAGATTCAAGTTATTTGTATTTAATAGCATTAGAATGCGTAAAGAGTTTTATAGACAAGCAAAATTAAATGGATTTAAAGCAGGTAGTGAATCCTATGAAAGATATAAAGATACTTTTGCTATAGACATGATGATGTATGCATTAGGTGGTGCATTCATGTTTAGCCTGTTTGATACTACATTGCCTCCACCTTGGGACTGGGTACAAGCTTTGGCTGATTATACGTTTGGCGACAAACGAGAAAAAGAAATGGCTTTTTTTGGTTCAAAGCTTGGCCCACTTAATGTTCTTAAGCCTCCTATTGCTAGAGTACCAGAAGCTTTTGGTGAATTGCTAACTGGACAAACAGAAGATTTTACAAATTATACTATGTATACTATGTTTCCATTTGGTCGTGGAATAAGGCAAATAAAACAATTAGCTGATGATAGACCTTATAGGGGACTTCAAAGAGCACCAGAAATATTGTTTAGGATTCCTTATAATCAAATGAAAAGCAGAATAGAAAGAGCTAAAAAACAACAAATGCAATTGGAAGATATACAAGAGTATTTAGGTGAATAAAAAAAATAGGACGGATGCCCTATCTTTTTTCTATTAATTGTTTTAGTTCTTTAAATTTATTATTCATGTACCATCTCATTAAGTAATGATATATTATAAATAACCCTGCTGTATAAACAAGACTAAATACATCAAAACCATTTTGTTGTAATGATTCTAACCAAAATTTCATACATAACTCCTTGTTAATTTAATTTTACATCTTGGACATTCTTTAAGTTGTTTTCCATACGTTGGAAAATCTTCATAATAAGAATATATTACTAAATTCTTTTCTTTATTACAAACTGAAGTACTTGCATCTTTATCTATTTCCCAACATATACTGCAAGTAGGACAAGCTTTAATATTTTTATCAGCTCTTTTTGCATCTGATTTAGTTCTATCAGATTTTTTAAAAGGTGTTGGCATTTTACTCTCCTTTTTTATAGGGGGAGTAAGCGCCAACCTATCTCCCCCTATTATTTGTCAACCTCTTTATTTAAACCTTTTCTTTTCCTAAGGAAAATCCTATGTTCAGACAAAGAAGGTTATCCTGCTAACATCTTTAAGATGTTTAACAAGTCTTTGTATTTTATAACAACCAATGCTTCTTTACGATCTTCTTTTAATATTTGTCCAAATACATGTTCACATGGTTTTAGATAATCAGCTATAGCTTTACGACCTTTAACTTGAAATTTCATTGGATTTAAACTTTCTGTATTGTTGCATTCTATGGTCATATCTACTTCTTCATGCCAGCCTAAAGATCTGCCGTCAGATCCCCAAGCACGTTTAGATTTAAAACCATATTCTTTTGCAAGGTTTACACATTCTCTTTCAATTCTATTGCCTTTTTGTTTTGGTGCTTTACCGCTCATTCTTCTTCCTCGTTATTTTTATGCATTTGCAGTTTATCGTAAGTAGGTTGTCCTAATAGTTTCCATATATTATCTAAGCAATTTTTACCTACTGTGCTCATTTTTTCTCTATCTATACGTTCTAATTCACTTAAAAAGTATATTAACTTTTGAGTCATTTGTGATTGTATGTTTGCTGTTGGTTTTTTCATAAAAACCATCCTTTCTTAATAGTGAATGAGGTAAATAATTCTAATTTTATTATACCAATGCTTATTTGAATGCTATCTCCTCCTAGTGTTGAATATCCTATTGATAACATAAATGTTTTAAATAATATCATTTTCCATGCTGTCCTTTCTTTGTCTTGGATCAATATCCTCGTTAATAAAGGAAATCCCAACAGGCTTGTCGTTCTTCCAGTTCTCATTTATCTTCTCCTGTTTGTTAAATGTCATTGTTGTAATCTTATTTATATCATGATCATGTACATATACAATAGCGTCTTGACCTTCTACCTTGTATAGTTTTTCATTTTTTAAATGTATTTCTATTATTGCCATAATATCTCCTAGTATGTGGGTAATAGGGCACAAATAAAGGAATCTGCGCCCTATTTTTAGTTTCTTTTATCAAAGGTGAAAGTATCCCAATCATAATTGAGAAGCAATTCAAACTTTGATTCGTCTCTTGCTTTAAGTGATTTTACAATTCTAGCTTTACTTATTTCTTTACCTTGAAACGCTATGTATTGGTCTGATTTTTGTTCTATAGCACTATTGCCTTTACCACTATGAACGTCTAAGGTATTTGTTTCTTTGAAATTGTATGAAGCTGATTTAGAAATATGATGTACCGCTAATACTATTACATCTTCTTTCATTGCTAAATCTTTTAAACCATTTGCGATTACTTCTTGTCTAGCAAAATCATCTTTACCAGCGTACTTAGCTGGTATTCTATCAATAGTATCTACAACAACTATTTTTGATTCACTTTCTGCTACAAAACTTGCTAAGTCTTGTATATCAGGACTAGATGTTTCTAGTTTGATGTGTTCTATTGACTTTTTTGCTTTATTTATCAAATCTATATCGCCACTTCGTAATAAGTTAAGTGTTTCTAGTTTTGATTTCTTCATTGAAGCTTGTAAGAATCGTCTTGACATTGTTATATCATCAACTTCTAAAGACAAGAATAGTATTTTTATCTTTGGTAGCTGTGTAATGAGATAACTAATGAAAGCTGTTTTACCTAAACCTGTATCACCAATAAGAGTTATTAGTTGTCCAGATGTAAATAAATGCGCTTTAGGCATGAATGTAAATATATCTTGCAGATCAAAAGATCTATCTGTGAAGTCTGATGTATAATGCTCTATGAGTTTGTTTACCATCTCATCTGCATTTAGTATACTTATTTCTTCATCAAGATTTTTGTATTTGTACAATAAACATTTACTATCACAATATGGTTGCAATACTGGATGACTGCATCCATAATTGTAATCATTTTTGAACGCATCGCTTACTATCTTACTTGTTTCAACTGGGTCTAATGGTTTATCCATTTTAGACATGTATGCCCTTGCTAGATTATCACAAGCTACTTTATCAAATGCATATTTTTTTCTCCATATACTTATCAATGCTAATAGATGTTTATGTCTATTGTTTGGTACGTAACCAGCATTGTATATATGTTGTACGCATGTAATGTATCTTGTAGATATTCCTTTTGCATTATCAAAGACCTTACGGACTTCTTTAATGTTTTTTCTACTCATGTCCATTGGGTCTAGACCAATGACTTTTTCTTTAACTATTTTGTGAGGTTTGTAATCTGTTCTTATCTGTTGAGCTAGTTCTGTTATTTCTAAGTAATCCAATTCAGATAACTCAGTATATGATATTGGTATCTTATACAGTTTAGAACTTTTATGGTAAGAATGACCAGCACGTATTAATCTTCGGCTATCGTATATAATGTCTATATACTCGCCAAAATCACGTTGCATAGTAGCTCTTACTTGTTTAGCTAGTTGATTAGAATCTTCAAATCCGTAGACATTGCCAAGATGTATGTGAAAACCTTTGCCAGAAAACCATATATTATATTGATTTGGTTGTATAAGCAGTTTTTCCATGTTATCAATTACATCTAACACTTTGTTTTTTGTTTCATTGCCCATATTGTTATCATTTTTAACATAGTCAATGTCAATAACAAGTTTGTCTATTGATTGTAGTCCATTAAACCCAGTTACAGTTCCGTTCTTAGCAACAAATTCTACAATATCTTCATGATACAAAAACATACTTCTGTATATTTCTAGATTTTGATGTTTTGATGCTATTTCTGGAAATTCTGTAACTTTACAAAGATGATTTCTGTTGCTAACACTTGTAGTAGCGTATTCTACCCACCAGTTATTAGTCTCCATGTTGTCTCCGCACTTTTAGTTTTTACTTCTTTTATGCTTGATACATCAATGTCATCAAGTTCTTTTCCACTTTTTAAATTTCGCCATGCACGAGAATATGTACTGGGGGTGTGCAACTTTCCCCAGTACTCTTTCCCATATGAGACCAAATCTGTTTCTATTTCATGTGAAGCTATGGTATTGATACCTAGGTCTAACCTATTTCGTAACCATTGTTTCATTATGCTTTTTACAGTTGGTGTTTTCATGACTAAATATCCAAATCGAAGTTTGCATTACTTGTTTTTGGTGTAGAAGAATCAATGTCTTTATCCATGTCTTCAGTAAAGTAATTCTTAATCCATCCGTCTTGTACGTCTTTCATTACTTTAGTTTTTAATGTACCTTGTGGTGAATCAGCTCTAGCTACAATTTTGTAAGTATCCCAAAAGTTTTTACCACTTTTCTTTAACTTAGTAGTTTTGTATGAACAAACCATAAATTGTTTACCTATTGCTTGATCGCACCATTTGTCTGGTATGGTGTAATCATCATTCATGTACAAGTCTTTTTCTCTTAATACAGATTCAAAGAAATTCTTTACTTTAAAAGCAGATCCCCATGACTTTTGGTCATTGGTTTCTATTTCTTTTTTAACCATTCCGTATATTTCAAGTTCATTATCCCAGTCTTGTCCATCGTTGTACGTTACTGTTAAGAACATGTCAAATGTAGGATTCCATTTTCCCCATTGTTTTTCAACATCGTAGTTTATTTTGACTGATTTTACAGTTCCTGTTTTTTCGTAAGGCATTACTTATTCTCCTTTTCATTTTCTTCTTTGAACTTTGACTCTAAATTCTTTAGTTCAATGTATTTAGTTAAAACTTCATCGTTTGTTCTGTTTTTTTCCATTAACCAATCGGTTACACCTTGTTCAATGCTTTTACCACTTTTAGTTTTTGCATCTTTAAAGTATTTTGAATTAGACAGTCTTTTTAGTTTAGGTGCATCTTTAGGTAATCTTTTTACTTCACCTTTAGTATTACCTTTAAGTTCTGCGTGATTAGGTATATCTGGATTATAATCAAGGTCTTTGATGTCTTCTCCAAACCATAATTCAATACCAAAACCAGTAAGCATGCTACCAGCTTTTGCTATGCATCTTCTTATTGTGTTTTCTACTTGAGCACAATCTGGTGATTGAGCTGCTTGCATTGAATGATTTCTAACAGCTAGGCATTCTTCATGTGAATGACTATCTCCATCGTTATCTTCAAGTGTAAGCGTTACTTTTACAATAGCTGTTCCATTTGGTAATATCATATACGGAACAGTCAATGATGTACCATTTTCTTTTACTATTGTGTATTCATGTATCTTGTAATTGACGTATTGAAAGTTTTTTTTCAAATAGTCATGCATTACTGCCCAAGATATATAATCAGCTGAGAATTTACCTCCACCTTTTGTTTCTACAAATGGTTTATAGTTTTCATTTCTCAACGTTGAATAGAATTTATTCATTCTAACTCCTTTGTTTGTTTAATATATAGATTACAAATAAAGGAAGCAGTGCGAAGGTAAGGACGATGCGGAGTCCTATCATTATAAAAATGAAATCACACTGCTTCACTATTTATTAAGTTAATACAACTGGTTTAACGTATCCGTTTTCATCGCCATCTCTCCATTGTAAAGCTCCTGATACTTTAGTATGCGTATTAGGTATTCCTTCAAAATGAATTTCTGATGTACTAGGATTTATCATTCTTAAGTAATTGCATCCACGAACACCATCTGGTGTTGTTGTATCTTCTACCATTACTTCAACTACTTCATAAGGTCTTCCGTCTATTACATGCTTATCTAAAACTTTAGATTTGCAATTAGCAAGAATTGTATCCATTCCAAAAGCTTCTATAACTATTCTTCTTTCAGATACATTAAACAATCTAAAAGCATCTTCCATTTCTAACTGGTTTATATCGCCTGTATTTTGATATTTTTGCAGTCTTTCTTGTGCTTTTAAATTTTTATTTCTAGCTCTAGCTCTACCATTTGTTCTTAACCTAGTTATTTCTCTCCAAGTTTTAGCAGTTTCTATAGCGTCTTTAGGTGCTTTATTTAGTATTTCATATGTATTAAGGTCTAATTTCATTCCACTAAAGCAAGGTTGATATTTCTTGTTTGGTGTTACAATTTCTTTCCAAGAACCTTTACCTTTTATTTCATGTTTAGTTCCTTCATAGATATTGCCAGTACTGTAATGATAATGAATTTGTACATTATTATGAAAATCTGAACCAAATACATTAGAACCTTGTTCTATTATAGATGGATTATAAATAGTCATAATCATGTTTTTAACATTAATTTGTGCGTCAATTCCTTTGCTAGGTACAGTCTTTTTTAATTTACTATCGTAATTACCTCTCAAATTCCAATCTGCTACTACATTTACTTTTTTTGAATTTCCCCAAAACAAAGCATACCTACTTCCATTTATGTATCTTTTCATAAAATGAGGTGTACTTGTTTTTAAGTTTATAAATTCATTTAATGTAGTCATTAAAGTGTTTTTTGGTCTTATTTTGTTATCCCAAGGATAATTTACTTCGTTTGCCCATGCCATTAGTCTACTACGCTCCTTTCTAGTTGTGAAAAATGATCAAATTCCTTTACTATTTCAATTTTGTAATAACCAGCTGGTACTTGTATTGGATTGTGTTCTTCATGCGTAAGAGTTACATCTTCAGTTGTATTTTCTATTGCAACAAAATCACATTGAGCTGGATTATCTTTACTTCTCCATGAATTAGTATTATAAGCAGTTACTATTGCTCCTTCTGGTGCATTATTAAATCTATGATGATGTCCAGTAGCTTCTCCTAATGCAACTATGCATTTAGTACCAATAGCTGTATCAGGAGTAATTTGAGATGTTACTTCCCAACCATTACTCCAAGTATACTTAGCTTGTTCTTTTTTCATTTCTTCTCTTAGATTTTTAAATTCTTCAGGATCTATTTTTTTAAACAAAACATCTCCTTGTTGTATTTTTACTTTTGTTGTTTCCATTGTTTATTCCTTTATTGTTTAAACGTTAGCAGGGAAGGTCGAGAGCCTCATCTTTACTGTTCCCTGCATCGGTTTACTTAAGTTATATATTAAGCAGTTGCATAATCGTGTAACTTAATATGTTGTTGTATTATCTTGTTTGGTGGCGTGCTTTTCAATGCTTCTGTACATGCGTTATACAATGACCACATGTTTTTGTCTTGAAATTCAGCGTATGGTGGGTTTTTCCAGCAATTGACAGCTGTAGTTAGTTGTCTTGCTTTTAATACTCCATAACCAAACATACGTCCTAAGAATTGATAAGCGTCATCTGTATTGACAGATATATCTTTCATTTCTTCTCTATCTTCTATAATGTTTTGAAACTTAGAATCTGTTTGAAAGTCATATATACTTCCAATAAGTTGCTTTCTAAGGTCTTCAAATACATTTTTTGTATGTTTACGCATTATAACAAAATCTCCAGCAAATACAAGATTGTCACATACTGTTATACTTCCACCGAAGCAATATCCATTTGACATGCTTTTATCGTAACTTGACCTTATGCCAAGTGATAACATCATATCTGGATCATTTCCCTCGAATGTAAGCGTAGCAAACATTCTTTGGTCTTTACCAGCTAATGCATATCTACCTTCAACAAAATTGTAATCTGTTAATAGATTTTCTGCTACTTGTTGTGCATTTGTTACGAGATTTGCAAATGGTACTGGTGTGTATGTATCTGTTTTTTCTGGTAATGGTACTCCTTGCAGTTCAGCAAAACTGACTGCACGACCACCACAATGTAATAACATCATTTTTTACTCCTTTGTATTAAACATTTGTTCTACTTTTTCTAATTCGTCAATAAGATTAGTTACTCTTAAGACTGATGCATTGCCTTTAGGAGTCGCTATTTCATCTTTATAGAACCTTAATGCAGTTTTTATAATGTTGACTTCTAATTGATTATCAAAAGCTAAAGCAGGTCTTTTGTCTGGTGTTATTTTATTAACCATCGTTTAAGACATCTTTTATGATTACATGGCAAGTATCTATTTTATCAGTTGCTGTTTCTATGTTTTCAAGAACATTTACATGCATGTCTTCTTTTGCAGATACAAGGTTTGTTCTTACTTTTAGTAAAGCATACCTTAATTTTGCTACATATTCATTTAACTTTTGATTACTTTTGTTTAAAGCTCTTATTTCATCTTCTCTTTCTAAAAGAAGTTCATTTTGATAATACTCTTTTGTTTTACCCATATTTTTAGCTCCTTCTAGTATAGTAGCTGTTCTTAAGCTATCTAATGCTGTTTCTTTAATTAATTGTTTTCTAACTGTTTCTTTTGAACTCATTAGTTTTCTCCTTTCTCATGTCCCATTTATTCAATGCCCACATCCAAAGTATTAAACTAAATGCCATTCCTATGTTAGCGCAAATAAACCATGTTACATACACTAACCATTGTGGTAAGTCTAATATGATCATGATTTATCCTTTTGTACGTCTGTAATAATTGCTTGGTCTACGCCAACTTCTCCCATTATTCTTACAATTCTACTTAATTGCGCTCCAGATTGATTTTCTTTAGTTTGTATTGTTGCTCCTTCTACAAGTAGTTCAATGTTGTAACGTTTTCTATCTTTAATAGAATCAATAGCATAACGTGTACCATTTGCGGCTAGTTTTAACATTTGGTTTAATGCTAATGCTAAATAACTAGCACCTTTTGCAACAGTAGCAAATGTAGTTATTTTACTCATTGTTTATTTCCTTTATTTTCTTTCATTAACCAAGCATAATACAAACGATTTATCATGTCTATATTTAATCCATATTCTTCCATTATAAATGCAAGCTCTCTATCTATTGCTTGTTCTATATTTTCAAATACTTCATCTGCTATGTCATCTATTATTATATCGTTTTCAGTTATCATCTTTAACTTCTTTTAAATCTGTTATTTTCTTTTGCATTTTATCTGATACATATTCTACTTCTCCAGATATGTTTGATATAGATTCTTTAAGGTCATCTACTCTATCCCACAATGCGTTTAATTCTGAATTAATATATTCCATGTTGGTTAAGTATTTGTTTAGTTGTTTTATAACATTTTCATTAAATGTTAATTGTTTGTTTTCCATTATTTACTCCTTTTTGTTAATTATTGCCTACATCCGACTCCAACGGATTGTAACGGAGCCACAATGTATCAAATGGAGCGAAACTATTGTTGCGTTAGATAGGCAATACTATAAATAAAGGAAGCAGTGCTATTTACACACTGCCTCCTAATCCACAAGCCTGAGCTTGTTTTACCTAACCATAAGTAATGTTGTTTTAAAAGTCTTCTTGTTTTTATTGTTAAAGCTGTTAAATATACTAATATGTGCATTTACAGTCAATAAACTTGTTGTACAAAGCTTGTTTTTATTGTACATTTTTTAATATAGTGGGTGAAACACCTTTTAAATAAGCTGTTCCGCTGAGTGTAGCGAAGCGTAAAAAAAGCACATAGGATGTACCCATGTGCTTTTATGTTTATGATGCTATGTTTCTAGCTATCATGTATCGTATGGAACCACTGTCTCCAGATAACATTTGTGTATTTTGAAGAAGTCTCATCCCGTTAGGTATAAGTTCTTCTTCTACAAATTTATCCATATCTGCTAGACCATCTTCAGTAACTCTAGCCCAAGCATTGTAAACAAATTCATCAGTTTTATCTGATTTCAATACTTCAATGCTAGTAGGTTGATTACTGTATGTTCCATCATCATTTTCTTTAGATCGCTGTAACCAGAGATTTTCGTACTCTTTCTCAGGTGCTTTGTCAGCAAGTGATGAAAATGATTTTAAAATGTTCTTTAAAACAGTCATAATGACTCCTTTTCTTATGGTTATTAATTGAATACACAATGTATCCAAAAATAGAGGAAGTTTTTTGGGCAATTCAACAGGACTCCAAATGAATAACATAATCTGCAGAAAATGTTAAACCTGTATAATATCGTGACAAATAACGACTAAGGTTGTTTTTTTTACAATATTCCGATATAACAAATTTCTAAGCTCATACATTTGTACATTGCTTGTTCTTCAACTGTGTCAACAATTGGAAATTTGCAGTTTAACTTATCAGGTGTTTATTCCCATCGTTAAGGAATTGTTTACACTTATGAATTACCCATAAAAATGTTTATAAATAGAGGAAGCTGTATTTAGCTGAATTTTTATTGAGATGAAGATGATGTCGCATAATAAAAAAAAACAAGCGTAAACACGAGATTACTAGGGTTAAATGGGGAACGTAGCTTGTTATACGCTCCCCTGTTTGTTGTTAATCAAACTTCAACTTTGATTTGATTAGTTTATCCCAACCTCCTTTGGGTCTTGGTGTTGGTAGATCATACCAATATTTAGCCCAACGTCTAGGATGTTGATTCTTGTACTTTTTATGTGTTGGCATCATTGTTGAGGTATCCTTAAAGGAAAACTCTCTTGCATGACGAACACCTTTTTTTTCATTAGGATAGTAGATAATATGTTCATGGTCATCTACAAATCCTCTGTCAATTGGTACTGCAATCCAATCTGCGTAATTCTCAGTAAAATTTACCTTTAATGACTTACCAAATGAAGTATTGTAACATCTGGTATGGTATTTTACTTGAATTGTTATCAGATTGACTTTCCATTCGTTGTTCCATAGTTTTGGTTTAAAACAGACAAAATCAATTCCCCAAGTGTCAGCAGATGGGCTGAATACTTGATAACCATTCTCAAGTAAATGGTTTTGCACTCGATTTTCTCCTATTTTACCAATAATAGCAGTGTTTAAGTAAGACATATTACTTTTACTAGCTTTGCGAACAGATTTATAAGGTTGATGCTTACCGCCTTTACGTTTGTTGTTTGGTACATCTTTGTTAAGAGATTGAAAAGTTTTCTTATACTTTACAGTCTCTGTTTGTTTAAGCTGTTTAGCTTTTAGTTTAGATTGATCATTCTTTTTCATGGTTAGGTCATTCCTTGTTGAGATTGTTTATACATAGAGGAAAAAATAGACCAAAGGATGAAGGATTTACGCTCAAACTTAAAAGTATGGCTACCAATATGCTTTAGGTCTAAATTTTTGTCTAGCAACAGAATCCACTGTATTTAAGGCAATTTAAACGACACCACTAGACAATATTTGCCCTCCAACCCAAGTATGGGGAATTTTACAGAGGGACTTTATTGTTAAACTGAAGAGTTCTTGATAGGTACTGCTCATTATACGCACTGATGTGAGCAGATTACTGTGCGA
>TARA_R110002012_G_scaffold123308_2_pt1 | contig 13340 bp, 18 predicted proteins | sample TARA_R110002012 | Tara Oceans TARA_R110002012 (sample SAMEA4396515) | marine metagenome | biome: Westerlies Biome; feature: [DCM] deep chlorophyll maximum layer (ENVO:01000326); material: water (ENVO:00002006), including particulate matter (ENVO:01000060) such as... | depth 40 m
TAATAGCTTATTGGACTTATCTATGTCACGAGTACCCTGCTTGTTCGTAACCTTTTCCAAGTCCTGTATTAACGCCTTGCATCTTGGGTCTATCAGTATGTTCGGTTTAATGTTGTTTCCCTCCAACATTTTATTGACAGAGTTCACCCTGTTTACAACAGGAGGATTGCTCTTTCTAACTTTCACCTTAAAGCCATGTTGCTTTAAGATGTCAATGTCGCTATACATTGCCGATGTGTGACGTTGAAACCCACTCGCATCAGGATAGCAAATATAATTATTGTTCGGATACTTTTCTCGTATAGTGGCACACATTCTTGCACTTAGTAAGTCCCCTTGACCTTGATGTGATAATGATATTGAGTCGAATATTTTGACTTTAGGTTCATTCGGGTATGTGTGGAACAAAACTGCACACATCGGATCGACGTTCCAATCGAGTCCAATTCGTACTGGTAATGCTCTGTCATAGTTACATTCTCCGACATTTTTAGTCCTTTCAAATGAATGATACGTTGATAGTGCTGATATATTCACGAATTGACCGTCTCTGTATGCTTCAAGCATTGCCTTGTCGTAGTTTGCTTCTAATAAATTGACATAGCTATCAGGCAAGAAATGATTATCTGTAGTCTTTCCATGTATTATTGCTTTGCTATCGTTGCCATTCTCTACAAACTGATGATGCGTGTATTTAAATCCTTCAGGTGTCGTTACAATATACACTTCGCAATTATCACTACCTCTCATACGACCAATAGCCTTCTTGTAAGCTATGTCGCAGTTCTTCCACGATTCTACATCAAATTCATCAAAGCCTATATACGTAAGCTCTGCACCAATTATTCTTTGTGGCTTTTGTAGCTGATAAATCTTAATTATTCCATAAGGTGTTGTGAACTTATGTTTTTGTACGTTGTATTTAAAGTTAATACCATTTCTTTCAAATATCTCACGCATTGGCTCTACAAACAACTCCTCTGCCAGTTCATACGTTGGATATATCACCCAACCATTTGACATTCCTTTATTATTTAACTTTGTAACGTGGTTTATAAATGTTTTGTGTAGAAAAGCGTATGTCTTACCTGATCCAAATCCACCTACTAACGCTTTAATTGGTTTATTATTAGTAATAAAATCCCATTGGTGTGGCAAGTAATCTTCTTTGTGTAGTGTTAATTTAGATGCCATTAAATTCTATCTCGTCTATTGGTCTAATATGTTCTACCTCTTGTTTCTCTATATAACCTCTTTTCTTACCCTTTGTCTTTAAAAAGAATATTATTGAGGTATTGTCGTTTTCTTTAATGTTTTCAACTAACTTTGATTCTGCTAAATCTATTAATGACTCTTGTGCATCTTCTGCATCTTGTTTAAAAGTTTCGTCTTTCTCTATCCACGAGTAGTATGTTCTTCTTCCTATATTGATAGATTGACACGATTCTGATATATTTCCATTATTGTTTTTTAATGCAATTAGAAAGTCAGATTTCTTTTTGTCTGTTTTTTGTGCAGATTGTGCTTTTTCTTTATCTTTATTAGTGCTAGACATATTCGTAATTTAATATTTTTTTACCACAACTTATATTTATTTTTTATGTATCTTTTTTTATTCATATCACTCGAACAGTATTTACAATAAGATTGTTTTCTATAATATTCATCCATTTTTCTTATTTCGTCACATATTGTACACACCTTTCTACCATTCACTAATCTTTTTTTATATTTAATTGTCAGTATTTGATGACGACCACCTATGTTTTTATCTAAAACTTTGCTCATCCTATTAATTCCTTTTATATACCACAGGGCAGCTCATTTTGTGGTATTGCGTTCGTTAGACATAGGAAGTTGAACTGCCCTATAGTAGGTTTATGCTTCTGCATTAATATCTTGTATCTGTACTCCAACTCTTTCAGTTAGTAATTCTTTGCCACAACATTTAGTGTCTAATATACCCTTATCTACTTCCCAAATAGGATAAAAGTCTGACTTCCCACATATACAATAACATACATAATGTTTACCTGTAGTAGATAGTCTAAATTTCTTTTTCTTTACTGTCTTGCCTTTCTTGTCAATATTAAAGTCGTTATTGATCCACGTCTTAAGTCTTCTTGATATTTCAAAGGTTTGTTGCAACTCATGCTTCATTTTAGTTTTTGATCTATTCATCTCTGTCCAGTATTCTGTAAAAGCTTCTAATATACTTGGCTCAACTATTGGCTGATGTTTTAATCCTTCAGCTAATACTTTGTTTGTGAATTTTTCTTTTCTCTTATTTACATTATTATCATTATTAGTTATTATTCTATCATTATTGTTTGTATTTGTTTGTTTGTTGCTCGTTTGTTGCGAGTGTGTTGTGTGTGTGTTGTCAGCGTGTTGCATTTTTTGATACTTCTCAAAATTACAGACGTGAAAATGCGTAAATGACTGTGTTGTTTTTACCACTAACATCCCCTCATTTTGTAAAAGTTTACAGAAATTTCTGACTTTAGTTGAGCCCCACTTAAATTGTGCTTCAAGCTTCTTTAATGAACTTATTGTTTCACCTACTCCTACTTGTACTATTTCATTGCCTATTAGCACTTTCGCAGGTTTATGATTAACCCTAAGCAATAACCATAGCCATGCTTCATATCTACTATATGCCTTGCCCTTGGTTAATACTGGATTATCTTCTACTGAACGATGTAAACTGATCCATCCTTTCATGTTTTTCTCCCTATGTTTGTCTAATACCACTTTGTAAATATATTAATAATTTGTAAGAAACCAAAGAGTATAACTAAAATTACAAGTAAACAAATTAATAAAATTAAAAAAATATTCATGTTTTTACCTTTCCTTGTCAATTAATTTTAAATAATCTTCATATCTTATTATAGTATAAATTTCGCCTCTATCTTCTTTTACTAATGTTATACTACAAGATTTTGGTGGTTTTATCCATAATGGAATTTTTTTTCTTACTTTGCACTGTACTGCAATATTATTATTTATTAATAGATCGACATCTGCTTTTAAACCTAAGCTCTCTCCATTACTCGCATATGCTCTTTTACATTCAATATTTCTTTTTTTGCACTTTCCAGCACATTCTCTCTCAAATCTATTGCCTTTTTGCTTACTTTTATTTGGCATTTTTCTCCTTTATTTCTACATATTTAGTTTTAATTCCTGCCCTATTTAAAATAGTAAGTCCAATTGGATTTCTATATTCTTCAGCATAGTATACATATTTTATTTTTGCTTGAATTATTAACTTTGCACATTCTAAGCAAGGAGAAAGAGTTGTATAAAGTGTTGACCCTGCACTTGATTGTGTAGAGTTTGCCAGTTTAGCAATAGCATTTGATTCTGCATGTAAAACTTCTTGTTTTGTGATATACTTATTATTTATTTTTATTTCACATATATTATCAAAATTATTTGGGGTACCGTTATATCCATCTGCTATTATTTGATTGTTTTTAACTATCAAACAAGCTGTTTTTTTACGCTTTGCATAACTATTTTTAGACCACAGCTTTGCCATTTGCATATATGTTTTATTTATATCACTGTTTGGCATCAGCTATATCTTTCAACATTTTATAATGTTTTTTATATACATGCATACTAGATGCAAAATGATAATATCTTCCCTGCTCTAACCCTAAGGCTATTGATATTTGTGTTTGTAAATATGCAAACCAAGGTGCATCATATGTAAATCCATATATCAAATCATTTGATCTCATGTTTACTATAGTGTCTAATTTACCTTTTCTGATCATAAATTGTTGTGTTAATGTACATACAAAATCTTTGTTATTTTTATATTTGTGAATAGGTTGATTATAGTTTATAACTGCTTGTCTACTATTATAATCTTCTTTTAAGCATTTTATGCACCATTTTATTTGATTAACTTTTTGTTTTGTAGCTATATATCCATAATTAGAATTTACTTCACCTTTTTCATTTTTTAGTTTGCTCCAAAATTTAGAATATTTTTCAATTTCAGTGCAATCTAATGTTCCATTTATATACCAATTCAATTCTGCTTCTAAATATTGCTTATTTAAGTCTCTTTCTTTAAGGCTGCAAATCATAAAACCTGGATTTTTAACTTCTATTAAAGTGTTAGTTAATTCTTTTGTTTCTTGGTCTCTTGGAGATATTATTTCTCCTTCTTTTAATAATTTATTTGATACTTTTATAAATACATCATTTACATTATTTGCTTTTATTATATTCATTTTTAACCTTTTGTTCTGCATATGCAAGTTTAGAATAATTAATTAAATCTAATAAAGTATCTTCTATAGATTCAAAATTGTTGTTTGACCCTTTTGATATTGAAATTATTCTTAACATTTTATTCCATAATTGATAAATATAAAAATTATTTAAAGATATATAATCTTCATACATAACATTTTTGCCATTATATGTTTGCATTTTTTTATGTCTTATTTCCTCAGCTTTATCATTTGCTTCTTGAATAAAGCTTATAAACTGTTTTTGTTTATTTGCCCGTCGATCCAAATCCATTTTCTCCCCTTTCTTTTATATCAAAATTTTTGTACATTTGGGTTTCATCTGTATACTCTTTAATATTTGCATATAATACTGGTATTAGTACAAATTGTACAAGTTTCATGCCAGGATTTATTGTTACTTCATTGTTATAACCTGTGTTAAAAACATCTAAGCTTATTTCGCCTGTATAGTTTTCATCAATAACACACGCTCCAACTTGTAAACCTTCTTTGGTTGCGATACTGCTTTTATTAAAAGCAATTAGTGTATGATCCTCTGGTATTCTAACTTTTATACCTGATGGTATTATTGCTCTTTCACCAGGTAACAAAGTCACATTTTTGAAAACATTAGGTACAAAGAAATCAAATCCAGCATTACGTCCACACCTTTCCGGAGTTTTTACGTTTTTAGTTTTATATATTTTAAGGATATTCATAATCTTGTTTTTCTCCATTAATTAAATTTAGTTGTTGAGATTCTTTTTTCCAAGTTTTAATTTCTTTTCTAACTTCTGGTTCCATTTTTTTATGTCTTTTTTTATATTTGTCTCCTCTATATTGTGGATAAAGTTCTTGTATTTTTTGTCTACATCTTATTATTGAGGTAGCATGTGATAAATCATATGCTGACATTAACCTAAAAAAATCATAAACAATCATATTATTTAAATTATAAATATTTATCTCAGTTGCCCAAATTCTTGCTATTAAAAGCATATCATTGTCACGGGCTTCATAGCTTTCTTTCAATACTTCTTTAACTTTGTCTTCTACTTTTCTTATTTTTATCTTATCCAATGCCATTCTCCCTATTTAAAAACTTAATTATTTCGCATTTATTGTTTGCTACTACGTGTTTTTTAATATTACATTCATCAAACAACTTTTTATTTTTTGCCACAAAACTACTGGCTTTTCTCATGTTGGACAAAAACACCGACACATCTTCTGCTAAATTACTGCATATAATTTCATATATTATCATTCTTTCAATCTCCTCATACATTGTAAACAAACAAAAGCACTGCTATTTATGTCGGTTACCTCTAAAAAAACATTCTCACCATCTTTTCTTTCGGTCAATTCGCAACACAAAAAGCATTCCTTTGGCTTGTGTAGTTTATATATCATTAAAATGGTACTTGTGATGTTGGTTTATTGTTTTCGTAATGATCCTCTGCCAACTTGCATAACTCTTGTGATTGTGGCTTGGGCATATAAACAATGGTGTCGTACTCACCTTCTTTGTTCTTTACTGATGGCATTCCTACAAATATACCATCTTTGCCTTCAATTAACTTAAACCCTTTAAGTATGATTCCATCTATGTTTACATCAAAAAATGCTTGAATTTTACCCCAAGAACCTGATGTCATTCGTTCTATCTTCATATTATTCTCCATTGTTATAAATTAAATTAATTTTATTTGATGCTTTATAATTGTAAATATCTTGCAATATAAACAAATACTGTTGCTTGTTGGTGCAATGTACAAGCTTTGATTGTTGATATTTTAGCTTTTGCAATAATCTTCCAATCTCAAATGATTGATTATTAATTACGTCTAACATAGCTAAAACAAACGACCTTCTTTTATATCCATCATAAAAAGGTTGTACCAATATTAGCTTCTCTGCCATATCACAAGCATACTTATAATTTTTTATTTTAAAAGTGCCAGTTCTAAAGTTAGTAAAACTTAAACCACTTCCTTTAAAATGACCTGTGAGCATAGCTATTGATTCATAATGACCAAAACCATAGGTTTCTTTAAATACTCTGTATTTTAAGTATTGTGGATTTTCTAACTGGCAATAGCAATCCATATAGTCGTCATTATTCCAATTCTTAATATTACTATTAAGCCTTTGAACTTGTGGCAATCCATAACCTTTAACAATTATATAATAAACAGGCAACTCTAACTCTTTCCAAGCACTATATCTGTTTTGACCATCTATTATTTCATAATTTTCATTTACTATTATTGGCACACATAAAGATTCTTCTTGTATTGATTTTTTTAATCTATTTAAATGTGCTTTGTTTATTGATCTATTACCCTTTAGTATTGAGAATAAAGAATAATCATTGGTTTGTTTAACTTGATTTACTATCTTCACTTTTTATCTCCTTGTATTATTTTTTCAATTATACTACCTGCTTCTTGCTTTGTCATCTCGTCAAAGTTGTATTTACTTGTATCTATATTCTTTTCTTGACACAAGTTCTTTATGTATTTGACTTGATTAGGTGTAGCAAACTCAGCCTTTTGCTGTGCGACTGCATTAACAACCTCATCTGCACTTGCAATCGACTCAACCGATCCAAATGAAGCGAAGCCTAACGATCTGCCAACGCAACTTGTTTCGCAGTTTTCATATGCTGAAGTTTTGTTTATATTAGTTGAGCCTTTTGTTTCTTGTGCTATTCCTGTGTAAGAATTGCCATCTATTTCAAGAGTTGCTTTCATTACGATACTTTTATCGTCATCGTGCAAAATCTCTGTATTTAGGCTTATTTCTGTAAAATCTGATTTATGTAACATCTGTATGCGTTCGGCAACTGTTACGTATTCTTTCCCATGAATATTAATTGGCATTACTTAACCTCCTTAGTTTTATCTTGCAGTATGTGCATAATATTTCCATCTTTGTGCATTGTAATTATAGTAACAAAGTTGCTTTTATCTTGTAACTTTACTTTGTATTGCTTCTCGCCACTAATGTAGCCAAGCACTTTATAGCCACCCCAACCTACTAATTTAAGTTTGTTTTTTATGTCTATTAAGTCATCTGTAATTATCTCAGCATCTTTGTATTTTCTTTTCATAATTACCTCATTGTTTAATCGTTGTGCATATTTGTACTCAGATAGCTCACGTATGTCTATACCAAGTTTACGTTGAAGTGAATCGTACTTATCTATCATTGTTATTTTCTCCCTATGTATGTTTGTTTAAGAGTCTAACGTCTTGCTCATATATTAACATATATTAAGAATATGTGAAAGTATTATTTACATTATTTTGATTATTATGCAAAAAAAAAGCCCTTTCACGAGGAGAGAGCTTTTTCTTTCGCTATCCTATAAATAGGATGTCGGAGGGAAATTTACCAAGTTTCGTCAAATGTCATCTTGCAAGTGTATAGATTAGGTGCTGATTGCTGTACTGAGAAGCTGTTTGAACGTAACTTACACCATGCAAACGTGTTCTTAGTATCATCAGGTTGCAACAACATCCCAAGTTGCCCGTTCATGGTAAGTGTCATTACATGAGAAACTAAATTTTCTGTTGAATGGTTTGTCCATGTGCTTAATCCATTATCAGGAAAATAATTGTCAAACATAAAGTTCTCACCCATATCTTGTGGAAACGTATCTGTAGCTGTAAGAAACGAAAACGTCAAAGCCCACGACCTTCTGCCTATATGTGATGTAGCTGATAGCCCTGATGCGTTTGTTGCTACAAATGGTGGATTGCCATCCCAGTCAGGCTGTTTATAGTAATTAACATCTACTATATCGTGACCTCCAAGAGTTCTACTGGATCGTATTCCATCTGCATCATAGTTAATATTCATACTTAGGTTTGCATTATGTGGAAACGTATAAGAACGACCTGCTATTATGCTTCCTAATCTTAATGGAGAATCATAGTTACTATAAGCTATTTCACAAGATAATCCATTGCTTTCATTTCCCGAAGTCCACTCTCTAAGATGAAAATTGTTTTTGTCTTGACCTACTGTAATTGATTGTGTTATGTCACTATAACTATTGTTTATTATATTTCTGAAATCTATATATTGATTGTCTGTACTATTTATGTTGTGATTTAAAATTGCACCAAAATTTATTGATTGTATAAGTTTTAGTTCTTCAGGCTGAGAACTACCTAAAAGCACATCAAAATTTAATGGCAATGATTCATCAGTTGGTGTAAAAGTTTTTGTATTGCTTGGATTGTAGCTAAATAATTCAGAATAATCTTCATTTATATTAGTATTTAAAGCATCAGTATTTACTCCAAGCCCTGTTGCTCTGAAGTAATTAATATAGTCTATATATATTTTTGGTCTTGCTACTGTTCCTGACATCTACGCCTTCTTTCTTAAAATTGTTTGTGTATGTGGCTTACGTTTGTTATTACGATAAAAGTCTGTATACTTTGAGGTTGATTCATCCCACTTGGTTTTTATTGCATCAAAATTATCTGATTCTTTTTTAGTTACTATATATTTTTTTTTATTATCTATATATGCAAATGATTTTTTTATATTAAAATTGCCACTATATGTAAATATTACATTTGTGCTGTCAGGATTAATAGCATACAAAAACAATCTATTTTTATGTACTAAAATATTGCCATCTGATATCATGTCACCATTAAATGATCCACTATAATGTATTATCATATATTGAAATGGCTCAAAGTTTTCTATTATAATTTTGTCGAAATCTTGTATTATTTTCATATTAATTTTCATGATAATTCACCACCAAATGTTTCTATAAACAATAATACATCTTCTACGTCTATAACGCCATCACCATTCATATCTGCGTTAGCTAATTGCTGTGGAGTGTAAAGGCTTAAATCAGCACCTTGCTGTGCCATTTCATTTAAAATCCACAAATCCTCGCCTTCATAAAAACCTGATTCTATTCCACCTGAAAGATTAACATCACCCAACAAAGTTACTGGTGGCAATCTATATGCAAGTTCATGTGTTTGTACACACTCTATTTTTGTTCTAAACAATGACTTTTGAACTTTTGTAATAAAAAAGTATCTTAACACGTCTTGGTCTATGTTTTTATGATTTGATTTAATATCTTTTCCATAAGGCTTTGTGTTGTTTGGATTTTCATTAAATTTAATTATATCCCCTACTTCATAGCTAATGCCATCAGATATTGGCAATTCAAACTTGCATCTTAGTTTTTGCTGTTTATTTAATTCAAAGTAATAATCTCTAAACAACTCTGCTGTTGCTTTGTCTTGTATATATGGAGCATCTATTTCTAACTCGTAACTACTTAAATCATCTACTCCATAGTATTTTTTGTATTGACTTTTAAATTCACCTGTATCACGTTTTGGTGTTCTTTTGTCGTAATCCTCAGTTGAGTAATTATATCCATAATTAACAATTACTCCACCCATACAGCTATCTTCTATTTTAGTTTTATCAAAAGAGAAGTTTGTTAATTTTTGTACATCAATTATTCCATTAAGATCAAAATCACTATATGTGGTTTTCATCATATCAACTACAATTTTTTTATCTCTACCTCTATATCTATAATATATTGGAGATTGTTGGCATATTTTTTGGATTATATCGTTTGTGTTTTCACGTTTATTAATTGAAAAACCCATTTTATACTCAGGTGTTTGTTCGTAAATAGTATTAATTTTATCATCATCTAATTTTATATCTGCGTTTTGGTCTGATAATAAATGTTGTATTATTTCGTGTGGTCTTTCAATTAGTTTTTTTGATTGCTGTGCCTCTGATTGCCAAAATACTGTTGTATATCCTAACTCCATCACGCTTGGAAACTCTTGACCTTCAAATGGAAAATCATAATAATTGTTATCATTAAAATTTGACAAAGATTCATCTTCTACAAAATCAATATTAGATACAAAACTGTTTTCGTATATTTTTTTGCCATAAACCAATCTAACGCCATTTGAACCACGTCTAAATCCTGAATAATTCATATTAATTTCATCACCAAAATATTTTCCATTAAATTTTAAAATCCAACCTGTATTGTGTGTTATAATTGTTCCCATTGGATACAAAATACTGTCACCAAAAATATTAGTTGGTAAATTTTCTTCTGCAAAATGTAAATCTTCTATTTGTATGTCAAATACAAAATTATATTTATTTTCAAATGAATCATAAGAAGCTAACATTATCTCATACACTTCGCCATTTATTGTTTTGGTTTTATATTCGGCATTTGTTAAAAGTTTATATAACTCTGTAAAATGTAAATTGTCTGCACCTTCATCATTATTGCCATAAGCAGGTGCAAGTCCTTCGTGTTTTATAACCATGTGACCACTTATATCTTTTACGTTAGGCTCTATATCACCTAACTTGCCTTTAGCATTTACAAAAAAATCTTTTTCAAAAATCTTTTTATTTGACCATACTTTTCTTATTTCTAAATCACGCCAGTCTGCCATTATAGTTTTAGATGACAAAGGGAAATTAAATAAATTATTATCATTTTCATTAGCATCAGTTCCAAAATAATATAAACTCATAATACTTGCATCAACTTTTGGATAGTAACCTTCTTTGTGATATTCTGAAGTAAAAGAGTTGTCATTACCAAATGGTAAGTTTTGCGATAAAAAAGAGCTTCTATAATCTGTCCAAGAATTAACTTCTGCACCTACATCATCAGCTCCTCTTACTTTTACACTTGCACGTCTAAACTTTTGAGCAAAATCTTCATCAGCATTGTGAGCATTATTGCTTAATTCATCTATTATAGAGCTTGGAAAGCCTAATGGTTTATGTTTAAAAACTGAATCACTCCAATGGTCTACAACATTATCAGCAAATGATTGTATGCCTACAGCATCATCGTCATGCAATGGAGATGAAAATGTGCTATGTATGTGTGTATTTAAATCTTGAGATGAAAGTTCTGTACTATGATTAATTGAATCTATTTTTAACGAACCAAGAAAGTGTATATCTTCTTTTACTACTTTTTTCCCATCTTCATCTTCTTTGTCATTTACTTCATGTCCTGATAAAGGTTTAAATTTAAATGTTTGTACACCCATTGTTATTCCAAGAAAAGAGGGATTATTAGACTTGTAAACTGATTCAACTTGCATTGTTTTTGATTCATCTTCTGTTTCTACTTCTTCTTGCGAACCATAAAACCAACAGCCCTCAAAACCACCATTACCTAATTCTCTTATGTGATAGGATTTAGAATCTTGTGATATTGGCTTTTCATTTATAGAACACCATAGAGTTGAATCATCTATAGTATTATCTTCATTTAAAAGTCCTGCGTTGTTATTAAAAACAATATAATTGCCATATGAAAACCATTGCGATTGTTGATGAGAAACCTCTAAATCACCACTTGTAATTTTATCTCTTGTTTGCTGATATGGTAAACAAGGAATATCGCATAAATGGTCACCCAAACCTATTTTAACTACATTTTGACGAACTAATTGTAGTTTATTATTTATTATGTATCCACCAAACTCACCATCACTATCATCAAATACTGTGGAACTTGATCCATCGGTGTTAAAACGTGCCACTCCACCTATTTCACTTCCATCTAAATAAGATGTGTCAGGTAGTAGTTTTATTTCAAAAGAGTCACCATCTTCTTCTTTATATACAATAGCAGGTGCAGATTCTAAATGCCCATACAATGTTGGTACTGGTTTTAAAGAATAATGGTCAAAAGTGTTTATATCTTTAAGTAAAACATTTTGACTACTTGGAATGTCACGCAATGTGCTATCTATGCTTAAATCATTAGCTGATATCTTTATCTGCTTATGGTCATGATTAATTCGTGTAATTTTAAGCTGTGAAACAAGCAAACACTCTAATAATGATTTACAAGACTGTGTTTTAAAATATATCTTTATCTCTTTGCCAAGTAAATCGTTAAATTGGTCTGAAAACCTTTTTTCTTTACCACCTATTGTAAGGTTAAAATTTGCGAATGTGATACTTACGTTAGCTAATTGTGGTTTCTTTGTTTTTAGGTCTATTCCTTCGCTTAAATCGGATATTATCATACCTGCATCTTCAAAGTAAATATCACGAACCCTTGCACCTATTGATCCTAATGTTGCTTCTTTTAATGCTACAGTTTTAAGCATTTGTTTTCTTGTCGCTACAAAAACTTCATTATCTATATTAATAAGATACTCAAAGTTCTGTACACCTGATTTAATATCATTTCTTATTATTTTATTTAAACTTATCATGACATCCCAAAGTCAGCGCCTTTTCTGACAGCTTCGGCTATTAGCTCAGGCAATTCTGATTCTACAAAATCAGATGAAATTATAGGATTGTTTATTACTATTGATGCTCCACTACCTGCATTGTTTACGCCTTCCATCGGAGTGACTGAAACATACTCTGCTGCTCCACCCTCACCAACTGTAAATTGTGTAGGCTCATCAATCATGCCCTCAAAACCAGTTTGACCTTGTTTTTGGCTATATGCTTGTCTTATAGATGCTACGTTTGCCATTCCTGATGCAACCACACCTGCTGCTGCAATAAAGTTAAATGGTGGTGTCCCTGATGCCAACGCTTTGTTTGCACCTGCAAGAGCATCTGCTGTTGCGTGTGCTATGGTAAGTGTTTCTATAGTTTTAGCATCTGCACCAAATGCTTTACCTACGTCTTTAAATGCTTGTGCTGCTACAACTACTGAATCAGCAACAGCTTGTGTATACTCTTTTTGTGTCATTATAGTGCTTTTCATTTGTTCTTCTAATTTAAGACCTTTTTTTTGTTGGTCTGTAAGCATCATACTGAATTGTTCCATGTTTGTCATCATAGGTGTGTCTGTGTATACACTTACATATTCTTTCATAGCTTCTGTGTTAGAATCTACTGCAACTGTCGATTCTGTTCGTTTCAATATTTCTTCGTCAAGTTGATTATTGTAACTTTCTAATAATCCAGTTGAAATGTCTACTTGTCTTGCCAGTCTTGACTTTATTTCTATTTCTTTTTCAGTTAATTCAAACCCTTCTTCTAACTTTA
>TARA_R110002012_G_scaffold289648_7_pt1 | contig 13332 bp, 13 predicted proteins | sample TARA_R110002012 | Tara Oceans TARA_R110002012 (sample SAMEA4396515) | marine metagenome | biome: Westerlies Biome; feature: [DCM] deep chlorophyll maximum layer (ENVO:01000326); material: water (ENVO:00002006), including particulate matter (ENVO:01000060) such as... | depth 40 m
ACCATCGAATTCGTCGGCGCCGTCAATGGTAAGGTCCAACCATTTCGCCTCGTCCAAGCTGATAACCTCAATACCGACCTCGCGCGCCAACTGCGCTGTCCGCGTCGAAGTCGGGACACCCTTGATCCGCAACCCATCGTCGCGCACCATTTCACCTAAACAGCGCACAAGCCAGGCGGCAGTAGACCCGGTACCCAGCCCAACGCGCATTCCGTCTTCGACAAATTGCGCAGCGCGTTTAGCGGCGACAAACTTCGCCTTATCGATAGGAGACAATTCTCCGGCCATAGTTGCGACTCCTCGTTAATCGGTGCCCTTATAGCGGTGGCGGGCGTGGCACGCGACCCCTGATAACCGTGTTATTTATCGACTATACGTTCTAGACGTTCTAGGCGGGTGCCATAAAGGTATGTTCGCCGAATAATCGCTAGCCAACTGTGGATAGCACCGGGGAGCGGGCTATGTCTTGAATTCAATCATATTTGTTTGCGAGGCCCATTAATGCTGCAACTGACCAATCTGCCAATGCCCGATGTGGCAGGCAAAACCGTTGTAAGCCTCGCCGGTCTTGGCACTGCATTACCGCCGTATGAGCTTTCGCAAACCATGGCAAAATCCTATGCGAAAGCATTGCTTGGCCCGCAATATACCCATTTTGACCGGCTTGCACCGGCGTTCGAAAATGCGGGTGTTGATATGCGGTATCTGGTGAAGCCGGTAAAATGGTACGAACAGGATCATAGCTGGTCCGAACGTGGAAGCGCCTATCTTGAAACTGCCCCCGGCCTTTTCATCAATGCGGCACGGGCAGCCCTTTCCGATGCTGGGGCCGCCGCAGAAGACGTTGACGTAATCGTTACCGTTTCATCCACAGGCATCGCAACCCCCTCGCTCGAGGCACAGGCCTTCAAGGCCATGGGCTTTCGTAACGATGTACAACGCGTGCCGGTGTTTGGGTTGGGTTGTGCCGGTGGTGTCAGCGGCCTGTCATTGGCAGCGAGGCTTGCCGCCTCTCGTCCGGATCAGACAGTGTTGATAGTTACCGTTGAGGCATGTTCTTTGTCGTTTCGCACTGACCGGCTGCAGAAGGCCGATATCATTGCAACCGTGCTGTTTGGCGACGGGGCCGCAGCGGCAGTCTTGCGGTCAGGATCAGCCGCTATGGCCGGCAGGGTCACCCTGGGCGAAGGTCAAGAACACCTGTGGCCGGACACATTAGCAATCATGGGCTGGGATGTGGATGACAACGGCTTGGGGGTGGTGTTTGACCGGTCCATACCTGGTTTCGTCGAAAGCAACTTTCGCGAGGCGATATTGGCCATGCTCGACCGCGCTGATCTAACACTAGAGGACGTTGATCGCTTTGTGTGCCACCCCGGCGGGGCCAAAGTGTTAGAAGCGATCGAAGCCACAATGGGGCTTGCACCGGGCAGTCTTGAAGCGGAACGTGATACATTGCGCGCCCAAGGGAACATGTCTGCACCGACGGCTCTGTTCGTTCTGGACAGAGTGTTGAAGTCAGGCCAAACGGGTCAACTGGCCCTATGTGCTCTGGGGCCGGGTTTCACTGCGTCGATGCTCCCGCTGACGGTGGCCCCGTCGTGACCATCGGCACGTTTTTGTTCTTGGCCTTTATCGTTCTACAGCGCTTGGGCGAACTCGTGCTGGCCAGACATAACACCGCGGCATTGCTGGCCCGAGGGGCGCACGAAGTCGGTGCCGGGCACTATCCTGTTATGGTCGCCCTCCACACTGCATGGGTGTTAGGCTTGGTGGTGTTCGGTTTTGACAACCCCATCAATATGATCTGGCTTGCGGCCTATGTGGTGCTGCAATTCCTACGCGTCTGGATACTGGCAACACTCGGCCCACGGTGGACAACACGTATCATCGTGATTGATGAACCGCTGGTGGCCAACGGGCCGTTCCGCTCCTTGCCCCACCCCAACTATACGCTTGTGGTATTTGAGATTCTTGTGGCCCCCATGGTACTGGGATTGTTTTGGCTTGCGGTGCTGTTCAGTTTGCTGAATGCCCTGATGCTCTACCATCGCATCCGGGTTGAAGATCGTGCATTGCGGCACACCTAGCCCCGGCCCCATTTCATAAAGCTCCGCTATCAGCGAAATTATGTCGTTTTCGTTCGTACCGAAAAGATTTAATGAGATACGACATGGATATGAGCCCCTATCTTCTTCACTACGCCCCGGACAACGCATCAGTCATCATCCGCATGGCTCTCGATTCAGTCGGGCTGCCCTTTGACGCAGTTTTGGTAGACCGGTCGCGTCATGCACAGACATCGCCTGATTATCTAAAGCTCAATCCGCATGGCTTGATCCCCGTACTAGAAGGTCCCGAGGGGGCGATATTTGAAACGGGTGCTATCCTTTTGTGGCTGAATGATCGGCATGGTGAATTGGGCCCTTCGGTCACCAATCCGGCCCGCGCTGATTTTCTGAAGTGGTTATTCTTTATCTCGAACACAGTGCATCCGGCCTTGCGGATGTGTTTTTACCCCGAAAAATATGTCGGGGCTCAGGCGGCGCACCAGTTGACCCTGTATCAAACCATGTCGAAAGCCATTCAGTCGCACCTCAAGACGCTTGACCTTCACGCGTCCCAGCGGCCGCTGCCGTTGGCGCTTCAACTTTATTTGGCAGCCCTGTTGCGGTGGTGCGCACTTTATCCGCGTGACCGTGATCGCAGTTGGTTCTCATTGGCTGACACGCCACATTTGCAGACGATGTGCCGCGCAGTCGAACAAATGCCGTGTGCCAAAGCGGCACAAGCTGCCGAAGGGCTGGGCCCCACCCCATTTACTTCGCCGGTTTACGCCGCCCCTGAAAAAGGTACCGCTACCTGATGTTTTTGTCTGTTTTCGATATGTTCAAAGTGGGAATTGGCCCCTCATCTTCTCATACAATGGGGCCGATGGTAGCCGCCGCGCGGTTTCTTGAAGTCATGCGGGCTTCTCCGTTCAACTTTGCGGGGCTGCGCGCATCGTTGCACGGCAGTCTTGCATTTACCGGTGTTGGTCACGCGACCGACCGTGCCACGATACTGGGTCTCGCTGGGTTTACGCCCCATGACTATGACCACCAGAAAGCCGAAGCCGTACTTGCCCAGATACACGGCACCGGGCAGATTATCTTGCCTGACCTCGGCACGCTAAAATTTGCCCCCAAGACCGACATGATCTTTGACTATGAGACCAAGCTGACCGGTCACGCCAACGGGATGATGCTGATGGCCACTGATGCCCAAGGCGATGTCACCTTGCGTGAAACCTATTATTCCATTGGCGGCGGCTTTGTGATGACCGAGGCGGAACTGGCCTCAGGCAAGGGTACCGACGAAGGTGCGCCCATTCCCTTCCCGTTCAAATCAGCGGCCGAGATGCTTGAAATGGCAGATAGTTCGGGGAAGACCATCGCGCAGATGAAACGGGCAAACGAAGAAGCACGCGGCGGTGCCATCCACCTGCGCGACGGGACCAAGCGTTTGTGGCAGGTGATGAACGATTGCATCAACCGGGGCCTTGAAACTGACGGGATCTTGCCCGGCGGGCTGAACGTCAAGCGCCGCGCCAAAGGGATTCACGATGCTCTCTTGGCTGAGCGGGGCCAGAACCATCGTGCGCCCCACACCATCAATGACTGGATGAGCGTTTACGCCATGGCCGTGAACGAGGAAAATGCCGCCGGGGGTCAAGTTGTCACGGCCCCTACCAATGGTGCCGCGGGCGTAATGCCCGCAACCTTGCGGTACTATCTTGACCACGTGCCCAGCGCCTCCCAATCCCATATCGAAGACTTCCTGCTTACCGCAGCCGCCATCGGCGGCTTGGTGAAATTCAACGCGTCGATATCTGGTGCCGAAGCCGGGTGTCAGGCTGAAGTCGGCTCGGCTGCTGCGATGTCCGCCGCGGGTTTGTGTGCCGTGATGGGCGGCTCGCCTGCGCAAATCGAAAATGCAGCCGAAATCGCGCTGGAACATCATCTGGGTATGACGTGCGATCCGGTACGTGGTTTGGTGCAGGTGCCCTGTATCGAACGCAACGGCCTTGGTGCGATCAAGGCGGTATCGGCAGCATCCCTTGCCCTGCGCGGCGATGGCACGCATCTTGTTCCGCTCGATGCCTGCATCGAAACCATGCGCCAAACCGGTGCGGACATGTCCGAAAAATACAAGGAAACATCGCTTGGCGGCTTGGCTGTGAACGTACCTAATTGTTGACCTGACGCTACGGAAAGGCACGAGGCGGCGCTTGACCCCGCAGTGTAACTACAACAATCTGACACCTGTCAGGAAACAGGCAGGAGCAGTACCATGGACCTACAGCAAGCGATGCAAGAGCGGCGCAGCATTAGGGGTTTCAAGAAAGACCCGGTATCACGTGAATTGCTGGAAGAAGTGATTGCACTGGCAAACCGCGCCCCATCATCAATGAATACGCAACCTTGGCATTTGCACGTTCTGACGGGCGAACCGCTGGAAAAGGTTCGAGAAGGTAATTCAACCCGCATGTTGGAAGGCATTCCGCCAGTACGGGAAATCAGCGACCACGGGGCCTACGCCGGTGTGCACCGTGACCGTCAGGTTGGCATCGCCAAACAACTCTTCGCCGCTATGGGTATTGAACGAGAAGACAAAGAGCGTAGACAAGACTGGGTCATGCGCGGGTTTCGCCAGTTCGACGCACCTGTTTCCATCGTGGTATGTTTCGACAAATCGCTTGATGATAACGGCACCATCGCGCATTTCGATCTGGGTGCCGTCACCTACGGGCTTGTTCTTGCAGCATGGAGCAAGGGGCTGGGGTCTGTCATCAACGGCCAAGGGATCATGCAGTCGCCCGTCGTGCGTGAACACGCGCAAATCCCTGATGATCAGGTTATCATGACCTGTGTGGCACTCGGTTGGCCCGATGAAAGCTTTTCGGCCAATGATGTGGTATCGGTTCGCCGTCCCGTAGAGGAATTAGCCCGTTTCGTCGGCTTTGACGACTGACGCTCCGGGTCGCGCCGAACAGCGGCCTATCAACAAGTGCAGACTTTGCCCCGCCCGGGGAAGTAGTCTGCACTTTGATAGTCAAGCGTTGCGGCGGGCCAGAACTTCGTACCCGCGTTCTTCAGGCTCATCGTCCACCAATTCTTGCGGAAACCCATCTGCAAGGATTTTAAGACCGGTTGCCTCTTCGAGCCGTTCAATGATGCGATCAGACTGTGCCCGCATGCCATAGCGTTTCTGCCCATCAGCCATGATGTCGATGATCAGTGGCGACACCTCAAGCGGGACGGAAAACTGATCGGCGAGCTTTTGAAACAACCCGATGTCCTTTTGTACGAGGTCCATCGTGAAATTCACATCGCGTGCACCCGACAGTATTAGTTGACTTTCGGTTTCATGCACAAAGGAAGTTCCCGAAGACATCGAGATCGCCTGAAACGTCGTGGCAAGGTCAATATCGGCGGCTTTCATCACCGTCATCGCCTCGCACACCGAAATCAGGTTCACCGTCGCCAGGTAATTCGTCATGACCTTCAGCACCGAGGCCGTACCCAAATCACCGGTGTGCAAGACCCGCCGCCCCATCAGCGTCAACAACGGCAATATCCGTTCGAACGTGGGGCGGTCACACCCGGCGAAAATACTGATGTTTCCGGTGTCTGCACGGTGACACCCGCCCGAAACCGGGCAATCGACAGCGGCACCACCCGCATCAATGACCGCACGGCCCAGCCGTTCAATTTCAGCGGCGTCGGTCGTCGACATCTCAAGCCAGATTTTGCCTGCGTCAACATGGGGCAGCATATCCGCCATTACCGCAGCCGAGGCGGCGGGGCTTGGCAGACAGGTGATGACGACCTCGCACTCTTGCATGAGGTTCGCGGGTGCCCTGCCGTCCTTCGCGCCCTTTGCAACCTTGGCTGCAACCAATGCCGTATCGAGGTCATGCACATACAGATCGACACCGTTGCGCAGCAGGCTTCCTGACAATTTGCCGCCCACATTGCCCAGTCCGATAAACCCTACCTTCATATCGTTCGCTTTCCATTGCTGTTTCGACCAGTCAACCTTGACACCCCAGACAGTGCCCGCCTGTTTGCGACAGGGAGCCTTCTGTCTGCGCACAGGTGGTGCCGACGGTGCAATCGCGCACAGATAGCGTTCGCAGTCCGCGTATTGCTGCGCTACCCTGCCGATCCTATCTTCTGTGCAAGCAATCAAAGGAGAGCGTCCCATGTCGATCCGACCTACATTGGAAACACGCGCTGCACAGCAGACGTTGGAAGGTGCAGGTGTCAAGCTGCACCGTGCATTCGGGTTTCAGGACCCGTCAGAGCTGGACCCGTTCCTGCTGTTTGATGACTTTCGCAACGAACGCCCGCAGGATTTCGAGAAGGGTTTTCCCTGGCACCCCCATCGCGGCATCGAAACAATTACCTATGTGCTGGAAGGCACTGTCGAACACGGAGATTCGCTCGGCAATGTGGGTACCCTTGGCGCAGGCGATGTGCAGTGGATGACCGCAGGGTCAGGTATCTTGCATCAAGAGATGCCGCATGGGAACACCAAGGGTCAGATGCACGGGTTCCAGCTATGGGGTAATCTGCCGGCGTCGCAGAAGATGACCGCGCCCCGGTACCAAGATGTGACGTCCAAGGATATTCCCGTTGTCACTGATGATGACGGCACCGCTGTACGCGTGATTACAGGCGAATTTTGGGGTAAGAAAGGCCCTGTCGACGGCATTGCCGCCGATCCTCAATATCTGGATATCACTGTTCCGGCAGGCGTGCGCAAAACCTTCAAGATCGACACACATCGCCGGGCATTCGCTTACATATTCCAAGGAGCGGCGGCGTTTGCTGATGCTTCGGCACCGTCGGGCATTCTGCTGGAAAAGGAAGTTGCCGGTGCCGAGGTAAATATCCGAGACCTGAGTGGAGATCGCACATTGATCCGCTTTGGCTCTGGTGACGAAGTAACCATGCAAGCCGGTCCAGACGGCGTGCGATTCCTGCTCATTTCCGGTGCCCCTATCGACGAACCCGTCGCATGGCACGGCCCGATTGTGATGAACACGCAAGCTGAATTGCGCCAAGCCATGCAGGATCTGAACAACGGTACTTTCATCAAACCGGCCCATTAGGCAATGCAAGACGGATATCGGGGTGGGGGCACGAGGCCCCTGCCCCCTTAAAGAACTGTTTTGCGCACCATATCCCAATATTGCGTAATGACCTGATCCAGCGACAGCCGCCCGCCACTTCGAAACCAGGTATTTACCCCAGTCAGCATCGCGATCACCGCGAGTGTCGCAATTTTGGTGTCGGCGATCACAAAATTACCTGCAGCCGCACCTTGTCGCAGAATGATCTCGAGGCGATCTTCATAGCGACGCCGCAACGTTTCAACGATGTTAAAATTCTCAACGGTCAGATTACGCAGTTCCATATAGGAAATGAATACTTCGTCAGGCCGGTCGGCATGAAACCTGATATGAAAATCGACGAAATGGTGCAGCCTGTCGAGCGGGCTCCTGGTTATGTCGTCCTGGTGCGCCTCAAGCAGTTCTTCCATGTGATCGTGGAGAAGATTGAACAACAACGTTTGCTTGTCAGGCGTATAGTTATAAAGCGCACCGGCCTGCACGCCGACCTTGGTCGCGATGGCGCGCATCGAAACGGCAGCGTATCCGTTGTGCGCGAAAAGACGCAAGGCTGCATCGCGCACCTTGGGGCCAGTAATATCAGAATGGGAGCCGGTCGTACGTGCCATATCGAGAGGTTAATTGAACATGTGTTCAAACGCAAACCCCGCTTGCGCCGGAAACGCGGCTGGTGCAAAAGTGATCCATGATCAGGCGCATTTCACTTTATATATTTGCATCGACGTTTCTGCTGATGGCCGCATGCACCCAGTTCCCTGCGCTGGATAGCCGTGCCACACCCGAGCTGCTGGCGGCCGACTACCCCGCACTGGTACCGATCGACCCCTTGCTCGCGACAGCGACCGCTGGTCAAATTGACACGGTAAAAACCGAGACCGCGTTGACCGGTCGGGTAGCTGGCCTGCAAGCGCGCGCCGCCCGCTTGCGCGGGTCCGTGCTATCACGCGCAGAAAAACAGCGGCTGGCGCAGGGCCTGCGCTAGGGAATTTCACGATGCCGCGTTGCGTGCACCATGTGAAACCGTTACATCGCGGCGCAAGCAACCTTGATCGCACTCCGCGCCGTCGCGCATTACCACAAAGGATTTCACCATGTCACAGCCGCTTCGTCTTGGGATTGCCGGATTGGGCACCGTCGGTGTGGGTGTGGTCCGGATCATCCGCAAGCAGGCCGCGCTGATCGAAGCCCGCACGGGCAGACCGGTGTCGATATCGGCTGTTTCGGCGCGTAGCCGCGATAAGGATCGCGGCGTCACCTTAAGTGGCTTTGCGTGGGAGAGTGACCCCGTCGTCTTGGCTAAACGTGACGATGTTGATGTTTTCGTAGAATTGATAGGAGGCGACGCGGGGCCAGCCAAGGACGCGACCGAAGCGGCCCTGGCGTCGGGCAAGGATGTCGTCACTGCGAACAAGGCTATGCTGGCGATCCATGGTCAGGCCTTGGCCGAACAGGCAGAAGCCGCAGGTTGTCTGATCCGGTACGAGGCAGCCGTGGCCGGCGGTATCCCGGTCATCAAAACCCTGACCGAAGCCCTTGCCGGAAATGAGATCAGTCGGGTCATGGGCGTGATGAACGGAACTTGCAACTATATCCTTACGCGAATGGAAGAGACCGGAAACACCTATGAGTCACTGTTCAAAGAAGCAGAGGCGCTAGGCTATCTTGAGGCCGATCCGAACCTGGATGTGGGTGGTATCGACGCGGCCCATAAACTGGCGATCCTATCGTCCATCGCCTTTGGCACTCAGGTGGATTTTCGCGGGATCGAGATCGAAGGCATTCAACGTATCAGTATAGAAGATATCCAAGCCGCCGCGAATATGGGCTATAAAATCAAGCTGCTGGGGGTTTCACAGATGACCGGTCGTGGCCTTGAACAACGCATGCAACCTTGTCTGGTGCCAGATACGTCGCCTTTGGGGCAGCTTGCAGGCGGTACCAACATGATAGTTCTGGAAGGCGATGCAATCGGTCAGGTTGTCCTGCGCGGCCCGGGTGCTGGGGAAGGCCCCACCGCAAGTGCGGTACTGTCTGACATTTGTGATATCGCCCGTGGTTGGCACGGTCCGGTATTCGGACGTAAAGCCACCAGCCTGACATCGGCGACATCCGCGTTGTCGCAGCGCCCGGCTGCATTTTACCTAAGGATGGGTCTGCTCGACAAACCCGGTGCCTTGGCGAAAATCGCCACGGTGCTGGGAGAGGCCGGTATCAGCATCGACAGAATGCGCCAGACTGAACATCGTAGCGATTTGGCACCCGTGTTGATCGTTACCCATAAGACGAACCGTAGCGCGTTGGACGAAGCTTTGGAGGCGATGGCGAAAACCGGGGTCTTGGCGACCGAACCTGTCGCGCTGCGGATCGAGGATTTGTAACACCCGCGCTTACGGCACCCTGCCGTGGTTGGACATAAGCCGGGGCTGCCCGTTGAAAATGCGGATGCCTTCGGCGAGGATTTTTTACCATTTGGAATGGAGCGCGCGTGAGCTTTTTAGATGTTGAGATGTCCTTGAGCGGGCGGCGTTGGGTAGGCCCCGGGGTCGAGACCGAGCGTGCAACAGAAGTGTTGCTTCAGCAAACCGGTTTACCGCTTGCCCTATGTCAGGTGTTGGCGCGGCGCGGCGTAGCCGCTGCCGAGACTGGCCCGTTCTTGGAGCCGTCATTGCGAGAGCTGTTGCCCGACCCAAGATCGTTGCGCGATATGGAAAAGGCTGCGACGCGTTTTCTGGCAGCCGTGAAAGCGCGGCAACGGATTGCTGTGTTTGCGGACTATGATGTGGATGGCGGCAGTTCCGCTGCGTTGTTATTGGTGTGGTTGCGCAATATGGGCTGTGCCGCGACGTTGTACGTGCCTGACAGGATCGACGAAGGATATGGTCCAAATGACGCGGCGATGGAAGGTTTGGCCGTCAGCCATGATCTGATCGTTTGCGTAGATTGCGGAACGTTGTCTCATGGGCCGATCGCGGCGGCCGTCGGAGCGGATGTAATCGTGCTTGACCATCACTTGGGTGGAGAGACATTGCCCGGCGCTGTGGCCGTAGTGAACCCAAACCGACAAGACGAAGATGGCGCGTTGGCGCATCTTTGTGCCGCTGGTGTTGTTTTTTTGTTGTTGGTCGAGGTGGGGCGTCAGTTGCGCGACGGTGGGGGTCAAGGGCCGGATTTAATGGCATTTCTGGATCTCGTTGCTTTGGCAACTGTTGCGGATGTAGCCCCTCTGGTCGGGGTCAACCGTGCTTTCGTCCGCCAAGGTCTAAAGGTTATGGCGCGGCGCGACCGAGCAGGATTGGCCGCTCTTGCCGATCTGGCCCGTATGGATACGGCCCCTAACGCTTATCATCTTGGTTTTTTGTTGGGCCCCCGCATCAATGCGGGCGGACGCATCGGACAGGCCGACCTGGGTGCCCGCTTACTGGCCTGTAGCGACCCGCATGAGGCTGCGGCCCTAGCCGAGCGACTGGATCTACTTAACAGCGAACGCCGTGAGGTAGAGGCCTTTGTGCGTGCCGCAGCATTAGAGCAAGCCGAGAAGCGCGGATTTGACGCGCCTCTGGCCTGGGCATCCGGCCCGGGTTGGCATCCAGGTGTCGTGGGTATCGTGGCATCACGGCTCAAGGAGGCGTCAAACCGGCCCTCTATTGTGATCGGATTCGAAGGCGGCATTGGCAAAGGGTCTGGCCGTTCTGTCAGCGGTATCGATCTGGGCGCGCCGATCCAGCGACTGGTTGCGGAGGGACTGCTGCTGAAAGGTGGCGGGCACAAGATGGCTGCGGGTCTGACCGTGGCCGAAGAAAAGCTTGACGCAGCTATGGTGCGGTTGTCAGAGCTGTTGGAAAAACAGGGTGCACATCTTGGCGGCGCAGCGGATCTACGTCTGGACGGTATGTTGATGCCCGCGGCGGCAACCGTGGAGCTTGCCCAACAGGTTGATCAGGCGGGCCCCTTCGGTGCCGGTGCCCCTGCCCCTCGATATGCATTTGCAGGCATGCAAATTCGGCATGCCAAGCGCGTCGGAGAAAGTCATTTAAAAATCAGCTTTGGTGATAGGGGTGGCCCTTATATCGATGCCATTGCCTTTGGCGCTTTTGACGGAAAACTGGGCCCTGCTTTGGAAAACCATGGTGGGGCGCGGTTTCATCTGGCCGGCCGTTTGGACATCAATAGCTGGCGCGGCCGTCAATCGATACAACTGCGGCTGGAAGACGCGGCAGTTGCATGAATGTTTTTTCATTTCTTGGCGATTTCTGCTTGCGCCCTTTGCCAGCTTTGCTTAAAGAACCGCTCACAAGCTAAGTGGCCCGTTCGTCTATCGGTTAGGACGTCAGGTTTTCAACCTGAAAAGAGGGGTTCGACTCCCCTACGGGCTGCCACTTTTCCTCATTTTTCGTTGTTTTACTGGACGTTACCTCGTTCAGTGTCCCACGATTTTCGGGGCGTGGGACACTCTTGGCTTCCGCGGCTTCGTTCGCACGCTCTTCCGCACGCAGCGCAGCACGCTCAGCGAGACGCGCGCGATCAACCCGCTTGGTGTAGATGGCCGCGGTCTTCGGGTCGCTGTGCGACAAGTGCGCCATGACTTCGTAGACAGACCCAGACGCCTCGGCGATCTGTTCGGCGCGACGTTTACGGATGCCATGCTGGGACCGGGTGGCGCGCAGCTTGGGCTTCCCATTCTTCTCCTGCACCGGATTGCCCTCATCGTCGAGAACTTGCTCGCAGAGACCGGCAGCAATGATCCATTTGCGGACAGCGTTATCGAGGGAGCCAGAAGACGCGAAGGGCGTGCCTTTCTGGGTCAGGAGGTAGGCCGGAGCGTCTACTGGAAGGTCAGCAGCTTCCAACATGAAATCCCAAGGCAACGGAAGCTGGACCTCCGACGAGCCCTTCTTTGTCGGCTGGAACCGGATGTAAAGGCGTTCGTTGCGGGTCATCTCGTGCCGGGGCCCGAGGATGTGCATATCACCTATGCGGCCCGCTGTCGCCTCCGCGAGGAGAAACCACCGTCGAGCCATCGTGCCCGGCCCATGATACGCAAGAAATTTCTCGGCATCTGCATCGCTCCAGGGTTCTGCACCACCCTTCTCGACATGTCCGCTCTTCACCTTGAAAACCGGGCTGTCGATTGGATATCCGTGATCTTCTCCCCAAGTATACGCGGCCCGGAGCGCCTTTAGGCAGGTATGCGCTGCGCCCGTCCTCACACCGAAGGAATCTCGGATATGAGCAAAGGCTTCCCGGGGAAGTGACGCCTTCATCGCGCCCATCCGCATCTTCTTGTTCGGCGACAGGCACTCCCGCGCCTGCGTTAGGCCGGTCCTGCGGCTGGCCAGGGTCCCCGGCTTCAGATTCCCGGCCTCAACCTGAACTGCCATCCAGGCGAGGAACTTCTCGCAGAGTTCGTCGAGGGTGTTCTTCGCCGGCTTTGGCTTCTCGGTAACGATTAGCTTCAGCCCTGCCCGCGCGGCAAGGTAGTGGTCTTCGAAGTCCTGATGATCAGGCCCCACCGGAACGGTGATTCTCTTGGTTTTTTCCCCTTCAACGCGAACACGCCAGCGAGGTGTCCCCGCCGGCGTCTTCTCTTCACAAAGGCCCTCATAATTCTTCTCGATTTTCATAAACCGTCTTCCCAGGTTGGGGCGTCGTCGGCATCTGCGTTTTTACCGTGCCCGTTGGTTGCGATCGGGTGCCCAGACGGCGCCTCATTTGAATTGCCTGCCACATCGACCGAAAACGACCCGTCAGGATGGACGCGGACCGCGCCAGGCTGAAAGCCAGCGGCGACGATCGCACCGATGACGTTGGACACTGAGGATCTTGATGGTTGAGCGGCAGGCATAGTCTTCACTTCTTTTGACGGAAGAAGAGTGGGTGGAACGCGATCCAACGAGTCGCCGAAATCTGAAGAAAAATTGCGTGCGAGGCGGATTGTAGACCCAAGCCATTGATCTAAATTGAAACTTTTTTCGGCTCGCTGCCTCGATTTTGGTTAATCGGCGTGTTGGCTTGCGCAGCAGAAGGATTGGAGACCAACACGCCTGCCCATGGTGATCCTTCCATGGACACGGGTCATTCGACCCAAGGCACGGCGCCCCAGGCAGGGGAGCTATGGTTGAATTTGGGTGACGCGCATCATCAGGCGGCGCAGT
>TARA_R110002012_G_scaffold8366_7_pt1 | contig 13332 bp, 16 predicted proteins | sample TARA_R110002012 | Tara Oceans TARA_R110002012 (sample SAMEA4396515) | marine metagenome | biome: Westerlies Biome; feature: [DCM] deep chlorophyll maximum layer (ENVO:01000326); material: water (ENVO:00002006), including particulate matter (ENVO:01000060) such as... | depth 40 m
TGACTCCCTGAAAGGCTACCCCGCACGTATCCCGCGGTTTATCGCCTTTATCGGTTTTTTTGTGAAAGAGTTAATTCAAGCCAACTTACGCGTTGCTTTCGATATCGTAACGCCGCCATGGCACATGAAGCCTGGGGTTATCGCCATGCCGCTGTCCGCCCGTACCGAGATAGAAATTACCATGGTGGCTAATTTGATATCGTTAACACCCGGCACGTTAAGCCTGGATGTGTCTGATGACCGCAAAGTCTTGTATATCCATGCAATGTTTCTCGATAACGAAGAGGAGCTGCGGCGCAACTTAAAAGAGATGGAGCACCGGGCGCTGGAGCTGTTTCGCTAATGGATACCGTTATTCTCATCAGCCAGACGATCATGAGTCTGGCGCTCATGCTCACCTTTGTACGTGTTGTGCGTGGCCCTAGTCTGCCTGACCGTGTTGTAGCACTGGAGTTGTTTTCTACCATTGTGGTGGGGTTAGTCGGGGTTTACGCGATCAAGTCTGACGTTGCTAGTTTTCTGGATGCCGCCATCGTCATCGCTTTGATGGGGTTCTTGGCGGCAATTGCCTTTGCGCGCTTTTTGGAAAGAGGAGGCCCGCGAGATGATTGATTTCATAAAGGGCACGCTACTGATAGGCAGCGCGTTATTTATGCTGCTTGCCTCGGTAGGCCTGCTGCGTTTACCTGATCTATTGACGCGTATGCATGCCACCACCAAAGCCGCTGCACTAGGCGTCATTTTAGTCATGCTGGCAACGGCCATGCACTTTGCTGAAGTCGGTATTGTGGCGCGTTCGTTTGCGATCATTGTGTTTATCCTGATGACCGCACCCGTGGCAGCCCACGTTATTGGCCGTGCAGGGTACTTTGTAGGCTCCAAGCTATGGAGTGGCACGGTAAAGGATGAGTTGCGCCCTAATTACGACCCTTTAACCCATGCATTGAAGAGTGGCCGGGAAACCCAGGAAAACGCCAAGCGACAGCCGCGGGAAAGCGATCCTGATTAACGCTCTTTGCTCATCACTAGCCACCTTCGGGTGGCTTTTTAATATCTGGCGGTTATCAGCCGTGTTATTGGCAAGGTGATGATTAAATATCGTTAGTCAAATAATTGTGTACAGAAGTTATACGCAGAGTGATAATGTGTTCATGTTTTATTGAGTGTAACGTCAAGATGTGATCCAACATGGCTATGCGACGCAAACAACACCTGCCACACAAGAAGTGTGAGCAATGCCTACGGTTTTTTACTTGGCGAAAGAAATGGGAGCGCTGCTGGAACGAGGTTCGCTACTGCAGTGAGCGCTGTCGTCGTGATGCGAAGCGGTTGGCTCGAGACTCCTAACGCCCTGTCGCTAAAAAATCTTAGCCGCCAACACCCTGTCGCTAAAAAAAACTTAGTCGCCAACGTCCTTAGCAGGACGGTGCTGAGCATCACCGCACCCCTAGGAGGAGTGAGCATGAATAGCACGACTGATATTGTTTGGCTGCAGAATGACCTGCGCGTTGCTGATAATCCCCTTTTACACTTTGCGTTTCCGCCTACTTATCTGTTGTGTCTTTATGTCGTTGACGAGCAGTGGTTTGAGCCTTTCCTTGAAGGGGAGTCGACTCCACGCATGGGGCCCGCACGGCTAATCTTTTTGTGGCAGAGCCTAATGGAGTTGCGTGGTGAGCTGTTACAACGCGGTAGTGACTTACTGGTTCGTATTGGCAAGCCAAGTGATGTCGTCATTGAACTTGCGTGCTCACTTAATGCACGGCAAGTGCGGGTTGCTAACCATGCAGGGGTTGATGAACGGGCGCATATTCAGCAGGTGGCAAGCGCACTCCCTACTGACACCATGCTTGATTGCATGGAGAGTGGACAGCTCTTCGACGCGCACGCCTTACCGTTTGCGCGAGAGGCGCTGCCTGGCAGTTTTTCTGCCTTTAGGCGTAGTGTTGAAGAAACATGCATCATTCCCACCGCACGAAGCGCCCCGGTAACGCTGCCTGCCTGGCCAGACGCACCAAGAGGGTTTCCTCCTCTAAAAGCGGTATGCGAACAAAGCGCCCGCTGGCAACCTGATAGACGACAAAGCTTTGCCTATAAAGGGGGGGAGACTGCAGGGCACGCACGTCTACATGAGTATTTGTGGCGTCAACGGGGAGGCGAGTCATACAAAAAAACGCGCAACGGTCTGCTCGGTGCCAATTTTTCTACCCGAGTTTCACCTTGGCTTGCCTCTGGCTGTCTCTCGGCTCGTCAAGTGAACGATGCGGTGAAGGCGTGGGAGGCTGAAAACGGCAGCACAGAGTCGAGCTACTGGATTACGTTTGAGCTACTTTGGCGAGAGTACTTTATCAAGGTTGCCCAACAAGAGGGCGCTGAGATGTTTGGTTCTCGCCAGCCCGTTACGCCATGTTCGGCATTCGATGCGTGGCGTAACGCTGCCACTGGGTTACCGTTTATTGATGCAGCGATGACTGAACTGCGCCTTACCGGGTGGCTATCTAACCGGGCTCGGCAAAATGTGGCTAGTTTCTTGGTCAAAGATTTAAACGTTGATTGGCGCTTGGGGGCGTTGTGGTTTGAACACTGTCTCATCGATTATGACGTGGCCAGTAACTGGGGAAACTGGCGCTATATTTCAGGCGTAGGCCGCGACCCGCGCCAGGATCGCTACTTCAATGTGTTAAAGCAGGCAGGTCATTACGATCCGCGGGGACTCTATGTTGCGCACTGGTTAACCAAGCTTGAAAAGCTGCCGACGGGGTTAGAGCGTCACCAGCCGTGGCGTGCAGCGCCGATGACATTTACGGCCCCTTGCGTTGAACCCGAGCAGTGGGAACGGTGGCTGATTCCGTTAGATAAAGCAGACCACACCGGCGAGCCGCACAAAAAGATCAGCGGTGTAAAGTAAGTGTCGTACTCGAACTAATTGAGAAGACTGGTAACCAGGATATTTCTAGGCCATCATCCCCGGCATGCCAAGGACTGCCTGAGGATACACTAATGTCTTTTACTTACTCTGCTGGGCGGCGTCGCCGCTTTTTACTCTGTGCGTCATTATTCGCAGCGCTTAGCTCTTCTCTTGTGGGAAGCGTCGCGCTGGCTAATCCTCAGCTAATGTCCGAAGTGGACTCACGCGCGGCTAAGGATGTCAGCACCGCTAGCTTTCAACAATGGCTGGGTGATTTTCGCCAATATGCGGCGGGCCAAGGGATTAGCGAAGCAACGTTAAGTAATGCCCTGGATGGCGTTCGCTATCGCGAGCGTGTCATTGAACTCGATCGTTACCAACCTGAATTTGTTCGGTCTATTTGGGAATACCTGGATACCGCGGTTTCCTCCACGCGTATCAGCACCGGACGGGAAACACTCGCTGAGCATCGCCAAACGGCATTAGAAATGCAGCAACGCTTTGGTGTGCCGGCTGAAATTATCGTTGCTATCTGGGGTATCGAGAGTAATTACGGCAGTAACTTTGGTGATTTTTCAACCCTGGAGTCCCTTGCCACGCTGGCTTACGATGGTCGGCGCCGCGACTTTGCCCGTGGTGAGCTGCTTGCTGCACTGCGTATTATTGATGAGGGCGATATTGCCGCCGATCAAATGAAAGGTTCGTGGGCTGGCGCCATGGGTCACACTCAGTTTATTCCCAGCAGCTTTGAAGCCTATGCGGTGGACGGTGATGGTGATGGTCGGCGCGACATTTGGGGCAGCATCCCTGATGTGATGGCATCCACCGCTAACTATCTTAACCAGGCAGGATGGCAATCGGGTCAACCTTGGGGTGTCGAGGTGCGCTTGCCCGAAGGTTTTGATTATGCGCAGACCGAGCGACGCAGCAGCGCTGAATGGAGCCGTCAAGGTGTGCAAACCCAGCAGGGTGAGTTGCCGTCGTTTGATAGCGCCGCCATTGTGGTCCCGGCAGGGGCTAATGGGCCCGCTTTTATAGTCGGTGCCAATTTCCGCGCAATTCTGCGTTACAACAATGCCACCAGTTATGCCTTGGCGGTGGCGACACTGGGTGATGCGATTGCGGGACGAGAGGGGATTCAGCATGCTTGGCCTCGCGATCAAGCCGCGCTCACCCGGGATGATATCCAAGCGCTTCAGCGGGAGCTAAATCGAGCGGGTTATTCGGTCGGCGGTGCTGATGGTGTGATGGGCCCCAATACGCGACAAGGGCTAAGAAATTTTCAGCGCGACCAGGGCTTGACCCCCGACGGTTTTGCAACTCAGGCGTTACTTGAGCAGTTACGTAAGCGTTCCGACTAACAAGCGTTGATCGGTTACTTTTTGATTTCACCAAGGATGATGTAATGCAATTGAAGGGCAAACGTTTATTGAGCGGTATGGTAGTAATAGGTGCGTTACTGTCGACCCCACTGGTTTTGGCTGATGATAAAGATGTATTTGGATGGGTTGAAAAAGCAACGCTTGAACCATGGAATATCGAAGTTAAAGCCAAACTCGATAGCGGTGCATTAACCTCTTCGCTGGATGCTCGTGATATTGAGATGTTTGAGCAGGATGATGAAGAGTGGGTGCGTTTTCGGCTGAAGCTTGAAGATCAGGCCAGCGGAGAAGTGTTTAGCGATCAAATAGAGCGTCCCCTTTATCGTGAGCTAGCCGTGCGTGGGGCAGGAGGGCGTGACGAGCGCCCGGTGGTACTGCTGGAAGTCTGTATGGGTAATACCATCTACGAAGAGCAGTTCAGTCTGCGCGATCGCGAAGAGATGAACTACCCGTTGTTATTAGGTCGTCGCACCATTAGCCATCTAGGCTTATTGGATGTGCGAGAGACGTTTTTACAAACGCCTGATTGTGGGGAAAACGCAGACGTTGTTCCCAATGACCCCGAAGATAACCAGTCTTAATCCACGCTTAAAACAGCCGTGACAGTAGCGCAGTCACGGCTGTTTCCACGCGTAAAATGCGCGGACCAAGATGCATTCCTTCGCAGCCTGCCGCAAGCAGTTGATCAACTTCCCACGGGATGAAGCCACCCTCTGGACCTACTAACAGCAAGGTAGGGACGGCAATATTGCGTGGGCAGGGGTTGGGCATGCCAGGGTGGGCGACCAATCCGCGACGTTGGCTCAGCAAATCCGGCAGCTGTTGGTCAAGAAAAGGGCGAAACCCTTTACTTAGCGTTACCGTCGGTAGCTGAGTATCGCGCGCTTGCTCTAACCCTAGTACCAAGTGTTGATGAATTTTATCGGCGCGTAGCTCGGGCGATTGCCAGTAGCTCTTTTCGACCCGTTTGGTATGTAACAGCGTTACCTCTTTTACACCCAGTGCGGTGACGTGCTCCAACGTACGCGCCAGCATCCTTGGGCGGGGAAGGGCTAGTACCAAATGCACCGGTAGCGGCGGAGGGGGCGCCTCATCAAGGCTTTCCAGTTTAAAATAAGCGCGTTCGGAGGTGATGTCTTTTAGCATCGCCTTGCCCATGGCACCGTCGGTCACACCCACGGTGAGAAGGTCACCTGGGGCCGAGCGATGAACGTCACGTAAATGGGTGAGTCGGCGTGGATCGGTAATGCAGATATGACCATCGTCGGTGAGGTCATTCGGATCGAGTAGAATTAGATTCATATCAAGGTCTATTAGTCACAGAACAGGCTCAGTGCGCTTATCTAATATAGCAAGGTGGCTTGCATGGGCGCGTGGTGCAGGCACAATACCAGTAACGGGGGCAAAAGCCCCTATCGTGTTTAAGGAGATGCATCGTGCGCGTGATTCGCAAATATGCCAATCGCAGGTTGTATGATACGCAGCAAAGTCGCTATGTAACGCTGGAAGACCTGCGTCATTTAATCATCGAAGAAGAGCCATTTCGGGTTGAAGATGCCAAAAGTGGAGAAGACCTGACGCGCACTATTCTGCTTTCTATCATTATTGAGCAGGAACAAGCCGACAGTGAGGCGGAAGTTTTTTCTAACGATCTGCTGGCGCAGTTAATTCGTGTTTATGACATGACCTCTCCACTGCCGCTGTCGCGTTATCTTGAGCAGGGCACGCAACTGATGCTTGAGCAGCAAAAACGGTTGCAAAGCCAGTGGAAGCAGGCAATGCGCAATACGCCTTTAGAGTTCATGCGCGAGCTGGCCGAGGAGAACATGCGCTTTTGGCAGAAAACCCTGAATCAGCCCGGCCAGGCTGACGAGGCGAGCGAGACGGAGCAGCCTGAGGATGGAAGTGATAACCGCGATGATAGTAAACCCTCCTCCTGACCCCGCTGGCTTCTGCGCTGTGGCATAATGCCGATGATATACGCTCTCCCGTTCGAGAAGGATGCACATGAAGGTTTTGATGATAGGTGGCGGTGGCCGTGAGCACGCCCTGGCTTGGAAATTGGCGCAATCTCACCAGGTTGAGCAGGTGTTTGTTGCTCCCGGTAATGCTGGAACCGCGACAGAAGCAAAGCTGACCAATGTGGCTATCGACGCCACGGATCTGGAGCGTCTAGTCGCGTTTGCTCAAGAGGAGCATATCGGGTTAACCGTGGTAGGCCCGGAAGCCCCTCTGGTAATTGGCGTGGTTGACCGTTTTCAAGCGGCTGGGCTAACCATTTTTGGACCTACTCAGGCAGCTGCCCAACTCGAAGGCTCTAAATCGTTTACCAAAGATTTTTTGGCGCGCCATGATATTCCTTCCGCTGACTATCAAACGTTTACAGAGGTCGATTCGGCCCTTGCCTACCTGCGTAAAATGGGCGCCCCGATTGTTATCAAAGCCGATGGGTTGGCGGCAGGTAAAGGCGTTATCGTAGCGCTGAGCGAGGCTGAGGCGGAGGCTGCCATTCGCGACATGCTGGAAGCCAACACGTTTGGCGATGCGGGTGCTCGCGTGGTTATTGAAGAGTTTTTGGAAGGCGAAGAGGCTAGCTTTATTGTCATGGTGGACGGCGAAAATGTCGTGCCGATGGCGACTAGCCAAGACCACAAGCGCGCCTATGATGGTGATACGGGGCCTAATACTGGTGGCATGGGCGCTTACTCTCCTGCGCCGGTGGTAACCCCAGAAGTCGATGCGCGCATTATGGAGCAGGTCATTCTGCCAACCGTGCGCGGCATGGCTGCTGAAGGGAATGCTTATTCGGGGTTCTTATACGCAGGCTTGATGATTGATGCGGCCGGTAACCCTCGCGTTATTGAGTACAACTGCCGTTTTGGCGACCCGGAAACCCAGCCCATTATGCTGCGCTTACTCTCTGACTTTGCTGAACTCTGTTTGGCGGGCGCCAAGGGCGAGCTGGCAGGGCATCGCTGTGAATGGGATGCTCGCGCGTCAGTGGGTGTGGTGATGGCGGCGGGTGGTTATCCAGGCAGCTACCGTAAAGGTGAGGCGATTCATGGCTTGGCGCAGGCTGAGCAGGCAGGATGCAAAGTGTTTCATGCCGGTACGTCACTGAGTGATCAACAGGCGGTCACTACCTCTGGTGGGCGAGTGCTCTGTGTAACGGCGTTGGGCGATAGCGTCTCAGAGGCGCAGCAAAAGGCGTATCAAGGGGTCAATGCCATTCGCTGGGAAGGTGCCGAGTATCGGCGTGATATCGCTTTTCGCGCTATTGCCCGTGAAGGGAGCCAGTAATCGCTGCATCCAACTACTGAATGGTAGCCCGTATTAATTCTCAGGAGGAAACAGGCATGGAACGTATCAAGCTGGACTTTCCCGCTGACGCGGTTATTCATCGTCACCCTTTGACGGTGCGGGTAACCGATATGAACTATGGACGCCACTTGGGGCATGACGCGCTGGTTTCATTGCTGCATGAGGCGCGCATTCAAGCGTTTGCGGCACTTGATCTGCCTGAGTGGGACATGCAGGGCTATCCTTCGGTCGTCGCCGATCTTGCCGTGCAGTATCAGCGTGAAGCGCGTTGGCCCGATGCGTTAATCATCGCCACCGCAGTCCCTGAGCCGCAAGGAAAAGCGTTAACCGTTTACCAGCGTATTTACCAAGCGGAGAGTCAAGAGGTGGTGGCGACTGCGCGAATTAACCAGCTACTGATTGATCTCGCCACAGGACGGCCTGTCGACGTGCCTGAGCAGGTTAAACAGGTACTTGCCCATGCGAGGAGTGGCTAATGTCACGGGAGTATCCGATTATAGCGGTTACCGGTTCTTCCGGTGCCGGTACGACCACGGTTCGGCGCAGCTTTGAGCGTATGTTTTTGCGTGAAGATGTGCATGCCGCCGTGGTTGATGGCGATGCCTTTCACCGTTATACCCGTGAGGATCTTCATCGCATCTTCCGCGAGGAGCCGGAGCGTAAAAATGAGCTCTCTCATTTTGCCGTTGAAGCTAACTTGCTGGATCGGCTGGAAGGGCTGTTCGGTGAATATGGTGAACATGGTTCGGGTACCTTTCGACACTATATTCACGCCGAAGATAAGCAGAAAATTGAAGCTGGCTATCAAGTAGGCACCTTTACTGAATGGCAGTCGCTGCCTTGTGGTACGGATTTACTCTTTTATGAAGGGTTGCACGGCGGGTTAGTGACGGAAGAGTACGATATAGCCCGCCATGTAGATCTGCTGGTTGGCGTAGCACCGACCATGAACCTTGAGTGGATTCAAAAAATCGATCGTGACACCAAGTTACGGGGCTACTCACAGGAAGCGGTCATTGACACTATTCTGGGCCGCATGGACGATTACGTGCGCTATATTCAGCCACAGTTTTCGCGCACTCATATCAATTTTCAGCGGGTGCCGACGGTCGATACTTCCAACCCTTTTGAAGTGCAGGATATTCCCACGGATGCTGAGTCATTCGTGGTTATTCGTTTTAGAGACCCTTCGACCGTCGACTTTCCTTGGCTGTTGGCGATGATAAAAGATTCCTTTATAACGCGCCCGCATACCCTGGTCGTGCCTGGTGCGCGAATGTCATTAGCCATGGAGCTGATTCTAGCCCCGCTAGTGCGTCATCTGTTGGCACAGCGACGCTTTCGTTAATCGCTGAGTGTTAAAACAAGGAGAGTGGTATGGAGTGTTTATTTTGCAAAATCATTAACCGGGAAATCCCCGCTGATATTGTTTATGAAGATGAGCATGTATTGGCATTTAATGATATTGGTCCCCAAGCCCCAACGCATCAATTGATAGTGCCCAAAAAGCACATCGCGACGCTTAATGATATTGATGAGGCTGACCTTGCCACGGTAGGGCGTTTACAGTTTACCGCTGCCAAGCTTGCTCGTGAGCAGGGCTTTGCCGAAGACGGCTATCGTGTGGTGATGAACTGCAACGAAATGGGCGGGCAAACGGTCTACCATATCCATATGCATTTAATGGGCGGGCGGGTATTTACCTGGCCAGCCGGCTAACGTCTGCAGACTGCCTTTCTAACGCAATGGAGTGTTGTCATGGATCGTCAACAGAGCCGTTCAGATCGCCTTATTCATCAGTTCGATACCGTTTTGCGAACGTTGATGCCGCACGCTGCTGCTTCGCAGCGCACCAACCCTGCAGACACCACTGTCGATGGCGCGCTCGATGACTACGAGCGCCGTCATTCAGCGGGTGTCATGCGCGTTAATCATACCGGTGAAGTATGTGTTCAAGCGCTGTATCAAGGGCAGGGCGTGACCGCGAAACTTCCCCATGCACGTAAGCAGATGGAGCTGTCGGCGCTTGAAGAGGCGGATCATCTTGCCTGGTGTGATGAGCGGCTTGTACAACTGCGAAGCCGATCAAGTTGCCTAAATCCACTGTTTTATGTGGCATCGTTTAGCATTGGCGCAGCAACAGGTGCTATCAGTGATCGTATAAGTTTAGGGGTGTTAGCGGCAACGGAGGAGCAACTAGGTAAGCAGATTGATGAGCATCAGACGTCGCTACCTGTTGGGGACAACCGCTCGCGCGCGATACTTCGCCAAATGGCTATCGATGAAGCGCATCACGCTCAGCTTGCCATAGAGGCTGGGGGAGTTCGCTTTCCAGCGCCGATTAAATGGAGCATGGGGCTGGCGTATAAAGTGATGACGAAAAGCGTTTATCACCTTTGATGTTAATTGTTTTTTATAGCAGTGCTCGCCGCGTTACAGGATAGGCGCATGCGAGGTTAAGCAATAGGAATGCGTGCCGTCACCAGGGAAGGATAAAGCCATGCTAGGCAATTCGGTGCTATTTTTAATCATCTCGATAATAGCGGGAGTGATCGGATTTTTCGACATGGCTGGAGCCGCATCCGCAATCGCGGAAATTTTGTCCGTTCTCTTTCTGGTGCTTTTTATTGTTTCACTATTTACCGGTCGTCGCCGTTAGGCCACGTACACGATAGCGTTTGTCTGTAGATAGAGCTTGTGAATAGTTCTTGTAGATAGAGCGTGTTAGCCATAAAAAAAGCCCCGCGACGCGGGGCTTTTTATGACCAGAAGGATCGCGTCTGTTAAGCGTCAATACGCTTATATTTCATTCGCTTGGGTGTATCGCTACCCACTCGCTTTTTATGGTCTTCTTCGTATTCTGCGTAGTTGCCTTCAAATAAGACGACTTCAGAGTCTCCCTCGAACGCCATAATGTGCGTGGCGATACGATCCAGGAACCAGCGATCATGAGAGATCACCATGGCGCAACCTGGAAATGCCAGCAATGCTTCTTCCAGTGCCCGCAGTGTTTCAATATCCAGGTCGTTTGAAGGCTCATCAAGCAGCAGTACGTTAGCGCCTTGCTTGAGCGTTTGAGCCAGCTGCAAACGGCCGCGTTCACCACCGGAAAGCTCTGCTAAACGCTTTTGCTGGTCGTTGCCCTTAAAGTTGAAGCGTCCCACATAGGCACGTGAGGATACTTCATAGCCGTTGATGTTGAGGATATCCTGACCATCCGAGACAGCTTCCCAGACGGTCTGCTTATCATCTAGACCATCACGAAGCTGTTCAACATAAGCGATGTCGACAGTGTCGCCAATGACCACTTCGCCAGCATCGGGTTGTTGCTTGCCGGTAACAAGCTGGAAAAGGGTAGATTTACCGGCCCCGTTGCCGCCCACAATACCGACAATGGCACCGGGAGGAATCGTGAAAGACAGGTCCTGATAAAGCAGTTTGTCATCGAATCGCTTGGTGACATTATGAAATTCAATGACTTTATCGCCAAGGCGTGGGCCAGGCGGAATATAAATCTCATTGGTTTCATTACGCTTTTGGAAATCGCCAGACTGCATTTCTTCAAAGCGGTTGAGGCGTGCCTTGCTTTTCGCTTGGCGACCCTTGGCATTACTACGCACCCACTCAAGCTCATGCTTAATGGCTTTCTGGCGAGAGGCTTCCTGCTTGGCTTCCTGGTTCAAGCGCTGGTCTTTCTGCTCCAGCCACTGGGAGTAATTACCTTCAAATGGAATACCCTGACCGCGGTCTAGCTCAAGGATCCAACCCGCCACGTTATCCAAGAAGTAACGGTCGTGGGTAATTGCTACTACCGTACCACTGTAGTCATGCAGGAAGCGTTCAAGCCAAGCCACCGACTCTGCGTCAAGGTGGTTGGTCGGCTCATCCAGCAACAACATATCGGGGCTTGAAAGTAGTAGGCGGCAAAGCGCAACACGGCGGCGCTCACCACCTGACAAGTTGCCTACCTTGGCTTCCCAGGGGGGTAGGCGAAGCGCTTCGGCCGCTACGTCAAGCTTGCGTTCAAGGTTGTGTGCATCAGCCGCTTCGATAATATTTTCCAGCCGGGCTTGTTCGCTCGCTAGGGCATCGAAATCAGCGTCGGGCTCTGCGTAGGCAGCGTACACCGCGTCTAATTTTTCTTGGGCTTCTTTAATCGCCCCGAGAGCTTCTTCGACGGTGTCGCGGACGTTTTTCTCGTCGTCTAGCTCAGGCTCCTGCGGCAGGTAGCCTATATTGATGCCGGGCATCGGACGAGCTTCACCTTCAAACTCTTTATCGACACCGGCCATAATACGCAGCAGTGTGGATTTACCCGAACCGTTAAGCCCCAATACGCCGATTTTGGCGCCTGGAAAAAACGATAGCGAAATATCCTTGAGAATTTGCTTTTTGGGCGGCACGACTTTGCCAACCCGGTTCATGGTGAAAACGTATTGCGCCATGGAAATCCGTTAAGTTGTTGAAAGGAGAAAAGCGACAGCAGCAGGCCACCGACTAAGAGTGATGATAGTGGTCTGGGCCAGGAAAGGCTAGGCTACTTGAGGTGTTGACGAGCCAGGCCTTTCCATTCGTTGAGAAAGCAAAGCCGTTCAGCGCTTATTCTTCTTCGTCCCAGTCATCTTCAATGGCACGCTGAAGCCTGCGCTCTTCTAACCATGCTTCAACTTGACGACGTGCGCGTAAACTGTCTGCTTTGCTTGGTTTACTTTTGCCGTAATGGTCGTCATTGACGGCATCTAAACTGTCGAACTCATCTGAGTCGAGTACTTCATTGCCTAAGGTTTCATGACTTAGGGTTTCACGATTTAGGGGATCACGGCTCATGTGACGTCCTCCAACCCAGCTGGCGTACCAGCGTAACAACGGCTCCACTCGCTTTTCACATGCTGGTTACATTAACCATGTTAATGCTACGTGAAGCGCCTAGCGCAGTTCACAAGCGCCTTGCCGCTATATAACGCCAGTTGGGATGAAGTTCAAGCCCTTATGTTCTTTTAGCCCAAGAAAGTTGGTTATTTAGTTGTTTTCTCGCTGCTGCTGTAATTCAGCCAGCGCCAGCTGTGCCTCTACCCGTTCAGTCACATCTTTTTGAACGCCAATGTAATACATCAATTCGTCCGCTTCATCGTAGACGGGGGTAATGGAGAGTTCATTCCAAAACATGCTGCCGTCTTTACGGTAATTACGCAGTATTTCGCGAGAAGGGCTGCCGTCTTTAAGCGCCTCTCGAATAGCGGCTAGCGCGTCTTGGTCGCGGTCTTCATTCTGTAGAAAACGGCAATCGCGATACAGAATTTCATCCGCACTATAGCCCGTTAAGCGCTCAAAGCCCTTGTTGACGTAGATGAGGATGTTTTCATCCCCCTCCTGTTCGGCGACCACAATACCGTCTTCCGATGCATCAACAATGCGTTCGAGCAGTTCTGGACTGATCAAGGGTGAACGTTTCATCAAGGGTTCCTTTGCAGCTCCGTCCTTTCCGATGTTCACGGCGTCTAATGCCAGTGAACAGTCAGAATTTATAATTACTTATGGCAGGCAGAAATAGCAAAGGGTCGATTGCTCCCTGCTATTTACACCTATCATGGCGAGCGTTGCCACGCATTGCAATCGTGAACGCTGGCCAGCTTCGCATTACAGGTCTTAAGCGCTAATGACTTAGTGAGTTGTTCGTTTATTCCACCTCAGGTAATAGGCGAGTGCACAGTATGGCGCCAA
>TARA_R110002012_G_scaffold177865_2_pt1 | contig 13322 bp, 13 predicted proteins | sample TARA_R110002012 | Tara Oceans TARA_R110002012 (sample SAMEA4396515) | marine metagenome | biome: Westerlies Biome; feature: [DCM] deep chlorophyll maximum layer (ENVO:01000326); material: water (ENVO:00002006), including particulate matter (ENVO:01000060) such as... | depth 40 m
ACGCCGGGAGACTATGTCACCTGCGCCGTGACCAGCCGGAAGATTCCGCTGCAGGGCCTGCGCTATTGGAGCGTGGACCTGCAGGAAGCCTATTGGGATGCCGACGCGGCGAGCCAGCGCATGGCCAAGGCCGGCAGCTGATGCGGCGCGCAATCCTGGTCGGCCTGTCGGCGTTTGTCGTGGCGTGCGCTGCGGCCGAGTCTCCGGCCCCCACGCCTGCGCCCATTCCGGAAACCGGGCCCACACCAAAACCTGCCCCCGCGCCCATTGCCGAGGCGCCTGCCGAATCGGCTGCGCCGGACTGTGGCGGCGTCCTGGTGCAGGGCGGGCTGGTGATCTGTTCGGCCGAGCCGGGCAGCCATTTCACGGTGGCCGGCACCAGGCTGACCGTCAGCGAAACGGGCACGGCGCAGTTCGGGCTCAGCACACGCGCGCCGAGCGTGGTCGGCTGGACGCATGACAGCGGCGCCTTTGGCGACCTGCAGATTGCCGAGCGCCAGGATGAATATCGCGAGCTGACGGGGCTCGATTGCGACAAGGTGGATGCCCGCTCGCCGGAGCAGAAAGCCCATGCCTCGCGCAGCTGGGTGAAGAAGCAGGATGCGTTTGCCAGCTTCAATCCCGGCCCCGGCGCGCTGGAGGGGTTCGTGAAGCCTGCCGACGCCCCCGCCTCGTCGCCCTTCGGGCCGACCCGGAAATATAGCGGCGTCTCGAAAGTCACCGGCGAGTCGTGCGAGAGCACCTCGGTGCATCGCGGCTATGACATGGCCGCGCCGATCGGCACCGAAGTCCGCGCACCCGCGCCGGGCGTGGTGATCCTGGCCGATCCGGATCTCTATTATGAAGGCGGCACCGTCTTCCTCGACCATGGGCATGGCCTCGTCTCGGTGTTCATGCACCTTTCCGCCGTCGATGTTGCGGCGGGCGATGAAGTGGACACCGGCGACCTGCTGGCGAAGACCGGGAATTCCGGCCGCACGACGGGCCCGCATCTGCATTGGGCCGTGAAGTGGCGCAACCCGGAAGCGAGCAGCCGGGATGGCGATTTCTATATCGACCCGGCCCTGTTGCTGGAGCTACAGGCCGCGCCTTAATCGTAAATGATGAATCAAGGTTAGCGCGCGCTTTCCGGCATACCGGCAATTGCGCCCATTTCGGAAACGCGGCTTTCACACCTGTGGCGCATAATTCACCCGTGACGCGAATACACACCCCTCTCCCGGATTCGCGCCACGCCCCCCCGGGTCTGCAGAACCTGTAATACCTGCAGCACACCGAACCCTAATGGGCGGTACCCATCAACTGCACCCAGCCGCCCATGGCTCCGCTCGCCCTTAGCCCCTCCCAAGGCGCGGGTGGGCGGAGATTGCAGCCTCCCTCACATTGCCGAATTTTAACCTTTCGCCGCCCCGGTCAGGCCGGGGCCGGACGCCCGTCGGCCCGATCCGGCGGGCGATAGGCGGCCTCATCGGCCCAATGGCAGAAGTGCCAGAAATCCTTGAGCTTTCTCTGCAGCGGATCGCGCCTCAGCCGGTCTTTCGCATAGCCCGGCGGGCGGCCCGTGCGCAGCGGATGCGTCCGCCCGCGTGTGCCGGCCTGCATCAGCGCGAGCCGCCGCGCCTGCCAGCGCGCCATGCGCATCGCTTCGGCGGCCGGGTCGGCGCAGCTGGTGGCCAGCCGCTCCAGCCGGGCGAGCAAGGGCGCGGGATCGAGCGTTTCGGGCGGGCCTTCGGGCTCTGGCGCGCGGGGCATGCCCAGCATCCAGATCGAGGGCCGGGCCCCGTATGTGACCGCCAGGGTCTCGGGCGGCTCCAGCGGCGGGAAATAGAGGGTCAGCGTGTCGGCCAGCGCGATCCGGCGGGTCGCAGGCTGTGCCAGGGCGTTGCAGGCCGTTTCATCCTGTTTCAGCGCGTCGCAGACCGTTTCATTCCGTTTCACCCTGTTCCAGTCCGTTTCACGCGGACGCGGCGCGGTCCAGCTGATGTCCAGCTCCAGTGACATGAGATAGAGCATGCGGCGGACCAGAGATTCCAGGGCGCGCAGGGTGCGGAGCGATGCGTAATAGAGTGCGCGCGGCACGGCGCCGTCGGTTGGCGCGGTGAGCGCGCCGCGCACCTCATCCATCAACCCGGCCACAAAAGGCCAGCCCGTCTCCAGCGCGCGTTTGATGAGAGAGTCCCGGTCGAACATGCCTGCAAGGATACGGCAGGGATCAGAGGGGTGGGATAAGGTTTATTTTGTTTGTCTGGTTAGAGCATAGACTTAACAATTCCGCAGAAGCGGTTTTTTGATGGCGAAACGCCATAGTACTCCTAAATGTTAGGCATGCCTAAACCAAAAATAACTTGCAAACTAACGGGAGAAGAAGGCCCCAGTGTTCGGTGCCACATAATTCCGCGAAGTGCGTGCCTTACTACTCCCAAAGGCGGCTTAGTGTTCGCGCTGAGCGAAGACACGCCAGCAAAGCGCAACCTAAACGGTTGGTACGACACTTCGATAGTGACTCGTCGCGGAGAAGACTATTTAGCTGATCTCGACGAATACGCCGTAAAGCTATTTAGGAAGAAGGGCATGTTCTTTTCCAAACGGCGCGATGATGGAGCAAAGTTTGATGGCTTTTTCGAGCTCCCCATTTCCGGGTCAGGGATTGTCGGTCACTTCGCTATCAATGACGTCGATGCAATGAAAATCAAGCTGTTCGGATTGTCTCTATTGTGGAGAGCTAGCGCGACCAGCCGACCCGAATTCGAACACATCAAACTTGCGCAAGCCGACGAAAAATCCATCGGTAGGTTCATCACAGGGGATGCCACACCGAGACACTGGGAGTATCCGATAATTGTGTCAGCATTCGATAATTCTTATGACAGAACCGACCTAACGCCATCGGTGGTGAGAATGTTTCACACCAAGTTTATTAGGTGGTGCATCGACGGTGTTATTCTGTACACATGCACACGTCGAACCATGTTTAATCGTCGATCCATGGGGGCACTAAGTGCGGGTTATCTAAAAGATGAACTAAAAGGGCTTGTAATCAATTATTCAAGCAGCACCCAAAAAAAGGTGTCAGACAGAGTTTTCGAAAACCACTTAGAGAAGTTCGGCTCGCCTTATAGAGATGACAAGATGCTAGGCCTTCCTCCGAAATTCGTATTTGATGAGTTCGGAAGAAGAGTTCCATTCCGAAATAGCTCGTAAAATTAAAGAACTATCTCGAGTCATTGCTCGTACGCACCATCTATTAAGGCACCAACACCGTCGCGCCGGTCGTCGTGCCGCTCTCAATCGCTTCATGGGCTTTCGCCGCTTCTGAGAGCGGGAAACGCTGGCCGATGTCGGCGTGGATCGTGCCGGATTTCAGGGCGCTGAAGAGGAGGCCGGCGCCGCGCGTGAGGCTGTCCGCATCCGGAATGAAATTGAACAGGGAGGGCCGCGTCATGATGAGCGAGCCGCCCTGGGTGAGGCGGCCGGGCGGGATCGGGTCGACCGGGCCGGAGGCATTGCCATAGGTGACGAACCAGCCGCGCGGACGCAGGCTGCTGAGGCTTTCCTCGGCGCTGATCTTGCCGACACTGTCATAGGCGACATCGACGCCGCGCCCGCCGGTGAGTTCCTTCACCTTGGCCGCAACGCCTTCATAACCGACAATCACGTCTGATGCGCCGAGGGCTTTCGCTTTCTCGGCCTTGGCCTCGGTCGAGGTGACGGCGATCACGCGCGCGCCGAGGCTCGCCGCCCATGGCACGAGCAGGCTGCCGACGCCGCCGACCGGCGCCCAGACGAGAATGGTCTCGCCGGCCTGCAGCGGGCGGATTTCGAACAGGAGCGCCCAGGCGGTCAGGCCCTTGAGCAGGACCGCCGCGGCATCCTGCGGCAGGATCTCGTCCGGCAGGAGGATCATGCGGTCGGCCGGGCCGGTGAAATGGGTCGTGTAGGTGCCGCTGCCCAGATAGGCGACCTTGTCGCCGGGCTTCAGATGGGTGACGCCCTCGCCGACTTCCTGCACGGCGCCTGCGCCTTCCTGGCCGGGCGTGAAGGGGAATTTCACGGGGTAGAGGCCGGTGCGGTGATAGGTGTCGATGAAATTGAGGCCCGCCGCGCTCTGGCGGACGGTCACTTCGCCGGGGCCGGGCTTGCGGGGGATAAAGTCTTCGACCTTGAGGACGTCAGGCCCGCCGGTCTCGTGCATCTGGATGCGGTATGGCTGTGTCATGTGTGCAGTAGAAACCCGGAGCGCGCTGGAGCGCAAGAGCGACTCGCGTTTTGATGGGCCAATGGCAACGATCCAGATCATCATGGCCGGCGTGGATGAGGCAGGCCGGGGCCCGTGGGCCGGGCCGGTGACGGCGGGCGCGGTGATCCTCGATCCGGCGCGGCCCATCGAGGGGCTGACCGATTCCAAGAAGCTGTCCGAAGCAAAGCGCGACGCGCTGGCGCCGATGATCCGGGCGCGGGCGGCGGCGTGGAGCGTGGCCCATGCGAGCCCGGAGGAGATCGACCGGCTGAACATTCGTCAGGCGACGTTCCTCGCCATGGAGCGGGCGGTGGCGGGGCTGGGCCTGGCGCCGGGGCACATTCTGGTGGATGGCAACGCCCTGCCCGGCGGCCTGCCCTGCGCGGCGACGGCCATCGTGAAGGGCGATCTGACGGAGCCCGCCATTTCCGCCGCCTCGATCCTCGCCAAGACGGTGCGCGACGCGCTGATGAAGGAGATGGATCTGGCGTTTCCGGCCTATGGCTTTGCCCGGCACAAGGGCTATGGCACGGCGGCCCATGCCGAAGCGCTGATGGCGCACGGGCCCTGCGCCCACCACCGGATGAGCTTTGCGCCGGTCAAACGGGCCATGGCGCGGGCCTGATTTGACCCTGGCCACCCTGCCCCGCTCCCGGCTTGGAGCTTAACCAATTGGGCGGATCCGGAAGGATTTCTCCCCCTCAGGCCCCCGAAACCGCCACATTTTAACGGCTGATTAACCGTAGCAAGAGAGCTTCGCGCCAATCTGGAGGGCATGAGGACATGTGGATATTGTTCGGGTGGCATACCTGGTGGGGCGAGTCGGGACGGCCCTATCGATTCAAGATCACGCTGACGCCGAAAGGCCTGCCGAATGAGGGCGGGATCTATGTCTTCGTGCAGCGCCGCTTCGTCTTTTTCCTGTTTCCGCTGTACATCGGCAAGGCCGCGAACTTCAAAAGCCGCCTGATCGGGCATGAGCGCTGGTGGGAAGCCTGGTGGAAGCGCGGCGCGACCGAGCGGCACGTGCTGGTCCTCAAGAAGCCGGCCGACCGGGCGCGGATCGAGGAAGACCTGATCCGCCGCTACCAGCCGCGCATGAACGACATATTGATCCCGCGCGGCAGCAATGACGCGCCCAACAACAAGCGCCTGCGCGTCTGGTGGAGCATCAAGCGCTTCTTCCGGATCCCGTTCCTGGCGCGGTAGGCGCGTGCGGGGCTGGCCGCCCCAGTCTGTCCCCCATTCTGCGGCAGGGACTTTGCGTCCGAGCCGGGCCGTGAGATAGGGCGCGCATGGCAGATGAGACTTCCTCTTTTTCTACGGCACCGCCCCTGTTTGCGGATGCGCCCTCCGGGGTCAGCTTCAAGAAGCTGCGCAAGCGGCTGGTGCGCGGCGCGCTGAAGGCGATCGACGATTACAAGATGGTTGACCGGCGGGCGGTGGATGCCGGCGAGAGGCCCCGCCCGAAATGGCTGGTGTGCCTGTCGGGCGGCAAGGATTCCTATGGCCTTCTGGCCGTGTTGATGGATCTGCAATGGCAGGGCGCGTTGCCTGTGGACCTCGTGGCCTGCAATCTGGACCAGGGCCAGCCGGGCTTTCCGAAACATGTCCTGCCGGACTGGCTGGAGAGTGTCGGCGTAAAATACCGGATCGAAACCGAGGACACCTATTCCATCGTGACGGAAAAGGTCGAGGCGGGGCGGACCTATTGCTCGATGTGCTCGCGCCTGCGGCGGGGCATCCTCTACCGCATCGCACGCGAGGAAGGTTGCGAGGCCATCGTTCTGGGCCATCACCGTGACGATGCGCTGGAAACCTTCATGATGAATTTCGTGCATGGTGGACGCATGGCCGCGATGCCGCCGAAACTGCTGAATGATGAGGGCGACGTGTTCGTGCTCCGTCCACTGATCACTTCTGCCGAGGACGATCTGGCCAAGTTCGCCACGGCGATGGAATTCCCGATCATCCCGTGCAATCTCTGCGGCAGCCAGGACGGGCTGCAGCGCGTGGCGATGAAACAGATGCTGGACGAGTGGGAACGCAAGAAGCCCGGCGTGCGGCAGGTCATGGCGCATGCGCTGGCCACGGTGCGGCCGAGCCATTTGCACGATCCGCGCGTGTTCGACTTTGCGGGGCTGGAGATCGGCGGCGCGGGCGAAGACGACCCGAACGTGCCGTTCTAGGCGGCCCTAATTCTTCGAATTCACGAACAGGAGCACCACGCCGCTGGACATGGCGTACTGAAAAGCGCCTCCCTGCGCCGCGCCGCCGAGCGGGGTTTGCCACATCTGGAAATAGGCCCCGCCGATGACCATGAACAGGCCGAACCAGACAAGCAGCGCCATGATGCAGCCCATCAGGCCCCATGTCTTGGCCGCGTCAAAGACCTCTGGCGAAGCCGCGCGCGCCCGGAACATGTCGAAGGCGCCCTTGAAGGAGCACGCGGCGACCAGAAGCTCTCCGAGAATGATCACCCATAGGACGATCATGATCAGGGCGGGGGATGTTACCGCCGGGCCGAAAGCGTTCGGATACGCCTCGTTACCCGCCATAGGCAACACGCCTTGCACGAAACTGGTGGCCGCCTCGAAATTCACGATATTGTTGAGTGCATAGAACAGGCCCTGCAGCCCGACGAACACGATCAGAATGATCTTGGAAATGCGTATCATGGCGTCCTCCCTACCAAGACGAACAAGCTACATGATTTTCCGGCTTTTCCTACCGGGAACAAAAAAGGGCGGCCCGCGAGCCGCCCTTTTCCCGATATTACGTATGCCTGAGCCTATTTCCGCCAGACCGACGCCAGCGAGGCGTCTTCTTCGCCGCCCTGGTATTTGCGGATTTCGTGGCGGCCGACGACCATGTGGTGCACCTCGTCCGGGCCATCGGCCAGACGCAGCGTACGCTGTTGGGTGTACATGCCGGCCAGCGGCGTCCATTGCGACACACCGGCGGCGCCGTGCATCTGGATCGCCTGGTCGATGATCTCGCACACGCGTTCCGGCACCATGGCCTTGATCATGGAAATCCAGACGCGGGCTTCCTTGTTGCCGAGGACGTCCATCGCCTTGGCAGCCTTGAGCACCATCATGCGCATGGCTTCGATATCGATGCGGGCGCGGGAGATGATCTCTGTGTTGCCACCGAGCTTGACCAGCGGCTTGCCGAAGGCTTCGCGGTTGATGCCGCGACGGACCATCAGGTCAAGCGCCTTTTCAGCGGCGCCGAGCGAGCGCATGCAGTGATGGATGCGGCCAGGCCCGAGACGGAGCTGGGAAATCTCGAAGCCACGGCCTTCGCCGAGCAACATGTTTTCCTTTGGCACACGTACATTCTCGAACCGGATATGCATGTGACCATGCGGCGCATCCGGATCACCGAAGACGTGCATGGGGCCGAGGATGGTGACGCCCGGATGCGGCAGCGGCACCAGGATCTGGCTCTGCTGCTTGTTCGGGGCGGCGTCGGGGCTGGTCTTGACCATGGTGATCATGATCTTGCAGCGCGGGTCGCCGGCACCGGAGATGTAGAATTTCTCGCCATTGATGACCCATTCATCGCCTTCGAGCACGGCGCTCATGGAGACGTTCTTGGCATCGGACGATGGCAGGGCCGGCTCCGTCATGGCGAAAGCCGAGCGGATCTTGCCTTCCAGCAGCGGCTTCAGCCAGCGCTCTTTCTGCTCTGGCGTGCCAACGCGCTCCAGAACTTCCATATTGCCCGTGTCCGGCGCGGAACAGTTCATGGATTCAGAAGCCAGCGGGTTCTTGCCGAGCTCAGCGGCAATATAGGCATAGTCGAGATTCTTCAGGCCTTCGCCGGTTTCGGCGTCCGGCAGGAAGAAATTCCAGAGGCCCTGCTTCTTGGCTTCGTCCTTTGCCTTTTCCAGCGCTTCCAGCTGGCCGGGGGCGTAGGACCAGATGTCGGTCTTGCCTTCGCCAAGGCGATGGAATTCCTCGCTCATGGGATTCACGACATCCTTGATGAAGGTCTTCACATGCTCGTAAAGCGGCACGGCTCCATCTGACATGCGCAGATCATTGAGCTCGTTTTGTGTGTCCATGGACACTTCGGTATCCGCCATTTGGGGGTCTCCTCTCAGACTTTCTTGTTGGGGGAATGGTAGTCCTTGCGGCAACGGCACCGCAAATTGTTTCTCTGAAATGTTTTGTGTCGCGCGTTTTTGAGGACGCGCGCGATTTGGCGTTTTCCTGCAAACCGGTCTAGTCCAGCGCCATGACCTCGCTCGCCGCGTCCATCATTCTGGTGACCGTACTGGCCACAAGCTTCCTGTCCGGCATTTTCGGCATGGCGGGCGGTGTCATCTTCATGGGTGTGCTGACCGCCCTGGTGCCGGTGGCCACGGCCATGATCATACATGGCGCGGTCCAGATGGTGTCGAATGGCTACCGGGCGTATCTCTGGCGCCGCCATATTCACTGGAGTGTGTTTCGCCGTTACGCGCTGGGCTCGGCCGCAGCGGTCCTGTTGCTGTTCGCGCTGAGCTGGCGCCCGGACAAGCAGATGGTGTACCTGATGCTGGGGCTGGTGACACTGCTGGTCTGGCTGCCGAAATCCATCGCGGACCTTGATATCCAGAAGCCCTACCAGGCCGAAGGCGCGGGCTTTGTCGTACAGGCCCTGAACACGATTGCGGGCGTCGCCGGCCCGCTGATGGATCAGTTCTTCGTGCATACGGACATGCACCGCCACGAGATTGTCGCGACCAAGGCCGTGACGCAGGTTCTGGCGCATTTCGTGAAGATCATCTTCTGGAGCGTGCCCGTCGTCATGGCGACAGGCATGGAGGCGTTGCCGCCGGCCTGGCTGATCCTTGCGGCGGCGCCGCTGTCCATGCTGGGCACGACGCTGGGCGGCAAGGTGCTCGACCGGATGAGTGACGGGGGCTTCAAGCGGGGCATGAAGTATCTCGTCACGGCGGTCGGCGCAGTCATGCTGATGCGCGCGGCAGGCTGGCTCTAGGGCCGCTGCGCACAGGTCTCTGGTTTTAGGAGGCGTCAGCGCCGCACTCATTCAGGATCCTCTACTCTGAGGCTGATATTAGCGCGCTCTCGATCATTCGGGAAATTTATTATATGAAGCCCACACATCACCACTTGTGATGAGTTGGAGCGCCTATGAACCTCAGATCACTGGACCTGAACCTGCTGCCCGTGCTGGAGGCCGTCTATACCGAACGCAGCCTGACGCGGGCGAGCGAGTTCCTGCACATCACGCAACCGGCGGTCAGCAATGCGCTGGCCCGGCTGCGCACCCATTTCGAGGACCCGCTGTTTGTGCGCGAAGGGCGCGGCGTGAAGCCGACCGCCATGGCCGAAGCGCTGATGCCTGCCGTGCGCGACGCGCTGGACCGCCTGCGCGCCGGACTGGAGCCGCGCTCGGTGTTCGAGCCCTCCCGCTCGACGCGGGTGTTCAATATCTCGGCCCGCGACGCCGGGGCATTCATGATCGCCCCACGGCTTGCGCGGCGCCTGCAGGACGTTGCGCCCGGTGTGCGCATTTCCTGGACCCAGTTGAACCGGGGCGCGATCTCGACCGAACTCGCCTCCGGCCGGCTGGACCTTGCCATTGATGTGCCCGGCATTCGCGGGACAGACCTTGAGCGCGAGCCCCTGATGACGACGCCCTATGTCTGCGTTGTATCCGAAGACCATCCGGCCGCGCAGGAACCCCTGACCTTCGAGACATTCATCGCGCTGCGCCATGTGGTCGTCTCCAGCCGCCGCGAAGGCCGGTCCTATGTCGAGGAAGTGGCGCGTTCGCACGGAGCCCGGATCACGCCGGTGATGCGCCTGCCGCATTACATGCCTGCGCTCGAAATTGTGCGGCATACAGACCTTGCGCTGACCGTGCCAGCCTTGCTGACCCAATCGCCGGGGCTTGTGGCGCATGAATTGCCCGGCGTGTTCCCGCAGCTCGATAGCGAACTCTACTGGCGCCGGGAGAATTCCGAGGATGCGGCCCTGTCCTGGCTGCGCGCCCTCATTCTCGATGCGGCTGCGGGTCTGGACGCGGCGGGCGGCCAAGACTTGCATCTCGGCGAGCATGCCTGTAGCAGACGGCTGTCACTTGGGGAGTAGCCAGCCGGTCGCCAGACCGGGCCTCCGCGTCAACATACTCGGCCAGCAGGCCGTGGCGCGAAGGGAACGGGCAACCGTTCGGGCGAGACCAATGACGCCGCTTTCCTGCTCGGGCCGGGCACGGAATGGTGGTGTCATTGCGTCAGATTTGCCCGGCCTGGAGACTGTCTTTCATGGAAGCCCTGTTCACCTCCACACTCGTGGTCGCGCTCGCCGAGATCGGCGACAAGACACAATTGCTGGCCATCCTGCTGGCCGTTCAGTTCCGCCGGCCTCTGGCCGTCGTCGCAGGGATCTTTGCGGCAACCATCGCGAACCATTTCCTTGCCGCGCTGGTCGGCTCGCAGGCGGCGGCTTTCCTGGAGGGCGACTGGTTCCGCTACCTGATCGCCGTGTCCTTCATCCTGATGGCGGCATGGACCCTCATCCCGGACAAGCTCGACGAGGATGAACGCCCGCGTTTGCGCGACGGCGCCTTCCTGACGACGCTTGTGGCCTTCTTCCTCGTGGAGATGGGCGACAAGACCCAGATCGCGACCATCGCGCTGGGCGCGCAATTCGAGAATGTGGTCCTCGTCACGCTGGGCACGACGCTCGGCATGATGCTGGCCAATGTGCCGGCGGTCTATTTTGGCGAGGCGGTGATCCGGCGCGTGCCATTGCCGGTAGTGCGGCGGATTGCGGCGCTGTTGTTTCTTGCCATCGGGATTTGGCTGCTCGCAGAAACGGCGGGCTGGATCTGACCCGGATCACCGTGCGATGCGGTGGTATTCCTCGTCGCGTTCGGCCGCCAGACGGTCGCGAATGGTTTCGTCATTATAGCCGAATTCCGACAGGGTCCGGCCGGCCATCTGGAGGCCGGATTCGATGGCGTCCGGAATCACTTCCTTGGCCCCGGCTTTCATCAGGCGCTGGGCATGTTCGTGGTCACGGGCGCGGGCGATGATCGGCGCGTCGGGGCGCAGCTTGTGGAACGCCTTCACCATCGCCTCAGCGGCGGTCACGTCGTCCACCGTCACGATGAACATCATCGCGCCATCGGCGCCGGCGCTGTGCAGGATTTCCGGGCGGGCCGCATCGCCGAGATAGGCGCGCCAGCCGGCATTGCGGGCATGAGAGACATTGAAGGCGCTGCGCTCAAGCGCGACAATCTCCGCCTCTTCGGCCGCGAGAATGCGCGCCACCGCCTGACCGACCCGGCCAAAGCCGGCAATAATGACGTGGCCTTCAAGGGCGGAGAAATCCTCATCCAGCGCGTGAACGGGCTCCGGACCTGATAGCCGGTCAGACAGGTAATTGCCGATCTTCCCCAGCACAGGGATCATCAACATCGAGAGCCCGGCAATCGCCGCCATGAGCCCCGCCGGCTCCGGTGCCAGCGCCCCAATGGCGGTGGCCGCTGCGATCACGACAAAGGCAAATTCCCCGGCAGGCGCGAGCAGGAAGGCCGCTTCGACGGACATGGGTGTCGGGCCTGCAAAAAGTCGCAAGGCCCCGAAGCCGATCACCAGTTTCAGGACAAGCAGTGCGCCAAGTCCGCTCAGGATCACCCAGGGCTGGGACAGGATGGAGGGCAGGTTCAGGCTCATGCCCACGGTCATGAAGAACAGGCCGAGCAGGATGCCCTTGAAGGGTTCGAGGTCCACTTCGGTCTGGTGCTTGAACTCGGTCTCACCCAGCAGGAGGCCCGCCAGGAAGGCGCCGAGGGCGAGCGACAGACCCGCCGTGGCCGTGATTGCGGCCGCGCCCACCACGGTCAGCAGGGTGAGTGCCATCAGGAAGTCACGCCCGCCAGCTGCGGCGGCGAGGCGGAACATGCGGCGCAGTCCGAACCGCCCGATCACGAGGATGACGATGATGGCGATGACGCCATTGACCAGCGCTTCCAGCAGAACCGTGCTCAGATTCGTGCCGGCCTCGATATTGACGAAGCCGACAAAGATCAGGATCGGCGCAACCAGGATGTCCTGGAACAGGAGCACGCTGAGCGCGGCGCGGCCGACGGGCTGGGCCGCCTGCTTCTGCTCGATCAGCAATTGCATGACGATGGCGGTGGATGAGAGGGCCAATGCAAGGCCGCAGATGATGGCGGCCTCTGCCGGCAGGCCGATCTGCCAGGCAATAAGGCCGATGACGAGCGCGCTGATCGCGGCTTGCAGGCCGCCTGCACCGAACACGGCGCGCCTCAACCCCCAGAGCTTCTCGAACGAAAATTCGAGCCCCAGCAGGAACAGGAGGAAGAGCACGCCGAGTTCGGCGAACGGGGCCGCCGCCTCGGGTTCTGAAATGGAGAAGTATTCGAGGAAGGGATGACTATGGGCGAGCGAGCCCAGTGCGTAGGGCCCCAACGCGATGCCGGACAACATGAAGCCGACCACGGCCGGCAATTTCAGATAACGGAATACCGGGACGACCACGCCTGCCGCAAACAGGAAGACGATCGCGTCCTTGATCAGAATCTCGTGTCCCGGTTCTGCCATGCCCCTCTCAGTCGTGCCCCACTCGATACGGCCTCAGCTGCGCCGGGCCTTGAAGAAATCCTTCAGCAGCGCGCTGGCTGTCTCGCCTGCTGCCTCGTCCTGTTCGACCTCCGGCCGCCAGTGACAGGTCGGCTGCTGGAAGAAGCGCGCCCCATGGATCACGGCGCCACCCTTCGGATCACAGGCAGCAAAGACGAGCTTGCCGATCCGCGCAAGGCTGATCGCACCGGCGCACATCGCGCACGGCTCCAGTGTCACATAGAGGTGCAGGCCGGTCAGCCGGTAATTTCCCTTAGCCTCAGCTGCGGCGCGCAGGGCGACGATTTCGGCATGGGCGGTCGGGTCATGCCCGGCAATCGGGCGGTTTGCGCCCTCAGCCACGATCTCGCCCGTCTCCGGATCGACGATGACCGCGCCGACCGGCACTTCGCCCGCCTCGGCCGCCTGCCGCGCCAGTTCCAGCGCGCGGGTCATGGGATCAGCGAGAATTGTCAT
>TARA_R110002012_G_scaffold321920_1_pt1 | contig 13322 bp, 10 predicted proteins | sample TARA_R110002012 | Tara Oceans TARA_R110002012 (sample SAMEA4396515) | marine metagenome | biome: Westerlies Biome; feature: [DCM] deep chlorophyll maximum layer (ENVO:01000326); material: water (ENVO:00002006), including particulate matter (ENVO:01000060) such as... | depth 40 m
TCAAGCGACGTACCGCTTCATTCAATATCAATTGTGAATACGGGGAACGCCTTTTTACTTGTACCTCTTCACAATGCATCTTCAGTAGCAGAAATTCAGCCCAATCAAGATCTCATCAAGAAAATAAGCGCACAATATGACCTAATAGGTTTTTACGTTTTTTCTAGTGAAACCACTGTGCCCGGGCGTCACGCGGGCGCTAGAATGTTTGCCCCACGCTATGGCATTGACGAAGAGGCTGCTACCGGTATGGCTGCTGGCCCTTTAGCCTGCTACCTTCATGACCGTAAGGGTATAGATGAAACGACTTTGTTTATTGAACAAGGCCATTTGATGCATCCCCCATCAGGTAGCGTGATAAGTGTTGATTTACAATTAGTTGATGGTTGTATTACTCGTTTGATGGCTGGCGGCGTTGGCCGCTCAATTCAACAGATTGAAATAGACATTTAAACTCATAAGCCACATAACAAGTGTAAGCACTTTACATTGCTCAAAATTATTATATAGCAAGGTGATACGTTTCAAAGAACAAGTTTCAAGGAAGAGTTAAGCATGCTCGATTTATTGTCGTATACTGGGATAGTCGCATCAATATGGATTGTTGTGGGCATTTACATCGCGTCGTTATATTACCCGAACTATAGTCACGCCAAACAATTCTGTAGTGAACTTGGCGCTTTTGGTAGCCCAACCCAAAAACTATCCCCCGCTATTAACAACTACCCATTAGGCTTTTTATTTATCCTATTTGGCTACTATTTAATAGTGGCTGACTCGGCGCACAATCCCTCATCAATTACCCCCACTACAATAATAGGTGCAATGGTGATTATTCATGGCCTATGCACCTGGGTCTGCGGCTACTTCCCAATGGATGCCGACCCTTACACCTCTAAACCAACAACAAGCTGTAAAATTCATACGTGGTCAGGGCTAGTTATGCTGCTGTCATTTATTATCGCGCCCGCTGTCGTGATATTTTCCAGCGTCTACCCAATAGCACTGCGCTTATTTTCGTTTTATTGCATTCTGGGCTGTTTCTTTTTTTCTTATAAATTATCAGGTGCACTGAAAGCTAAAACTCACCCTGGACTATATCAACGTTTGAGTTATGGCTTTCAAATACTTTGGCTATTTGTCTATTCGCTCTACTCAATAGGATAAAAACTAGCATGTGGCCGACACTTCTCAAAAGACGTTATGCTGACATTACGCGAACCAACACTTATTGTTGTCAGCTTTTTTGCTTCAAGGTGTCTTCCATTAGATTTTTAGCTGCTATACAGCTCGCTAAGGTACTTATAACGAAAGTCATCTCCCTCGCATTCTCTATACCCGCAACCAAATACCAAACACAAAACATAATGGCGCTTAAAACAAAATGCGTTACAACAAATTTTAAATATAGCTTTTTCATAAAAATTCCAGTTAAGGGGCCTAGCCCCTTACAGTAGAAAAAATTATTCATCCGTAGTTTCAATAGAGGCGTCAACAATTTGCTGAGTTGCTCCGCCAAGTGCAGCACCATTCGTTCCAACTACCCCCCTACCAACGGCTCCCAACGCTCTAGCTCCTCCCGCTAATGCTGAAAAACCGCCTGTAAAAGTTCCGGCAACGGTTGCTCCAGCTAGGCCGCCCCAAGAAAAACCGCCGTTAAAAGCAGATCCCAGTAGGTAGGCTCCAGCTCCAATTGCAGCACCTTGTAAAAATGCACCGTTAACTTGGTCAAGTTCGTCATGTGAAAGTTCTACAAATTCCATATTTCAATTCCTCAAATTATATTTAGCCTCTCATTAAGGCGTAACCATTTTGAGCTATTGAATTTATTTTTATACTGAACTGAGTATCGGTTTTAAGCTACCCAACCAAGTTCGCTCCATAAAAAAACTCGGCATTAAATGCCGAGTTTATATGATTTACCTAAGCGTTTATTCAGCGTTTTACATAACCGCGAACGAATTTAATACGTCACATTTTTCACTTCAAAACTATCGCTATTCGATTGTATCTTAGGCGTATTTTTCATAGTGACGTTTTCAATTACAGTGATCGGTTCGCCATTAGTTAGATAAAGCGATACGGGGGCGCTGTTTACCCATTTTGAATCACTGATGTGTAGGTTCTGTACCCCATGGAAGTACATGGAAGCACCAGTTCTATGGGTAGAACCTTTGCCTACATTACTTATCGTATTATCAGTTATAATAACCGCTGGACCGAAGGTACTTTCATCGAAGCCACCACGGTATATGGTTACCACTTCTTCTTTAATGTCTTTAAACGTGTTGCCCGACAAGGTTAAGTTTTCTACGCTATAAACTCCTAGGTCATCGGTTTCTTTATTTAAAGACAATACCGCACCCGTGATATTTTCCATATGTGAGTTTTTAACCTCGATATAGTCGGCAAAAGTACCAGGATGCGCTTTAAAAAAGTAAAAATAACCGTTGATGTCTAAGTTGGTCACCTTCACATTTTCAACCGACAAGGCATAGTTAATGTTCATAGAGTAACGGCTGGTTCTAATGATGCTGTTACCTTTGTAATCCGGTGAAGCTGCTCCATCAAACCATAAATTTTCAACATCTAATGCGCCGCCGTTTTCTATCACTATAAAACTTGGCTTTTCAGAGCGTATAACGGGTTTAACACCCTCCTCGGCCATAATAGTCACTGGGTGGTTTACTTGTGCAAAGCGAGTTAACAAATAGTCACCGCCATTTTCAAGCACCAATACGTCGCCAGGTTTACTATCAGCAAGGGCGGTGGCAAGCGTGTCCATACCGGGTTTAACGACTAGTTTGTTACCACTTCTAAACGCAACGTGGCTCTCATTTTTAGCGTAGTAACTAGCGCCGGTTTCACTTTTGTTAACCGGTAGTTTTACTTCGCCGAAATTAATCTGCTCAAGCAAACCTTTTTCAGGCACCCACAAACCGTTGCTATTTTTACTTACCTTATAAGGTACCTTTTTAAAACCTGAAGAAAGAGGGTTACTGGCGTCTTCATTTAACACATTGCCTTTAAAGGAAATGCCAGAAACATCACTAAATACGGTAATAGGGTTAAGGTTTTGCTTACCCAAAATAATATTATTTTGCATTTCAGTTGTAGTAGGCGGTGCTGAGCGTTCCTCGTCTGCGCCCGCTCCTAGCTGAATGTAATCACTATCAATAACCACGTTATTGTTCATGGCAGATTCAATAACAGGGTCGTAGCGGTTTGGTGGCGAATTCGGTACGCCATTCATGATCACTAGCGCACCACGGAATCGACGCCCTGTTAAGCCATACATGTAGTTGTTACTTACCGTTTGGTGCTCGTTAATAATGCGGATACCACCCGTATTGGGTTTACGGTTACCCAAGAAGTAGTTGTTTTCCACTGTAGTGTAGTGGCCGTGGCGCATGGTTAAGGTACCTTGCGCTTCAAAAAACACGTTACCTTTAAACGTATTACCGCTCGACTTATTAGAAATAATTTCGTGCTCGCCGTTCGTTCTATCGAAGTAGTTATATTGCACTAACGTATTCGCATACTCTCTAGAAAAATGACTCGTCCCTATACGCAGGGTTTCACCACCATTAGCACCAAGCACTTGGCGTGGGCCAAAATAGTTGTACTCGATAGTATGGTAATTTTTACGGCTGCCTTCAGAGTTCATACGTACCGCGACGGTTACCCCACGGTTACGTTTGTTAATGAAAGCGTTGTGGTCGATTCGGTTGTGCTTACCATAAATAGCTAGCCATAAGTCAGACAGTTGGCGTTCTGGGTGACTAAAATTATCAATGACCACGTTAGTTAAACGAGAATAACTCGCTAATTCGTCTGGAGAAGTACGAAAAGCAATAACCTCACCCGTAGGGGTATGGCCATCGGTAAACACAAGCCCTTCTATTACAAGGTATTCACCTGAAACACTTAAGTTAGACAGGCCGGTTATTTTCACTTTGCCCGGCTCTTGGGACTTTAACGTAATGGGTTTATTTTCAGTACCCTTTCCTTTCAACACCAATTCAACATCATGCCATTCACCATTTGCCATAACGATGGTATCGCCGGGTTGTGCCGCCGCCACAGCTTGATTAAATTCACTAAGATCATTAACCATTTGCGCCGAAGCGATATTTTGAAAGCATATAAGCGCGAACAAGATGAAAAGTTTAGGTGCAGCGAAACAGCGCTTTAAACCCACTGCAAGTACTGATGATCCACTCGCAAATACGGTAAAAGCTTGTTTGCTTAATTTCGGTACTTTCGACGCACTAACTGGTAGTGATAAAACGTCTTTCATAATCTAACTCCTTCTCGATGACACGCCAAAATGGTTTCTTTAAGTCGGCGGTGTCAATAAATGGATTGTTCGAGATAATTGTTATGTCAAAGGTATGCTCAACGGCTACGCACTAAGACTGTTGATTAACGTATGCCTCAGCACATTGAATTACCGCTGTGATGGGCTTTTCTACGTCTATTTTTATGCCGTAACCGGGCACTTCGAGGGTATCTAACTGAGTTTTCAGTAACCTGCCGTCAAAGAAGTGATTGACCCTAGCCGAAAGCCTCGCACTTAATAATTCGAAGCTGCCTGTAAGCACCACCCACTTGATAGGAAGCGTGTTATTGGCGCTTAATATCTTTCTATAACTCTCTTTTAGTGCAGAACACGCTAGCACCACACCTTTTTGTTGTTCATAGCGAGCAAGCTCGCTCGCTAAAGTTTGCAACCACGGCCACCTATCTTCATCAGTAAGCGCCGTTCCACTTTGCATTTTTGCTTTATTTACTTCGGGGTGAAAATCGTCGGCGTCTATAAACGGCAACCCTAATTGGTCACTCAAGGATCCCCCCACCGTCGACTTTCCGGTTCCTGACACGCCCATTACTACAATAATCATTGCCACTCCCTTTTATAGCTGCTCAACAATGGCAATCACACCATTGGCAGAAATCACAATGGCGAATAACAGTGCCAGCCCCAACATAAGATTCAAAAATTTGCCTGGCGCATGTTCTTTCATTAGTTCTCGTTTGTTGATAACCACGAGTATGCCAATAATCACCAAAGGCAACACAAACACGTTAAACACTTGAGAAAGAATCTGCCCTTTTATTGGATTGAAACCGAATACTGGAATGATAAGCGCCACTAAACACGCTATACCGGTAATAGTTTTAAATTGAGTAGATTTTGTGTCTAGCTTTCCTGAGCGGTAATCGGCAATTAATAAGGGCGCAATAAGTAAACAGGGAAATACCGACGATAGTCCCGCCGCTAACGTACCGAAGAAAAATACTGTTAATGCAGTTTTACCCGCGATTGGCTCAAGGGCGTTCACCATGTCGAGTACATGAGTAATCTTTTTACCTTCATGGAACAACGCCCCGTGGGCTACTGCCATTACCGACGCACTAATAACAAACACCAAAAACGCCGCCACAAAAGCATCTTTCTTTTGTTGTTTTTGGTTTTCCATTCCCCACCCTTTACCTTGAATAAACAGCGGGCGAGATAAAAACGTAGCGGCAGCCATAGTTGTACCCACAAATGCAGCCACCATCATTTTCCCACCTTCTACTTCAGGTATTGATGGAACAAAACCCGCCGCCACTTCTGCAGGCATGGGGTGCACCACCAATAGGGAAAACACAAAAGAAATACCCATGCAGGATACAAACATAACCAGAATTTTTTCAAACAACGAGTACTTACCAATTAGCATGATGGCGTACATAATACTGATGACACTCACCGCAATAGCTAATACTAACTCGTATTTGTAGTCGTTTAACGATGGAGAATAAAGCGCCAGCATTTCAAATATAATGTTCGATGAAATACCTAGAATGCCCATTAAAGAGTTCCACTGACCAAAGGTAACGCCCGCAATAATGAGTATGGCAATAGGCCGACCGAACTTGAGGTGCTTTTTAAAGCTATAAAGCGCTGTTTCGCCCGTCACAATGGCGTAATTACCAAACGCATAAATAAGTGCACCTGAAAACAAGCAACTTAGAAACAACACCCACAGTAAAGACATGCCATAGGTGCTTCCCGCTACTATCATAGACGTAACGCTACCAGTACCTATGGTGTACCCTATTGCAAAGAAGGCAGGCCCAAAGGCCATTATTTTTTTTATTAACGACGACATCTCGTTACCTCTGTCATTTTTGGGAACTTAGCCCTTCAACCGCTTATATTTGAACTGAACTGGCTGAAGTACGATGTGAGCTAAAGGCATTACGCCATGTAAACGCCACCGTTAATATCTAATGTAGCGCCTGTGATAAAACCGTTGTATTCCGATGCAAAAAACGCAACCGCCCTAGCTACATCAAGAGGATTTCCCGCCCGTTTAAGCGGAATTTCACTAATGGTTTTGTTCGCCGATTCATCGGTGGTATGGGTAGCGTGGAAACGTGTGCCTAAAATTAAACCTGGCGTTACCGAGTTAACGCGAATACCATCGCCAGCTAATTCAGCTGCCAGCGAACGACTAAACGTAAGCACAGCACCTTTCGACGTGGAATAGGCTAATGAGCCGCCATGCCCGCCTTTTCGGCCTGCAAGCGAAGACAAATTAACAATAGATGCTCCGTCTTCGGCTTGTTTTAACATGGGCAAGAGCGCACGGGTAACCATCATCATGGAAGTCACATTTACCGCCATCACTTGCTCCCAAAAGTCATTTTTAATATCGCTCAAGGTGTGTCGCTCAACCAAGTCACCGGTATTGTTTACCAATATATCAAGCGTAGATGTTAGATTAGCAACGTCGTTAGCAAAGGCGTTAACACTCTCTTCTTTGGTTAAATCGGCTTGTAGCGGAATGATTTCCCCAACACCAGATTCCACTACTTCTTGCTGAAGCTCTTCAACTGCATGCTTCGAGCTATAGTAATGCACAAAAACGGTAGCGCCTTGTGCCGCAAGTTCAGAAGAAATAGCACCACCAATACCACTGGCTCCGCCTGTTACCAATACTCTTTTTCCTGTTAACGTGTTCACGTCAATACCCTCTATAGAATTGAAAATCTGTTAACAAATTCACAGATAACGCTTTGTGCATTTTCGTAAATACAATGATGTCGTAAACCGAAAACCCGCAATTATCTCTGCGAAACATGCTCAATACCGCGTTAAATTCGTTAATTACAAAACAGAACAAAACCGGTTTAGTTTTTCCAACAAGCTAACATAGAAGTGATTGATGTCAACGTTAAAATACCAATGAAATATACATTTTACACTCAATAAATTAACAAATCACACATGCAACACATAAAAAATTCTTAATTATTTCAGGGGACTAGTCTATTAAAACTTGTAACCACAGTGCTAAATGTAAAAAACGACAATTGGCATTTAACCTTACCCAGCATCGTTCACTTCACGCTCGTACTATCTAGTTCACAGTAAAATGATAACTAAAAATGTTTATAAACGCCGCACCCCACCATTTTAAAAGGATATAAAAACCTTTTTTTCGGCCTAAACGAATAAATTTGATACTTTTGGATAATTTTTTGTTGACGAAAAGGGATGCAAATGTAACCTTATTGTTAATATTCCGGTTGCAGAGCAATTTTTTTTAATAAAAACTAAACCGGTTTAGTGTCATGAGAAATAGATAGTAGTGCGAATTAACGTTGCCTGATTAATAAGACAAGCCATCGCTTCACAAGAGAATTTAATAATAATTTTATGTTTGTGAGGTACTTAGCTGAACAGCTTTTGGAGAAGCAAAATGAACAACAAATTATCAAAACTTACGGTAGCCATATTATCCGCTACCACTGTAGGTTTTTCTTTGCCAAGTTTTGCGCAAGAAGAACAGGACACACAAACCCCAGATTCTTTGGAGGTGATTGAAGTTCGTGGTATCGCTAGCAGTATTGCTGAGTCTGCCCGATTAAAACGTTACGACTCTCGTATTGTAGATGCGATTGTGGCGGAAGATATTGGTAAGTTGCCAGATAACAATATCGCTGAAGCGCTTCAGCGTATCACTGGTGTGTCTATAAGCCGAGATTTTGGTGTGGGTGAGTCGGTAACCATTCGTGGTATCTCACAAAACCGCGTTGAATTAAATGGTCGTTCTACCTCAGGCAGTGGTCGTGGTGGTATTAGTCTTGATGACTTTCCTTCTAGCTTCTTAAAAACCGTTGAAGTGGTTAAATCCCCTACTCCAGAAATGATTGAAGGTGCGTTAGGCGGTACTATTAACATGACAACTGTACGCCCGCTAGAGCTTGAAGAGCCTCTGGTAGCCGTGACCTTAGATGGAGAGTACGCAGACAAAGCAGAAAACTGGGCGCCTATGTTTACAGGCGCAGCCGGAAGAAACTGGGATCTAGGTGATGCCGGTACGTTTGGTGCATCAGTAGTGATGTCGTATCAAGACCGCACACTAAGACGTGATGAGTTCTTTAATCTTGTAACCCCAACCGAATTAGATTTAGACGGCGACGGCAACAGTGACGCTGCTAATACCCCTAGCGGTAACTACTTAGTTCGCAGTCAAAACACCGTTGAGCAAAAAACTGAACAGCGTGAACGTACCGCTTATGGATTGTCCCTTCAATGGGCGCCAAAAGATACCGACGCCTTTATTTACTTAGACGTAAACGCTACCGACCTTGACGGTGGGCAAGAAGCCTACTCTGTACTGAACGACAGCAAAGACTATTCTGATTTGGTGTTAGACAACGCCTACGGCGATGCCCAAGGTCAACTGCAAAGTTTTGGCTCAGGCAGTGCGTTTGTACAGCCTAAAACATGGGCCGATTTTACCACCAACGACTCGATGTCCAACGCGCTAGGTGGTGAATGGTTTATTACCGATAAACTAAAAATTTCAGGTGAAGTGGCGTATACCAAGTCTGAAAGCCTGCGTACCAATTCTGAATTTAACTTACGCCCTATTTCTCGCGATCAATATGAAGAAGACGGTACTATTACCGAAAATTTATTTACCATTACCATGACCCAGGAAGGCGATGCAGTACCTGGTATTGCGTTTTCGGATGAGGACGCGCTATTAGATCCAAGTAACTTGGCTATTCGCCAATTTACCCACCAGCGTTACTATGAAGAAAACGAAGAAACAGCAATTCGTTTTGACATGGAATACATCGAGCCTTTTTCAAATTTAAGCTTCCTCACTAAAATAAAAGCAGGTATTCGTACTACGGATAGAGATTACGAACTAGACCGCTACGACTTAAGAAATAATGGTAGTGAACTTAAAAACTTACAAACCAGTGTGTCTTATGATGGTGTGATAAGACCAACATGGGTAGATGAATTTAACTCTGCTTTTGGGGGATTTAAGGAAATAAACCACAGTAATACCTTTGAACAATCTGGTATTTTTGGCCTAACGCGCTCACCCATTACTACGTTTACGATGGTGCTGAGCTGGCTTACAATATTGATGGTACTTACGACCGCGTAAAACAAATGCTGGATGGCAGTAGCCATGAATTAACCGGATCATTAGATGACAACATGGTTCGAAATACTGGCTCTTACGCCCAAATAAGCGAAGAAACTCAAGCGTTATATACCCAGTTTCATTTAGATTTCGACAAACTTACCGCGGTAGTCGGTGCACGGTATGTGCAAACTGATTTAACGTCTAATACGTTTGATCAAACTGGCAGCTATGATTACTCAGATTTTCTTCCAAGCATCAATGCCACCTACTCGTTAGCAGACGATACCATTTTACGTTTTGCTGCGGCCAAAGTAATGCGCCGACCAGAATTTGGCGAGCTTAGCCCTGCAATTAGTGTCGATAATTCACTCGTTACCGGTACACAAGGCTCGTACCAACTTGACCCCTATCGTATTACCCAGTACGACTTATCTGCTGAACATTACTTTGGTCAAGGTGGTATGGTCTCTGCCGCTATATTTTATAAAGATGTAGAGTCGTTTACCGTAGCAAGCAGCTCTTGCATGGCTGATAGCAACACGGTAACAGGCCAAAACGTGACTGAGTACGTTAACGTATGTTTACTGGATACCGCAGGGGTAAGCCAAGCTGATGTGAATTACGCTTCGGGCGACCAAGACTTAGCGTATGTAGAAGCTCAGCGTGATGCCGGCCTAACCGGTATTGTTATCGACACAGATGTTAATGGTGGAAGCGGTGAAATTGCAGGTATCGAACTTGCCTACCAACAACAGTTTAGTTTTCTTCCTGGCATGTGGTCTGGTTTAGGTGTTAGCACCAACTATACCTATGCCGATAGTGAACAACCTGATGGTAACCCACTGCTAGATATTTCTAACCACACCTTCAATGGCCAGGTTTACTGGGAAAATGCGGGTATCCAAATACGTCTTGCCTATAACTGGCGTGATAAGTATTTAGACACTCAAGATGAAAAACGTGTACGTCCTGTTGGCGCGCTAGCCACCGGTGTGTACAACCGTACCAATCCTGAAGAAGCATTTTTTGACCCAACGCTGGGTAATAACTATCGTGATGCTCGCGGCCAGTTCGACTTTTCGGCCAGTTACGATGTAAACGAGCATATTACGCTTGTAGCGAACGCGGTTAACTTAACCGGTGAGCCTATCGTGCAAGTAACAGAGCTTGATAGCATTTGGCAGTATAGCGAGTCGGATAGACGCTTTACCTTCGGCGTACGAGCTCGTTGGTAAGGCTTTGTAGCATACTTCGCTATTGGCAACATTGGCGAAGTATGTGCAACGTTCACTCTACGCTAGCACCAATTATAGTTATTTAACCAGACCATTTGCCGTAGTAAACGCTACGGCTAACTTTCTAATTCATTCAATCACTTTTTTTTCTTTTGACGATTTCCGTAAGGAGCGCATTCATGTCAAACACTAAACATGTATATCTGGCCGGCTTAGCCGCGCTTTCCTTGGTGGCAGCGTGTAACGACGCTGACACTTCTTCATCGACCAACACAGCACAGCAAGATTCACACGCCGTATCGGGTGCTAAGGCTCCTGGCGAAGTATTCGATCTTTCCCCTTGGAACATACTTTTACCGCTAGATAGAGACGGTGACGGTAAGGCCGACAAAATTAAAAATAAAGACTTAGCAAGCTTTCATGTGGATGAGTTCTTTTATTTAGACGACAATAACAACATGGTATTTGCGGCGGCGAATAAAGCATTCACCTCTCCCACCTCAACGAATACCCGAAGTGAGCTTCGTCAAGTGTACGCCGATGAAAACGGCAATGTTCCCAGCTTAGAAAGCCCAGCTAATTACTTTGCACTTGCCTCAAACCCAGACTCAGATAAGTTCGCTGCCATCGGTGCCCGTATGGAAGCCACCCTTAAAGTAGACCACGTTTCTACCAATGCTAAATATCATGACAAACCCCCCGCATATTCGGTTGTTGTAGGGCAAATTCATGCTGGTAAGCTAGATGACCTTAGAAATGATGTGTCGGGTTTTGGTTGGGGTAACGAACCACTAAAGATTTATTATAAGAAGTACCCAAACCATGAGACAGGTACGGTATTTTGGAACTATGAGCTAAATTTACCAGAAGATAACCCTAAACGTACTGACATTGCTTACCCTGTATGGGGAGATGGGTGGCATGACGACAATGATCCCGGTGAAACAGGCATCGCGCTTGGTGAGTCTTTCAGTTATGAGATTAACGTTTACGGCGATACAATGTATCTAACCTTTAGCGCAGAGAACCACCCCACGGTTAAGCACCAGATAAACTTGGCAAACAATGTTGATGCTAATGGCTTTATAGATGACTATGATGACCCTGTGGCGTACAAGAATGATTGGCTTTTTTTCAAAGCTGGCGCGTATAACCAATGCAGTACGAAGGATGCCCCAACATTCCGCTACCCCGCTTGTCCGGGAACGGGCGACTGGGAAACCGATAAAAAAGCAGGTAACTACACCCGCGTGTCCTTCTCTCATTTGCAGGTAGGCGATGCTATTGCAGTTAAATAGTGAAGAGTATTTGGTAACACAAATACTCCTATAAACGCCTTTAGTAAGAGAATAATAATGAATAAAAGTAAAGTTAGACTTATCGATGTGGCTGAGAAAGCGGGCGTATCAAAAAGTACCGCCTCGCAATTTTTAAACGGTCGCTTCGATTTTATGTCGTTCGACACCCGTTTGCGATTGCAAAAAGCGGTAGAGGAACTGAATTATGTTCCCAATAATATCGCCCGTAGCTTGAAAACCAATAAGACCAAAACCCTGGGTGTTATTGTAAGAGATATATCTAGCTATTACACCAGTCAGACCATTCGTGGTATGGACGATTATTGTAAAAGTCATGGCTACGATTTATTCATTTATAATTCGGATTTTGAACCCAAAACCGAAAAAAATGCGCTGACTACACTTTGCCAATTAAATGTAGACGGCGCCATTATTGCCTCTTGCGGAAACAACGCAAAGCTAATAGAAGACATTTCGAATAACACTATGCCAGTGGTGCAATTTCAATTAGAACATGACGATTGTGACACCGGCATTGTGGTTGCTGATTACAAACGGGCGTCTTTTGATGCCACTGAGTACCTTATTAACTTGGGGCACAAACATATTTGTTTTGTAACCCAAAAGTTCGAATCGGTTAAGTCTCGCCAAGAGAAGTATCAAGGTTTTGTAGATGCACATACAAAACATAATCTACCCGTTGACGAAACCCTAACTATACATTGGAGTCGGCAGGACGGATTGCATCGCTCTCCCATTGATATGCTGAAGTCAGACAACCCACCCACCGCTTTTTTTACTCAGCAAATTGCAATAACCATTGATGTACTAAAAGAATTAGAAGCCGCTAACATTCCTATTCCCCAAGACGTGTCTTTACTTGGGTTCGAGGAAATCCCTATGGCTGAATTTTTTAAGGTGCCTATTACCGTTATCAAACAGCAACCTTACGAATTAGGCGGCGAAGCAGCGCGCATGTTGATGAATAAAATCAATAATCCTAAATCGGTAAATACGCGTATGCTGGTGCCCTGTTCTTTGGTGGAACGCTCATCATGCGCGGCGCCTAAGGCTTAACCTATTTTGTTTTCACTAGTGCGGCACTGATGGGATGAAAACAGCGTTAGCTATAATAAAGCGCCGCCTTTTAAGGAATAGTACATCAGTGTAATGCCCTGAAGGTTAAAAATTAGCTCATCACTATGAAAGTATTGAAATTATATTTTCAAACTAATGCCGCAACCTTGTTTAAGTTTGATACTGTATTACCCATCTCCTGAATTTAGTGCTTTTATCGATTAACTCCCATGCTTTCATTTATCACCAGTACCTTAGTGCCC